>Ga0302123_10000643_pt1 | contig 26838 bp, 23 predicted proteins | sample CB21_321_MG_FD_203109 | JGI IMG/M metagenome (GOLD analysis project Ga0302123, IMG submission 203109) | Marine microbial communities from Western Arctic Ocean, Canada - CB21_32.1 | ecosystem: Environmental > Aquatic > Marine > Oceanic | place: Canada: Western Arctic Ocean | collected 2017-09-28 | reverse complement strand
GGCGCAGCAGCTGGCCATACGCCAGGAACTGCCGGGTCGATTCGTTGCGGTAATAACCGACAACCTGCTCCAGAAAATCGAAAACCGGCTGCTGCCCCGGATTTTCGAACGACAGGATACCGCTGCGCGGCTTCAGGCGAATACGACCGATCTGCATGCCTTCGAGGAACATCGAGGCGGCCTCGACAAAAAAAGCGTCCTGAACCCAGTCGCCCTGGACGCCCTCACCGTACTCGTCGTCGATTATCATCTCGGTGCCGTAACGCACGACATAATCCTGATACACCGCGGCAAACAAAGGCACCCGATTCTCCGGCCACAACGTAACCGTCAAGGTACCGTCGATTACATCGATCACGTTTTCGGTGCAGTTTTCACCGGTGATGATAACGTCGGGGTCCTCCGCCTTGATCGCGTTTCGGATGATCTCGACAAGGTCGTGCATCCCCTTGGTCATCGAGTCGCCGCCGGCCGCGGAATGACCGTGCGGCGTCCAGTAACAGGGCAACCCGGCCCCCTGCATGACATCAAGGTAAAAGCCCGCGACATGTTCGCGTCGCACCATCTCGACACAGGTTTCGCGCAGGCGCTCGCGCCACCACGGCGTGCATACGCAAGCCTGCCACGGGGTCTCGACGCTCCAGGTGCGGATAACCCCGTACAGGTCGCGCACCATGTACGGCTTGGCCTCGGCAGCGTAAGGTGAGTTTTCTACCGGGCCCTGATCGAAAATTTCGGTGGCCACATAGGGGCAGATCATGGCGCCGCTTTGACGCAATCTTTTTGCGGTCGCAGCCAGCCCCGGCAAAGCGCCGATCTTTGGATAGTTGCCGTCGTGAATATTCATGCAAGGCAGCCCCTTCCAACGCCCCTGGGTATATAGACGGTGACTGCTGAACGGCACGTCATACGTGGTCATCCCCGGCGTATATTGCTTCCAGCTGTACCAGTTCGCAGGCAGCGGCATGCCTGCCCATTCGACGAATTGCTGAAAATGCCCAGCAGCAATCTGCAGGTTTTCGTGGATGTCAAACGTACCCTCCGCGGAGTCCGCAAGGACGGTGTAGAGCATGAGCGGAGCCTCCTTGAACCATGCCGGCGAGTCATCGCGATCAAGAAGCGGGCCTTTGCTGGCCCAGAACTGTTGCAGCGCCCATCCCCGATAGATCTGGGCGGCATCGAACCAGTCTCCCTGAAACGGACGGGTGATGCAATCATAGGGCAAATCGAAATGTTCCTCGGCAAATGTGATATTGGGCGGAAAATGCCCGGGGCGCCAGGTGATGACATCCGGGGTGTTCCGCACCTGGATGTTCATCAGGCTCGCGGCCGGGTCCTGTGTACCAAGAAAAATGCCGTGGTTCGACTCGCGGTTGTACAACGCCTGAAACTGCATGTTGAAGTCAACCGGATAAAACTTGCCGCCGGTACTGAGTCCGGCGCCAAAGCCGGTCGGCGCATTGAAGGGATCGGCGATGTAGCCGCCCCGCTCGCGGGGAAAAATGAACACGTTGTCGCCGGCTTCCCCGATGGGGGCCAGCGGCAGGATCGGAAAGCGTATCCGCTCGATACCATAGCGTTCGCCGCGGTTGCGCACTGCAATACGCCAGCGCGCAGCCGGGTCGTTTGGCCGCAACTCGACGGTAACAATGACATCCAGGATGGCGCCCTGTTCCTTGACATCAATACCGGTCGTTTGCAGACGCAGCACGGTTGCCCCGTCATCAACACTGGCATGCTCCCAGGAGAAATCGCCGCCGGCATGGGAACCGATCGGGAAGGACCCTTCCGCCATCTCATCCATAATCCCCATCAGCCCCGCCTGTTGCCGGCCGCGCTCGTCACGGCCGCTGCCACGCGGATCGCGGATCATATTAATCTCATACAAGTCCATGACGCCGACCCCACCACTGGATTCGAGAAAGTCCTGCCGGGCCGAAATATCGTACAACCGCAGCAACTGGAAACCATGGTCGGTGCGGACGAAAGCAAGGCCGACTTTACGATTGGCAAAGAGGATGGTCTTGCCAGATTCCTTGATGTCGATCGGATTGGGATGTTCGTGGAAGAACGCGGTCGCCGTTCCCACATCACCGCTGTCGATGTTCGCTATCCCCATACCATGATCAGCAGCTTCAGCGCGGACGATCTCGATAACCTCGTCGTCTGTCAGCCCGCGATTATAGACGCGGACGTTGTCGATGAACCCCTTGAATCTCGGCAGATCATCAGGGCCGGGATTGCCGATCATGAAGTTGCCACTGGGCTCGAATGCCTTGACGGCAGACTCGCGCCCGGCAACCTGGCGACCGTTCAGCCACAACGCCATTCGCTCGCCGTCAAAGCTGGCCGCCACATGCTGCCAACGGTGCAGGGCGAGATAATCTTTGACGTGATTGCCACCGTTGCCAATGTAGAGAAAACACAGATTCGTATTGTAATAAGTCATCACGAAAGTGCGCATGCCATCGCCCATCAAAATGGCTTCGCCGTTACCTGCCCGGGTCGGCATGATCCATGCCGAGATCGCAACGGGACCGGAAATCGGCAGGCTCCCCGCAGCGGTGCAGTCAACGTAGTCGTCCGTGCCGTCGAGGCTGAGGGCGAAGCCGTCGCCGACCTTGGCAAAGGTGGCACCATGCAGGACAGCGTCATGGCCGTTGCCGGTCGTGTCGGCGGCCGTCGTGCCGGTACCGCCATCAAACAGCCATTCAGCGATCGGTCCGTCGGCGGCGAAACCGGCGAGGGACAGAAGGCTGAGGCTAAGAAGGGCAAGATATTTCATAAGGCATCGGTCCTGGGTTATGGCGTTTCCATCACACTCGGGTAAATACGTATTTTCTTTGGGGCAAACAAAGTAGTTGGCGATAAACTGGAAGGCAAGAGATTCATAAGCTGTCAACTTTTTCATCAGCCTGTTTTATCCGGGCCGGCGTGCTGACAGTTGGATTTCTATCCTCGTTGACTTCACTGCAATCGGCCATTACTCTATTTTTTCAATCCTGCAACAATGGCGACCGCCCACCCGGGACTTTCCATGGCCGATGATTTGACAATGAAAACCGTCCTGCTGCGGGACATCTTGCAGGCGTTCGATTTCAACGGCATTGCCATCGTCGAACCGGACATGTATCCGTGTGACATTGACACGCCACTGCCGATTGCGAAGCGGACACGTGAATACTTTCAGGAAATTGGGATCGGATGAATTCTCACGGCACGCACCTGTGTCTCCAGGCATGGAACGTTGCCGTTCATAAACCAAGATTATAGGGGAATGCGATATGCAGATTGGATTGTTCACAGATGGCCTGTCAGCCATGGGTTTTACCGAGGCATTGGATTGGGCGGTCGCGCGCGAAATTGAAACTGTTGAAATCGGCACGGGTGGATTTTCGAATACACCGCACTGCAACTTGCAGGAACTCGTGGAGAGCGGGCAGGCACGTGACGAGTTTATGGGAGCCATAACCAGCCGCAACCTGAGGTTGAGCGCGTTGAACTGCAATGGCAACCCGCTGGACCCGGATCCGGAACGCGGTGCGAGGACCCAAGAGGCATTGCGACAGACCATCGAGGTAGCCGGGCAGCTGGGTCTCGATACGGTCGTGACCATGAGCGGCTGTCCGGGAACGCCGGAGGGTGGCGGATATCCGAATTGGGTGACGCATCCCTGGCAGCAGGAGTTCGCCGACCTACTGGAATGGCAGTGGGCGGAGCGGGTCACCCCGTACTGGCGTGAACTGGGGGCGCTCGCCGCAGACGTCGGCGTAAAAATTGCCATCGAAGCACATCCGGGCCAGGTCGTTTACAACACGTACACCCTGGTGCGGCTTCGTGAAATCGTCGGGCCACATCTCGGCGCCAACCTCGATCCGAGTCATTTTTTTTACCAGGGCATCGATGCGCCTCTGGCCATTCAACACCTGGGTGTTGATGGTGTCTTTCATGTGCACGCCAAGGACACCTGCCTGGACCCCTACGAAACGGCGATATCCGGAACGCTTGACACTCGCGCCATGACGAACATTCGTGAACGCTCCTGGGCCTATCGCACATTGGGGTTTGGCCACGACGAACTGTGGTGGCGAAAATTCGTCACCGCCCTGAGCCATGTGGGGTACGACGGCACCCTCAGCATTGAGCATGAAGACCCGGTGATGGGTACGGAGGAAGGCATTGAGAAAAGCGTCGCTTTTCTCAAGCCAATCCTGCTGAGGACACAACCCGAAGAGCGCCCCCCGTGGATGTGATCACTGAATTGGGGAACAGAAATCGGCTTCATCGCTCAAAATCTCCACCAATATGCTCCTGAAGCGATTGCAGTAGTTGATCCGGGAAATGGCCGTCTTGGCGTCAGCGACTCGAACCCGTAGCGATTTGCAACTTTCTAAAATTCCGTAGGGAAATGCGGGCAAATCCTTGGGCAACAACTTAACACAAAACAGCCGCAACTCCCCAAAGGATAGGAATTACGGCTATTGATAGGCGTTTGCCCGAAACATTGGTAGCGGGTCAGGGACTCGAACCCCGGACACGCGGATTATGATTCCGCTGCTCTAACCAACTGAGCTAACCCGCCGGTACATGAAAATGATCGGTGCGGCGCTCGGCGCTTATCGACGGAGGTTGAGGCGCTGGATAATATCGGTGTACTGGGCTTGGCTCTCGCTCGCAAGGTAGTTCAGCAACTTACGACGACGAGTTACCATGGCAAGCAGGCCACGACGGGTATGAAGGTCCTTCTTATTGGTCTTCATATGCTCCGTCAACTCGCTGATTCGGCCGGTCAGCAGAGCAATCTGCACCGGCGCCGAACCGCAGTCCTTATCGTTGATACGGAACTCTTCAATTGCCTTCGTCTTAGTCGCTTTGTCCATAAAGTATTCTCCAATAGGAAAAACGCTTACTATAGGTGACTGCAGATTGAATTCAAGGATCGCGTCGAAAAAAAGACCAACACTGGAAACCAATATCCGCCTGTAACTTCACCGCGGCTGGCGCCAGCCAGCGCCACCAAATCGTCCGGGGTAGCGCCGGTCCTTTCTGCTTCGTATCCGTGGCGGGCGACGCCTGAGCGTCGGCAGCCGCATCCTTGTCGGGACTTGGCGATTTGCGTTGGCGCTTTTTCTTCACAGGCTGGCGGTGCGGGTCATGGCGGCAATATTGCGCACCCGCGGGCTGCTGATTGATGTTCGATTCAGATGCAGTAGTATATTCGTAACTCATTGAAAATCCATCATTTGAAACAGATGTCAGAGCCCTTATTGAAGCCATACCACCGATGGCCGCTGCCACTCTTCGCCATCCTCTCTCTGGTCCTGTATCTGCACACGCTGAATTACGACTTCGTCTTCGACGACAGCCAGAACGTTCGGGACAACCCGAATATCCGCATCACCAGCTTCGACCCGGCGCAACTGCAATCGGCAGCTTTCGACGCACCATCGCACCGGCGCCCGGTAGCCAACCTGAGCTTTGCGCTCAACTATCTGGCAGACGGCTACAATCCGCGCGGCTATCGGCTCGTCAACGTTGTGATTCACATCGTCAATGCGGGCCTGGTTTATTGGCTGCTGTGCCTGGTCCTGCAGTTCGAGGCCGCCAGCAAAGAACCGAAGTTCAAAATCGCCCCGGCAGGGATCCCGCTGGTCGCAGCCGCCACGGCAGCGATCTGGGCCGTACATCCGCTGCAGGTCCAGGCGGTGGCCTACATCGTGCAGCGCATGACCAGTCTGGCATCGATGTTCATATTGCTGGCACTGTGCCTGTACATCGTCGGCCGGAAAGCAGGAATCACCCGCCGCCGCGGAATCACCTGCATTGCAGCGGCCACGCTTTGTTGGCTCGCCTCGCTCGGCTGCAAGGAAATCGGCATCGCTGTGCCGCTGCTGGTGTTTTTCATCGAGTGGTACTTTTTCCAGAACCTGAAACTCCAGTGGCCACTCAAAACTGTTGGGCTCTGGATCGTCCCGATGGTGGTGGTCGTTCTCGTGTCTTTGCTCTACCTCGACATGAAACCGGTCGAGCACATCCTCAAAGCCTACGAGAACATGCGCGACTTCACCCCTTTCGAGCGCGTGTTGACTCAATTCCGGGTACTGGTCTTTTACCTCACCCTGATCGTCCTGCCGATACCAAGCCGTCTGACGCTCGACCATCATTTCCCGCCGTCCACGACCCTCTTTGATCCGCTTACGACTGCGCTGTCGCTGGCCCTGCTTATCGGCATCCTCGTTGCCGCCGTCATGCTGGCGAAACGGCATCGACTCCTGTCGTTCTGCATCTTCTGGTACTTCATCGGATTGGCGCTGGAGTCCTCGATCATTGGTTTAGAAATGGCCTACGAGCACCGACTATACCTGCCGTGCCTGATGCCGATCCTGGCGCTTGTCCTGCTCGTGCGCCGAGCCTTGTGTCGACGGAACCTGATCGCCTCGGCAGTCATTATCGTCGTCCTGCTGATGGCGGCAACCATCTATCGAACGATGGTTTGGCGGGACGGCTATACACTGTGGCAGGATTGCGCCCGCAAGGCGCCGAATAAGCCGCGGCCATTGACCAATTTCGGCTACGCCCTGGTCCAACGCGGCGAGGACGGCGACATCGATGAGGCTGTCCGCTACTACCACCGCGCCCTCACGGCCAATCCGAACTATCCCCTGGCCAACAACAATCTCGCCAAAATCCTGACCGACCGCGGCGACTATGCGACGGCCATCAAACATTGCCAGCGGGCAATCAACAAGAAACCGAAGTACGCCGAAGCATACAACAACTACGGTGTCGCCCTGGTCAAGAGCGGCAACTACGACGGCGCCCTGGAAAAATTCCACACGTCCATAAAGCTGGATCCCAATGACGCCGCAGTCTACCGCAACATCGGCAACGCTCACCTCAGCGGCGGGGATCTTGACCAAGCCGACCAGTACTATCAGCACGCGCTCACACTGCAGCCGGACTCCGCCGACGCCTGGAACGGCAGGGGCGGCGTGCAAAAGAAACGCGGCCGTCACCAGGACGCCCTGCCGCTCTTCCGCAAAGCGCTGGCGCTTGATCCGGCGCACAAGCCGAGCCGCGCAAATTGCCGTGACACAATCGCCAGCCTCGGGAGCATCGAACTGAAGGCCGGGCGAATCAAAGCCGCCGCGGCATATTTCAGTGAGGCCATTAAAATCTTGCCCAATGCCAAAGACTGCAACAACCTCGGTGCCTGCCTTGGCCAGCTCGGACAACTCGACGACGCCATTGCGATGTTCGCACGCGCCGTCGAACTCGATCCAGAATACCACGATGCGCGCCGCAACCTGGAAGCGGCAGAGCAGATGAAACAACCGCAGGAACACCCATGACGTCCCGCCGCGCCATACACGCTACAGCCCTGTGCGGCATCGCGATTGCCGTCGTCTTGGTTTACTGGCACACCATGGGTGCGCCATTTTTCTTCGACGACTTTGCCAGCATCAAACGCAACGAAGCGATCCGTATCGAGACGATCAGTTTCGAGTCCCTGACAACCGCCGTGCGCGACAGCCCGAAACAATTGCGCAGGCGGGCCGTCGCGTTCGCTTCTTTCGCACTCAATTACCGGTTCAGCGAATATGACGTCACCGCCTATCGCCAGGTCAATATCGGCATCCATATCGTCAACGGCTGGCTGGTCTATCTGTGGGCGCTGTTGACTCTGCGTCTGGCCGGCCGTTCAACGGATGACAATGAGCCGCCGCACGACAAGCACAAGACGGACAGGGCCATCACGCTGATGGCACTGTGTACTGCCGCGCTGTGGGCGCTGCATCCGCTTCAGACCAACGCCGTGACCTACATCGTCCAGCGCATGACCAGCCTGTCCACGATGTTTTTTCTGCTCGCACTCTGCCTCTTCATCCATGGCCGCAACAGCCGGGGCTACAGCCGGTGGTGCGCCTGGATCGTGGCGTTGGGTAGCTGGCTGTTGGCGCTCGGCAACAAAGAGATCGCCATTACCCTGCCGGCCATCATCCTCCTGTACGAAACAATCTTCTACCAGAAACTCGAGCGTGCATGGCTGCGCCGTTGTTTCTGGTACCTACTCATTCTGCTGGTGGTCGCGGGAGTCGCCGCCTGGCTGTACCTGGGGAATCACCCGCTCGAACGCCTGAACCACGCCTATGAAAAACGGCATTTCACGATGCCCCAGCGGATGTTGACAGAGTTCCGCGTCGTCATCTTCTACCTGACGCTGATCTTCCTGCCGCTACGCAGCCGGCTGAATCTCAATCATTATCCGGAAGTTTCGACGTCACTGCTTTCACCGCCAACGACGGTGCTCTGCGTGCTGGCGGTCCTGGCGCTGCTCGCCGGCAGTGTGTGGCTGGCACGGCGTCAGCCGCTGGTGGCCCTGGCGATCGCCTGGTATTTCATCAACCTGGTTCTCGAGTCCAGCGTTGTCGGGCTTGAGCTCGTGTATGAGCATCGTACGTATCTGCCGTCGATCGCTGTGAGCCTCGCGGTGACCGCCGTCATCTATCAGCGGCTGCGTTTGCCGCCACTGCGATTTGCCGTCTTCGCCGCAATGGCGCTGCTCCTGGCATTCGGCACCTACCGCCGCAACCTCGACTGGCTCGACGCCGAGACGCTGTGGAAGGACTGCGTCGCGAAAGCCCCGAACCATCCGCGGACCAATTACAATCTCGGCCTGATGTACAGCAAAGACCCGGACCGGCTCGACGAGGCGATCACGCACCAGAAACAGGCAATTGCCAATGATCCCGATTTCGTTGATGCTCACAACAACCTCGGTTACATCTGCACCGTAAGGCAACAATACGAGCAGGCGATCCCCTACTATGAGGCCGCCATTGCCGCCGCGAAGAGATCAACCGACAGCAGCGCCAGGCACTGGGAGGCGTACAGCAATCTCGGCAAATGCCTGATCGCCCTCGGTCGGCACGCCGACGCCCTGCCCTGGCTCGAGCAGGCACTCGAGATCAACGGCAGCGACATCAATACCCGGCTCAAATACGGTCACACGCTGATCGCAACAGGCGCACCAAAGAAAGCGGCGCAGGCCTTTGAAGGCGTGCTGCGTCGCGATGCAGAATCACTCGAAGGCATGCTCGGCATGGCCGACGCTGCAGCCGCTATGAAACTGCACGACCAGGCCGAAAAGATGCTGAACGTCGCGATCTCCAAGCACCCCCAATCCCCACGCGGACACTATCAGCTTGGATTACTGCACGCCGGGCAGCAGCAGTTCGAAACAGCCGCAACGGACTTCACCGCAGCTCTCGAGGTGGCGCCCGACTACCTCGAAGCACGCTATAATCTCGGCAACGCCAGGCGGGATTCAGGTCAACTCGAAGACGCCTTGCAAAGCTATAACGAACTCCTCGCGCAGCAGCCGGAACATTTCCGGGCCTGGTACAACAGCGCCAGGATTCTATCGCAACTGCAACGCTTCGAAGCCGCTCAACGCTTTGCCGCTGCTGCAGTTGAATTGCGACCATCGCATTTCGAAATACGTACGCTGCTGGCAGAGTCACTGGTCAGTCAGGGCAAACTGGCTCCGGCTATCCCGCACCTGAAAGCCGTGATAGCCAATCGCCCGGAACGGCTCAAAGCCTATGAACTGCTCGGCTTCGCCTATTTTCAGATGGATGAGATAGAGGATTGCATTGCAACATTCGAAGCAGCCCTCCGCATCCGCGCCGAACAACCGGATATCCACAGACACCTCGGCGCCGCCCTGATGAAACTGGACCGGATCGACGATGCTATCGGACATTTCCAGGAAGCCGTGCGGCTGGCGCCCGACGACACTGCCGCACATCGCTACCTCGAGGCGGCCCGGCAGATGCGGCAAAGTCAGGAGGACGGCAAATAACGGGCTCGCCGATCCGGCTGTTTTGGTGCTTGCAGACGGGTGGGCTTCCCATTGCCCCTATTGCTTGCCTTCCCACACGACCGGATGATCCTGTTCGTTCAGATGCTGACCTGTCACGTCTTCGGCTGTGGGATAAACCGGCTCGTTGCGTTCGTACACTGTATCGGCATGGGCGTAGCGGATGATATAGGCACGCCGTGCATCGGGGGTCCGGTTGGGACCGGCACCATGCACGCACAGGCCATGATGAAAAATCACATCACCCGGCGCCGCCTCGATGGTCACTGCAGTAGACACATCGACCCCCTGCTTTTCGTAGTTCGTGCCGTCGCCGTAGTCGTAGCCGATCAGCTTCCCCCATTTATAACTGCCCGGCACGTAACGCATGCAGCCGCTCGCCTCCGACGCCGTATCCAGAGAGACCCACATCGTGACTTCCGGGATGGAGGTGGAGTGGTCAACGAAGTCCTGATGCCAGTGGGTCGCGCGCGAGAAATTGCCCGGCTTCACCAGGATCATGTCGCTCAACAGGTGTACCCTGTCTGTATCGAGCAAGGCACCGGCGCAGCCGCCGCGGATCGAGTCGAGCGCCAGTTCCCGAACAATCCCGCTGGTGCGCCACAGGCCGCAGATCTGCAGAAAGTTCTCCTGCCCGAGCTCGACGCTGCTCCCCCCCCCGAGATCGGAGCGAAAGAATGTTTCCCGCTCGTTGTTGACGAAAGCCTGCACTTCCACTGTGAGCCGCGCAAGATCATCGCCCGCGATCATGCCCGGACAATGCAGGTAGCCGTTGTCTCGGAAAAATTCGATTTGTTCGGCAGTAATTCCCGACATGGCAAATCATCCCCCCCAGCACACGTTATCCCACCCTAACCGCAAAGGACATTGCTCTACATCTGCTGGTTTAAGGTGCAACCCGAATATTCCCTGTGCCGTATACTCAGCCGTTCGGCTGCAACACGACCTTGGCATATTCACCGGCATGTTGTTTCTCGAAACAATCCTGCCACTCGTCGAGTGCCGCGACGCGGCTGATCAACGGCTTGACATCAAGTTGACCGGAGCCGAGCATGCTGATGACTTTCTCCCAGATCGGCCAATTGTGAGAGAATGAGCCCTGCAGCGTCACTGCCTTCTGCACCAGCGGGTCAAGGCTGATATTCAACGGCTGCGGACCCCAGCCGACCTTACTGATCTGTCCGGCCGGGCGAACCGCCTTCAACGCCAACTCCAGGGTCGCCGAAACACCGGCCGCATCAATGACTACATCAACACCACGGCCATCTCCAAGCTCGCGGATATGTTCTTCGACACCACCGTCCAGGGCTGCATCCGCACCAATCCTCCGCGCCAGGTCCAGTCGGGTTGTATCCGCCGGCAGCCCGGCCATGATCAGGTGCCCTGCCCCACACAGCTTCGCCATGAGCGTGCATAACAGACCGATCGGCCCCGGACCGAGCACCAGCACATGGTCGCCCGGTTTGATGTTGGCATAGTTGCAGACGGCATTGTAAGCCACGCAACAAGGTTCCGTCAACGACGCCGTAATAAAATCCAGCCCCTCGGGTACAGAATGCAGACAGCGCTCCGGCACACACACATACTGGGTCATTGCACCGTTAACACCGTAGCCGAAGCCGAGGCGGTTCGGATCGAGATTATAGAGGCCACGCCGGGTATACGGTGAGGCTGCGTCGATAACCGCCGCCGTCTCGCTGATAACCCGATCGCCTTCATCGTACCCCTTGACCTTGCTGCCCTTCTCGACGATGACACCGGCAAACTCATGACCCAGGATACACGGATAGTTCACGGTCCAGCTGATACCTCCGCGCCACTGGTGCAAGTCGCTGCCGCAGACGCTCACTGCCTGAGTCTGCAGCAACACATCCTCGTCGCCGATCTCGGGCACCGGTACTTCACGCTGTTCAACGCTGAGCGGATCAATCCCGTAGTTGACGATTGCAGGCATTGTCTTGGGCGGCATATCCAAATCCTCGGTTTTTTGTAGTTGTCGTCGCCGGCAAGCAGCACGGTGTGTACAAATAAAGATAGCTCGATGTATCGCGTTTCACCCGGCCAGGTCTACAGACAGGTCGCAACACGCAACGATTATCTGCGCTGCCTCGAAAAGTTGGCGCGTCGTCATACCCTCGAAAATTGGCCAATCCGGCTGCAATTGGTCCGGCGCCGGCGGTACGTGAACGAAACCAGCCCGGATATGGCTGCGTTGCGTCGTCGCCAGCAAACGCAGCGTCGTGTAAAGCGTGTGGTTGCACAGGTGACCGCCGGCGTAGCCACTTGCAACGGCCCGCAAATCGCCTGCCTCCAATGCCGCAACGGTGCGATCGACATCAAGCGTACTCCAGTAACCAACCGGACCATCCTCGACGATCCGGCTGCCCTGGCGGCGGACACCGGCGTTGTCCGGCGTGCTGGAGTCGTCCAGGTTCAGCCCCACACGCTCGACACAAATCATGTCACGGCTGCAACTGACGCCGAAGCTGATGATCGCCTCGGGCGCATGGCAATCAACCGCAGCAGCGAGCTCACGCGGTGCAGCCTCGAAGTCCACCGGCAGAATGATCGGATGCACTATGGCAGGCGCGAATGCCTGGCGCTCGACATCGATCATCTGCATCAGTTCCGCCGCCGGATTCGGATCGATCCAGGCAGTCGCCTGAAACCCTGTGAGCAACACCGCTGCCATCGGTCACTTGTCCATTTTCAACGGTTTCAAGTCACGTTTCGCACGCTCATGATTGACGCGCGCCCAAAGGGTTGTGTCGGCCGCCAGGGTTCGCGCCAGGCGGCCGGTGGAGACCTCCAGCATTTTTGCCGCGTCGCTGACACGGTACTCGGTCGCCGCCAGAGCGTCGAACACATGTGCGACGAACGGCGCATACTGCCGGTCGCGGGCGCCCGGCTTCCACGGTCCGTCCCACGACGGCGCCGGGTCGCGGCGCAGGTTCAGCGCGATCTGCAACCGCAGCCGCTTGACGGCGCGAGCACGGTTGCGATGCTGCGAACGTTCCTCACTGGCGATCGAGGTCACTTCCGTGTCCGCGAGAGTCAAGCGCACCGCGGAGTCCGACGTATTGCGATGCTGGCCGCCCGGGCCGCTGGCACGAAAGGTGTCACAGCGGCAGTGGCGCAGCAACTCGTCGTCTTCGAGTGCAAGCAGTTCGTCACGCTTCATAAATAGTGCCTGAATGAAAACCCCTGCGGACACTACTTGAGTTGACGGTCGACCAGTTCGCACATGATGTGCAGCAGCAGCTTATGCGCTTCCTGGATGCGCGCCGTCGTGTCGCTGGGGATGATGAATTCGATGTCGGCCATACCTTTCGCGTCGCCACCGCCTTTGCCCAGGAACGCGACGGTCGTGATGCCGTTGGCACGGCCACGCTCGAGAGCACTTGTGATGTTGCTCGACTTGCCACTGGTCGTCAAGGCAAAGAGAATGTCGCCTTCGTCCGCAAAGGCGTCGACCTGTCGGGCAAAAACACTGTCATAATCATAGTCATTGGCAATGCAGGTGAGCAACCCCGGATCGCTTGACAAGGCCATGGCACGGTACGGACCGCGCTCACGACTGAAACGGCCAGTGAATTCGGTGGCAATGTGGGCACAGTCACTGGCGCTGCCGCCGTTGCCGCAGAACATCAGCTTGTGACCGCCCTGCAGACAGTGCAGTACCCGGTCCGACAAATCGCTCAACGACGGCGCAAACGCCTGCAACCGCGTGCACAGACCGGCGGCGTCGTCCAGACATTCGGATATGACATCGAGCATCGTTTACCTCCCATCACTGGATGCCGATTACGGATCAGCCTCCTGCGGGTATAGTATGAGTTCCTGTGACTATTTGCAACACCATACTGATACAGCAGAAATCAGCAACACCACGATGATCGAACTCGCCATTGACCGCATCGCCTTTAGCATCGGCTCGAAAGAGATCGCCTGGTACGGCGTACTCGTCGCGGGCGGGTTCCTGCTGGGAATGATCGTACTCAATGCTCAAGCCAAAAAACGTAATGTCGATGCCGCAACTATCGCCGACCTCACCGTGGCGTGCGTAATCGGAGGCATCGCCGGGGCGCGGCTGCTGTTTGTGCTCATCAATTACAGGTACTATGCCGAGAACCCCGCTGAGATTATCCGTATAGATCAGGGCGGACTGGTGTTCTACGGTGGCTTCTTCGGCGGCTTCCTCAGCATCGGATGGCTGGTGCGCCGCCGCAAACTGCCGTTCTGGAAAATCAGCGATATCTTCGCCCTGGCGATCCCGATCGGTCAGGCGGCCGGCCGAATGGGCTGCCTGATCAACGGCTGCTGCTTCGGGCACCCGACCGAATCCAGGCCCGCGATTCAGTATGCGAATCAGGCCGTCGAGGGGATCATCGACGCCCAGATCCGGCGGGGCGAACTAAAACCCGATGGCTTCGATACGCAATGCCTGCCGGTGGTGCCGTCGCAAATCTATCAGAGCCTGATTAATGTCGGTATTTTCTTCGCCCTGATCGTGGCCGCTCGATACGTCAAACGGCCGGGCCGGCTGTTCGCACTTTTCATGATACTCTACGCCGCGGCCAGGTTCGGCAATGAATTCAACCGCGGCGATTATCTGACCGCTCATTTCGGCCTGACTCCCGCCCAGGTTATTTGCCTCGTCGTGTTAGCCGCCGGCATCGCACTGTTCTGCTATCTCGGGTGCAGCAAGGCCAACAAAGACGTGCCCGCAGCGGATTCGGAACAGTAACCGACCAGCAAACCATGTCCCAGATTAATCAACTGATCGTCTCGGAAAAGGCCGCCGGACTGCGTCTCGACCGTTTCCTGGCAGTCTCTTTCGAAGAATACTCCCGCAGCTATCTCACCCGCATCATCGATCATGGTCGCGTCACCCGCAACGGCGCAACGGCACGCAAACGCGACAATGTCGCTGCCGGTGATGAAGTTGCTGTCGACTGGCCGCCGCCCGAACAAATGCAACTCGACTCGGAGGCCTTTGACCTGCCGATTCTCTTCGAGGACGAGGATATCCTGGTCATCGATAAACCGGCCGACCTCGTTGTCCACCCCGGCGCCGGCACGCAGTCCGGCACTCTGGTCAACGCCCTGCTCGGATACGACTACGACAGCTTCACGGAAATGGCGGACGACAACGCGCGACCCGGCATCGTCCACCGTCTCGACAAAGATACCTCCGGCGTCATGATCGTCGCCCGCAACCCGATTTCCCGGGACCGTCTGAGCGCGGCGTTCGCCGAACGCCTGGTCGAAAAAAACTACCTGGCAATCACCGCCGGCACACCGGCCGCAGACAGCGGTGAAGCGCGTTCCCCCATCGGTCGACACCCGAAGCATCGCAAGAAAATGGCAGTCGTCGAACGCAACGGCAAGAACGCCGTTACTTTGTGGAACGTCCTCTCTCGCAGCGCCGAAGCCGCCCTGTTGCAAGTGCAGTTGGAAACCGGGCGCACACATCAGATCCGCGTCCACCTCGCCCATGAAAAGTTGCCGATTGTCGGTGACAATCTATACGGCAGCAGCAGTTGCACGATCGAAGCGCCACGGCAAATGCTGCACGCCTGGCGGCTCGGCATCCGCCATCCGCGTACCAAAGAACTGCTGGAGTTTACCGCGCCAGTGCCCGACGATTTTCTCGCGGTCGCACGCAACCTGGGCCTTGAGACGCCGGAATAAATTATGCAAGAAACTATCGACCCGACTAAAGAAACCGGCCTCTTCGGCGGCACCTTCGACCCGGTCCACAACGGTCACGTCAACATCGTCACTGAAGTCCTCGCCCGGACCGCCGTCGAGCAGATCATCGTCATGCCGGCAGCAACTCCGCCGCATAAGCTGGGCGCCTCAATCTCGCCTGGACCCGACCGCACTGCGATGCTGCATCTGGCGTTCGACACACAGCCGGGCGTCATCATTTCAGAGCTCGAACTGAACCGCAACGGGGTATCCTACACATGCGATACCGCCGCGCTGCTGCAGGCACAACTCGAACAGCAGCTACACCTGATCATCGGTATGGACAGCCTCTGTGAATTGCCCGCCTGGAAAGCGGCAGGGCCGCTCGTGCGCGACTACAAGTTCGTGATCTGCCGACGCCCGGGCGTCGCACCGCCATCAGTAGAGGACGTCTCCCGACATTTCGGTGCGGCCGCAGCCACCGAACTAACTGCGGCAATCATCGAGGCAACGGAAATCGATGTAAGCTCCTCCGAACTACGTGCCATGCTGCAATGCCGCGACAAAGCAGCAAGGCACTTTTTAACTGCCCCCGTATGCGACTATATTAGCGCCCACCAGTTATACCGCTAAAGGAGCAGTGTTTCCATGGAATCACGAGAATTCGCCGACTGCTGCATCGAAATATGCCAAGACCGAAAAGCGGAAAATGTCGTCTGCTACGACGTCAGAAAAACCTCCATACTCACCGATTACTACGTCATCTGCAGCGGCAACTCCGATACCCATATCCGGTCGATTATGAATCATCTGAGCAAGACGTTCAAGGAGCAGGGAATCCATCCGCAAAACGTCGACGGCGTACCGATCAGCCATTGGATTGTCATGGATTACAGTGATGTCCTGATCCATGTCTTCAGCTGCGAAACGCGCGAACATTACAAAATAGAAGCACTGCTGAAAGCCGATCAACTCATCTACGGCGATCGCACAGTCGCCGAGGAAACGATAGAGCAACCGTGACTACTGCGCCAGCCCTCCTCCCGATCGCTATCGCCGCCATCAGCCTGCTGCCGGGAACAATGGCACCGGCGCAGCATCAACCGCTGCCAACGGCGCCGGAGAAACTCGTCGTTCTCTCCTACAACCTCAACAACTACGCCACCAAGCAGAGCCGGCGCGACGACAAGGCATACGCCGCTACGGCCCGAATCATCGCCGCTGTCGATCCGGACATTATGGTCCTGTCCGAGATCGCCGGTGATGCCGGCGTCGCGCGCTTGCAAGCTGACCTCGCCGCAGCCGGCCGCCAGTATCCTTACGCCACCGTCGTCAACGCCGCAGACGCCAACCGCAAACTCGCTGTACTCGCGCGATTCGTGCCCGTGCGCGTCGCCCACGACATTACCTCGACCTACCAGATCAAGGAGCGGACGCAGCCGGTCAAGCGCGGCTTTGCCCACTGCGTTTTCAGGTTCGCCAACGACTACGAACTCCACATCGTCGGAGCGCATCTCAAGTCGAAAGTGTTCAACTCACTTGGTCAAACCGACATGCGACGCTACGAAGCACGGCAACTACGCTATCACGTCGACACTATTCTCAAATCCGATGCAGGTGCCAACGTGCTCGTCGTCGGCGACCTCAACGACTCACCCAATTCCTCCTCGATCAACACATTGATGAAACGACGCGCCGGCGCTGGCAAGCGCCTCTACGACCTGCGTCCAGTCGACGAAACGAAAGCCAGCTGGACCCACATCTGGTGGAAGGCCGATTCCTACAGCCGCCACGATTACACCCTGGTATCATTCGGGCTGCTGCCGGAGGTCGACTTCGAAGGGAGCATCATTCCCACCGTTCCTGATTGGTCGATATCGTCGGACCACCGCCCGCTGATTACCGTCATCCATCCCCGCAACCGGACGGATCCGCAAGTACTGAATCATTTCAAGCGCTCGATCTTCATGCCCCCTTCCGCCGATGCCAGGGAACCCATCGTTGGCACACGCAAGCCACAACGCGAGGATGAAAAATGACTCCGAAAGCAGCAAAGCTCCGGCAAATCCTGGAACAACCCGACATCCTCGTACTGCCCGGCGTGTACGATTGTCTCGGCGCTAAACTCGTCGAGCAGGCCGGATTCGACGCGGTCTTCACCAGCGGCTTCGGAGTCTCCGCCGCGGCCCTCGGCAAACCAGACTACGGATTCCTGACAGCCACCGAAATGATGTACGCGGCCAGTCGCATCACGGCCGCCGTCGACATCCCGCTTGTCGCCGATATCGACACCGGCTACGGCAATCCACTGAATGTCTACCGTACCGTCACCGAGCTCGTGCGCCACGACATCGCCGGGTTCATTCTCGAGGACCAGGAGTGGCCAAAAAAATGCGGCCACTTCGCCGGCAAACGTGTCATCCCGATGGCCGAACACGTCGAGAAAGTGCGGGCCGCCGCGGAAGCTCGCGGCGACAGCGGCCTTGTGATGATCGGTCGTACCGATGCTCGCGCGCCTTGCGGCCTTGATGAAGCGATCACCCGCGGCCACGCCTACTATGAAGCCGGTGCCGACGTCGTCTTCATCGAGGCACCACAGAACATCGAGGATTTGCAGACAATCGCCGATGCATTCAAAGGCATACCACTGTTCGCCAACATGATCGAGGGCGGACGCACGCCCCTGTTGCCGGCTGAAAAACTCCAGGAACTGGGGTGCAAGATCGTTGTCTATCCGCTTTCCGGACTGTTCAGCGCCGCCGCCGTAATGGGCGCCTGCCTGCAGCATCTCCACGAACATGGCACGACCGAAGGATTCGAAGGGCCAATCCTGAGCTTCAGCGAGTTCGAGCAGGTCGTAGAAGTTCCCAAATACAGGGCACAGGAAGACAAATTCGACCACGCCGCAGAATAGGGTTGCCACGAACAACTCGCCGGCCGGCGGATTGACCAGCGTGCCGCCGACCATGGCCACCCGCTGCCGGATGGCTGCCCGCCGGCATCGTTGGCATGGTTATCGTCAATTCTGACTGTAAGTTTCCCCTTGCGAACCCGAATATCACCTGTGCGAGGATACCATACACCATGGCAAAGCCACCGAAAAACGCCATCTCCCCCACTCGCGCCGAAGACTACCCGGAGTGGTATCAGCAAGTCATCCGTGCTGCCGACCTCGCGGAACCTTCACCCGTACGCGGATGCATGGTCATCAAGCCGTGGGGCTACAGTCTGTGGGAAAACGTTCAGCGCGTCCTCGACCGCAAGTTCAAGGATACCGGCCATCGCAACGCCTATTTCCCGCTTCTTATCCCGAAAAGCTTCCTCGAAAAGGAGGCCGAACACGTTGAAGGCTTTGCCAAGGAATGCGCCGTCGTCACTCACCATCGGCTTGAGAAAGGACCCGACGGGGGCCTCGTGCCCGCCGGTGAGCTCGAGGAGCCGCTGATTATCCGGCCCACATCTGAGACCATCATCGGGGCCATGTACGCCAAGTGGGTGCAATCCTATCGCGACCTGCCGATCCTGATCAATCAGTGGGCCAATGTCGTGCGCTGGGAAATGCGCACCCGCATGTTCCTGCGCACCAGCGAATTCCTTTGGCAGGAGGGCCACACCGCCCACGCCACCGAGGCAGAAGCGATGGAGGAAACCATCCGCATGCTGGACGTCTACGCGGACTTTGCCGAAAACTACATGGCGATGCCCGTCATCAAGGGTGAAAAAACCGCCGCCGAACGCTTTCCGGGCGCCGTCAACACCTGGTCGATCGAGGCCATGATGCAGGACCGAAAAGCTCTGCAGGCCGGCACCTCCCACTTCCTCGGACAGAACTTCGCCACTGCCTCCGGCATCAAGTACCTGAGCGAACACGGCCGGGAGGAATTCGCCTGGACCACGTCCTGGGGCGTCTCGACCCGACTCATCGGCGGCCTGCTCATGACCCACAGCGACGACGACGGCCTGCTGTTGCCGCCGCGCCTGGCACCGGCGCACGTCGTCATCCTACCGGTCATGCACAAAGAAGAAACTCGAGCCCAGGTCCTGGAATACTGCGAAAAGCTCGCGGCGGAGATACGCGCTATTTATTACGACGGGCGCCCTGTCGAAGTCGAAGTCGATACCCGCGACCTGCGTGGCGGCGAAAAAGTTTGGCACTGGATCAAGAATGGCATTCCCATCCGTCTGGAGATCGGTCCACGCGATGTCGAGTCGGACGCCGTCTTCGCCGCGCGACGTGACCATTCGCACAAGGACAAGCAGTCCATACCTCGCGCAGAATTCATCGGGAGCGTCGCCGACATTCTGGCCGAGATCCAGGACGGCCTGCTCGAACGTGCTGTCGAGTTTCGTGCCGCCAATACTGTCAACATCGACAACAAAGACGAGTTTTACGACTTCTTCACCCCGCAGAACCGGGACAAACCTGAAATCCACGGTGGCTTCGCCATGTGTCACTGGAACGGCAAAGACGATGTCGAGGAGCAGGTCAAGAACGATCTAAACGTCACCATTCGCTGCATCCCCAACGACGCCGAACCCGAATCCGGCACCTGCGTCATCTCCGGCGAACCCAGCCAACGCCGCGTTATCTTCGCCAAATCCTACTAATCCGAACGGCCGGATACCGGTCCGCGGGATTGCGGTCGCTCATTCTTTGTGCAGCCCGAGGATCCGCCGCGCCCAGAGAATCGCGTCACCCCCGTCACCCTGCTTCGAGGCTTCACGCATGGCCTCCGTCGGCGGGTGGACAATTTTCCCGACGACACGATTGAGCAGCTTGCGCACCTCGTCCTTGTCTTTATCGGACAGATGATCGAGACGCGTCAGGACGGCTTGGAACTCGTCCGTGGCAATCGCTTCGGCGTTCGCCCGGAAATCGCGGATCGTCGTGCCTGCGTTCGCGGCACGGCATTCATTCACATAGGCCACCAGCGCCTTGTCAATAATAGCCTCGGCCCGTTCGATTTCGGTCTGCAGCCGGGCACGATTGCGATTGGCCACGCCTTGCAGGTCATCGATGTTGTGTAAGTACACCTGCTCGATTTCACTGACGTCCGGATCGACATTTCGCGGGACGCCGAGGTCGAAGATCAGCAGCGGCCGATCACGTCGGCCAATATGCGCGGCCGCAATGACGGACTCGTCAGTACCAGCACAGGTTACGACAATATCCGCCGCGGCCAGGCGCCCAGGCAACGACCCAAGATCTCCCAGTTCAATGTGATTCTTCTCCGCCCAGGCCGTGCGCGCCTCCGGCTGGCGACTCAGCGCCGTAACGTTGCGGGCGCCGGCGGCACGCATTTCCTCCAGCGTCACCTCAGCAATATCACCGGTCCCAACCACGACGATCGATGCCGACGCCAGATTATCAAAAACGGCCTGCGCCAACTGCACAGCCGCACCAGGCACAGAGGCGCGGTACAACTTGAGCGCAGCGTCGGACCGCACCGTTTTTGCCACTTCGAACGCTTTCTGGAACAGGACATTGAAGCAAGTCTGCGAAGCACCCGCGTGCCGAGCAATCTCATAGGAGCGCTTGACCTGATGATGAATCTGCGTTTCCCCGACAAGCATAGACTCGAGACCGGACACGACGCGAAACAGGTGGGCCGCCACCGCCGGACCCCGGTATTGGTATGCAAGCTCCTCGATCATCGCCGGGGCCAGCGTATCGCCAAGCGCGTTGAAGAAGTCTGTCACCGCCGGTTCGCCGTCAGCGACCCAGTAGAATTCAGTGCGGTTACAGGTCGACAGTGCGACGATTTCCCTGAGTCCAAGGTCGGCGCGAAGCCTGGACAACAGCGAATCAAGCTCATCCAACTGAAAGGATATCTGCTCGCGTGTATCGACCTTCGCGGCGTTGTGATCGACACCGATCAGCCTCAACGGGTCGATCAGCGGCGTGTCGCCCGGGGTGTCCCAGATTGATTGTGCAGCGGGATTCACAGTGATTAGTATGGATGAACGCCGCGATGCAACAGAGTACCTGCGAAGAATGCCAGCGCCACACAGACAAATCCCAGCGTCCCGGCAACCACGACGGCGCGGTTACAAAAGCCGCGGCGGCGACGCACCAGCCAACCGCAGGCGTAGCAGCCGAAACCGATCAATGTGAGCCAGACCGTGGGATCAGCGTACCAGACATTCGCCGCACGGCTGGCACCGGGAATGCCAACGACACCCAGCACAATCGCTGCGGCAATCAGCAGCAGCCCCCAGCCAGTCGATGACATGTAGAACCTATCGATACTGGTCAATGCCGGCCATGGCAGTCCGTCAACCAACGGATCGTTCGACTTCAGTGATTGACTGCGCGTCAGGAACAACACGCCGGTCACGCAGGAGATCATCAAAACGGCATAGCCAATGACCATGAGAAAAATATGCATCGAGCGCAAGGCATCGATCTGTTCGGGATCCGGCCGAACGCCCCGCGGGAAAGCGAGTTGTCCAAGGGCAACCGCCGCAGCCAGCAGACACAGGGCCCCCACCGCCAGGCGCGGGGAACGGAAACGGCGACTACTGGTAAAACAAATTCCCAGGACAGCCAGCACGACGACGGCCAACATGCCCCAGGCATCAAACAGCACGCAATAGGGATAATCGATTCCAGCCCACAGCAGCCACGCCAGTTGCGTCGCAGCCGCGATGGCAGAAGTAATCCAGAACAGACGCAGGCTGCCCGGATTCTGTTGCTTCAGGCGGATAACGCCGAGAATTGCAGCGAGCCAGACCAGGCTATGGGAGGTGAGCAGGAGGATGTTCATCGGTAGTCGGTTGTTACGTTGGATTTATACAGATATTATACAGTCGCAATTTCACACACACAACGGCTTGAGCAAACCGACCGAGTCGCGGGCATATTACATGCCGTGACACCGGTTCAATTTTTACCGCTTATTTACGAATGACTACCCAGCGCTCCATCCGTCTTGGCAGCCGCGGCAGCGGCCTGGCACTCGCCCAAACCGAGTCCATCGCCGCCGAACTGGCCGGTCGAGGCCACAAAACCGAGACCGTCGTCATAAGCACTCGCGGCGACCGCGACCTGACGAAGCCATTGCCGGAGCTCGGCGGCAAAGGCGTATTTACCGAGGAACTCGAAGCGGCGCTGCGCGCCGCCGATATCGATCTGGCCGTACACAGCCTTAAGGATCTGCCGGTCGATGACGTTCCCGGACTGCTGACAGCAGCCTGCCCGGAACGTGCCGACCCGAGGGATGTGCTGATCAGCCTGAGCGGCAACGGCCTTGCCGAATTGGCCGCAGGCGGCCGAATCGGCACAGGCAGTCTGCGGCGGATCGCCCAACTGCGAATCATCCGCCCGGATCTGGTGTCGGTACCGTTACGCGGCAATATTGATACGCGCATTCGCAAAGTGCTCGATCCCGGCGGCGATTACGACGCCATCATTCTGGCGGCTGCCGGTCTGCACCGGCTTGGGCTGGACAAGCACATCACCGAATACCTGACCGTCGAACAAATGCTGCCGGCACCCGGCCAGGGAGCAATCGGCATTCAATGCCGTGTCGACGACGAATGGATGAAATCCGAACTGAAAACAATCAACCACAACCCGACCCGCGCTGCCGTCACGGCAGAGCGGACCTTTCTGTCTGAGCTCGGTGGCGGCTGCCAACTGCCGCTCGGGGCCCTCGCAACGATCGACGGTGACGCCCTGACCTGCCACGGGTTGGTTGCGGCGACCGATGGTGAGCGCATCGTGCGCGTACGCGCCTCGGGCAACGCCGCAACGCCTGAGGCTGTCGGCGCCGAGTTGGCACAACAGGCGATCGACGCGGGCGCCGACGAAATCATCCGGGAGGCATCATGAATCTTCCACATCGACCACGACGGCTGCGGCGCACACCGGCGCTGCGGCGTATGCTGAGCGAAACAACATTGTCACCTGCCGATTTCATCGCGCCGTTGTTTATTGTACACGGCAACGACATATCCAATCCGATCGCCTCCATGCCGGGAGTCGCACAGCTGTCCGTCGACCGGGCAGTTGCAGAATCCGCAAAAATCGCCGCACTCGGCATTCCGGCAGTGTTGCTTTTCGGATTGCCGGCAACAAAGGATGCAGTCGGTCAAGAGAACTTCGCCGACGACGGCATCATCCAGCAGGCAGTCCGCGCCATCAAAGCGGCGGTGCCTGAACTAGTCGTCATTACCGACGTGTGCCTGTGCGAATATACCGATCACGGCCATTGCGGCGTACTCGACGGCGAAGAAATTCTCAACGACAAGACTCTGGAAGTCCTGCAGCGCGTCGCCGTCTCGCACGCTGCGGCCGGCGCTGATGTTGTCGCACCAAGCGGCATGATGGACAGTATGGTCGTTGCCATCCGTGACGCCCTCGATGGGGACGGTCATGAACAAGTCAGCATCCTGAGTTATGCCGTCAAATACGCCAGCGGCTTTTACGGTCCATTCCGCGATGCAGCCGACGGTGCCCCGGCGTTTGGCGACCGCCGGAGTCATCAGATGGACACGGCCAACGTCCGTGAAGCAATCCGTGAAGTGCTGCTGGATGTCGACGAGGGCGCCGACATGATCATGGTCAAGCCGGCTCTTTCATATCTGGACGTGATCCGTCAGACGCGCGAAATCTGTTCACTGCCGATCGTCGCGTACAACGTCAGCGGCGAGTATTCGATGGTCAAGGCGGCGGCGGTTAGCGGCTGGCTCGACGAGCGCACGGTCACGATGGAAATCCTGACCTCTATCAAGCGCGCCGGCGCCGACCTGATTATCACCTACCATGCAGCCGACGCCTGTCGCTGGCTGGCGGAAAACTGATGTCCCGAGCCGATCGATTTCTCAAGGCGTGCCGACGCCAGCCAGTCGATGCGACGCCTGTATGGCTGATGCGTCAGGCCGGCAGGTATATGCAGGCGTATCGTGACCTGCGCGCGAAATACAAGATCCTCGAGTTGATCAAGGCTCCCGAACTGGCGGCCGAAGTCACCCTGCAGCCGATCAATGCGTTTGATCTGGACGCCGCGATCGTCTTTGCCGACATCCTGCCGATCCTCGAACCAATGGGGCTGCAGCTCGAATTCGTCAAAGGCGACGGGCCGATTATCCACAATCCCGTGCGCGGCGCTGCAGACATCGAAAAGCTGCGGACGCCGAACGCCGCCGAAGCACTACAGTTTACCATTGAAGCGGTGCGCCTGAGCGTTTCCGAGCTGGACGGCAAGGTGCCGCTCATCGGATTTTCCGGGGCCCCGTTTACTGTTTCGACGTATGCGATCGAGGGCGGTGCGTCGAAGAATTTCCTGCACGTCAAAGGCCTCATGCATGAATCACCGAAAGACTGGCACGCCCTGCAGGAAAAGCTCGCTGCGATGATCGCCGATTACTTGTGTGCCCAGATCGAAGCAGGCGCCGATGCTGTACAACTGTTCGATTCGTGGATCGGCATCCTGTCACCAACCGATTACCGCAGCTTCGCCATGCCGCACACGCAACGAGTCATCGACACGGTCAAGGCGCAGCATCCCGATACACCACTCATTCTCTTCGGCACCGGCTGTGCCGGGTTGCTGTCGATCTTCAAGACACTCGGTCCGGATGTCATCGGCATCGACTGGCGGCTCGACCTGGCGGAGACCTGGGACTCCCTGGGCGACGTCGCGGTGCAGGGCAATCTCGATCCGATTATTCTGACGACCAACTCCGAAGCTATCCGGGAACACACCGGTCGGATCCTCGACAGTGTCGCGGGTCGGCCCGGGCACATCTTCAACGTCGGCCACGGCATCGTCCCGCAGACACCCCAGGAAAACGTCGCGCTGCTGGTCGATTTCGTCCACCAACATACCCGTGTGTCATGTCCGGAGTAATCATTGTCGGCGGCGGCATCTCGGGACTGGCTACAGCCTGGCACCTGTCAAAGCATGACATTCCGTGCACGGTGCTCGAGGCTGGCGAGCGCTGCGGCGGCAGAATCGTCACCGAGCGTGTTGACGATTTCCTGATCGAAGGCGGCGCCGACAGCGTCCTGACCCAGAAGCCTTGGGCGATCGACCTCTGTCGCGAGCTTGGCCTCGAAGATCAGCTGCAACCGACACGCAGTGAGCGCCCCCGGTTCTTCATTCTGCACAACAGCGAACTGATGCCAATGCCAGATGGCATGGTTCTGATGATCCCGACCGACGCAGCAGCGTTCCGACGCAGCCCACTGATCTCAGACGCCGGCAAAGAGCGCATGCTGCAGGAACGCGATATCCCGTGCGGCCCTGAGCAAAAGGATGAGAGCCTGGACGCTTTCATAACTCGCCGATTTGGTCGCGAATGCCTCGAGACAATCGCCGGCCCGCTGCTCGGCGCCATTTATATGACGCCACCGGAAAAGCTGAGCATGCGCTGTGCCTTCCCACGATTCCTCGATGCCGAACAGAAACACGGCAGCCTCATTCGCGCCATGGAAAACCGGCCGAGCGGCGACAAACCCTCGAGCATGTTCACGACTCTCGCGGGCGGCATGGGAACGATGATCGATGCTCTCGTCGAGCAACTTGGCAACAGGATCAAAACCGGCGTCACGGTTTCCTGCCTCGAAGCGAAAGACAACGGGTTCACAGTGCATACCAACCACGGCACCGAAACCGCGCGTGCGATAGTCATGGCCTGCCCTGCCGCCAGCGCCGCATCGATCTGCCGCAGCCAACTGCCGACGCTCGCCGCCGAGCTCGAGACGATCAACCACGTATCCACCGCCACCGTCTCACTGGGCTTCGCCCCCGATCAATTGCGTAATTCGCAAATTCCGGACGGCACCGGTTTCGTTGTGCCGGCAGGTGAGCAACGAAAAATCCAGGCATGCACCTGGGTATCGAACAAATTCGCGGGCCGCGCCGCGGGCGACACCGTGCTGCTGCGCGCCTTCATGGGCGGGCCGGACAATGGCGAATGGGTGATGCAGACAGCCGACGAGGCTTTGATCGAAATTGCGCTCGATGAATTGCGCGATATCATGGGGTTCTCGGCAGCATCCTCGATCACTCGAGTCTACCGCTGGCCGGATGCGCATCCACAGTACGAAGTGGGACACCTCGAACGTGTCGAACGCATGGAAGCGGCGGTACGCGACGCCGGCGACCTGTACCTATGCGGCTGGCCGTACCGCGGCAACGGCATCCCCGACTGCGTGCGCTGCGCGCAGGAGACAGCAGACCGGATCAAGGAAAACCTCTGAGCTGAACTTCGAACGCCGAACGCGGAATCCCATGCCTGAGAAACCCGACATT
>Ga0302123_10000642_pt1 | contig 26839 bp, 26 predicted proteins | sample CB21_321_MG_FD_203109 | JGI IMG/M metagenome (GOLD analysis project Ga0302123, IMG submission 203109) | Marine microbial communities from Western Arctic Ocean, Canada - CB21_32.1 | ecosystem: Environmental > Aquatic > Marine > Oceanic | place: Canada: Western Arctic Ocean | collected 2017-09-28 | reverse complement strand
AGGAGGCTTGAGGGAATCTTTCCTTAGTACGAGAGGACCGGGAAGGACGGCCCGCTGGTGTACCGGTGGTCCCGCCAGGGGCGTAGCCGGGTAGCCATGGCCGGTCGGGATAAGCGCTGAAAGCATCTAAGCGCGAAGCCCACCCCAAGACGAGGCCTCCCATTCCAATTTGGAAGTAAGGCCGCAGGTAGACCACCTGTTTAGAGGACGGAGGTGTAAGGCGGGTAACCGCTTCAGCTGACCGTTCCTCATCGGCCGAGGCCTTCCCCACTCCAAGGCTTGGTGCTTCTCCTTAAAAACAGTTTTTACTAACTTGCTCTTTACCTGTCCTGATTCGTCAGGACTGTGCGTACCATATGTGAAGTATTCCCCGGGTGACTAGAGCGAGGTGGTCCCACCCGTTCCCTTTCCGAACACGGAAGTGAAACGCCTCAGCGCCAACGATACTGCCCTCGGGAGGGGGTGGGAAAATCGGCCGTTGCCCGGGGGCTTCTTTTGTCTGGCATTCCTCATTTATTTCCTCTTCTCTACCAATCCATCTGCTCCTCTTCTGCGTATTTGGGAGTAAACCCTCATGGAATACGCGCCACTGACCTTTACAGCTTCTAGAAGCCCATCCTATAATGACCTCAGGTCGCGTATCCAGGAAAGCGGTAGGTTATTTTGGTTTCTTCTCCGCAAGAGCAGCCCCCTGAAACGCTGACCATGGGTGAGCTCCTGGAGATGTCTGGCGGTTGGAAAGATCTCCACCGGGGCGAAGTGGTCGATGGCGTAGTTATGCGCGTCGATCAAGAGGGTATTCTAGTAAATGTTGGTGGCAAATCAGAAGGTATAATTCCCGCTAGAGAAGTCCGAAGTCTCACCCCAGAAGCCTTACTAGCTTTAGAGATTGGTTCCTCCATTACTGCTTATGTCCTGAAGACTGAACAGGAAGAGGGGATAGCAGTACTCTCTCTGGATAGAGCCCGTAGCGAGACCGGTTGGGCGGTAATGGAGAAAGCATTAACAGATGATTCTCTTGTGACGGGAACCATCGTAGATCACAATCGCGGCGGTGTAGTTGTTGATGTAGAGGGTGCTCAAGCGTTTGTGCCCCTATCCCACCTTTTACCATCTACAAGACAGCAAAAAGAACAACAAGAGGCAGGAGTGAATACTCCGCCATTAGAACCCCAGCAGTACAAAGTCCTGGAAGTTGACCGTAGAGGCAGGAGGGCTATCCTCTCAGAACGGCTAGCCTGGAAAGATTGGCGAGAAGAGCAAAAAGCCAAGCTCATGCAGGAACTGGTTGAAGGGGAAACTCGGAAGGGTAAAGTCAGCGGGGTGGCCAAGTTCGGTGTTTTCGTAGATCTTGGCGGTGCCGATGGCCTGATCCACACCTCTGAACTCTCCTGGCAAACGGTGACAAATCCGGAGGAGTTCGTCCACATAGGTGACGAAATTGATGTGATGGTGTTAAATGTAGACAAGGAGAAAGAACGTATCTCCTTAAGTTTACGGAGGCTCAATACGGAGCCTTGGACTACAATCACAGAAGCGTTTGAGATAGGACAGATAGTAACTGGTACAATAACCCGGTTGACAACGTTCGGCGCATTTGCTCAGATTGAAGGGGGCATTGAAGGCCTCATCCATATTTCTGAGTTGAGCGACAAGCGTATTACACATCCGAAAGAAGCGGTGCAAGAGGGAGAGGTTCTAGAACTCAAGATTCTGAACCTTGACCCAGAGAAGCACCGGCTAGGACTTAGCAGACGGCGGGTGGTGGAGGAAATGTAGGTTTTCGCCTCTATAGCGCAAAGCGCGCGAGGGGCCTGCCCAAAAAACTGCTTAGTTAGGGGATGGCTATGGCTAGTAGGTTTGAGAAGTTCTCAGAACGGGCCCGCAGGGTTCTCTCCTTGTCCCAAGAAGAGGCGCTCCGGTTCAACCATAACTACATTGGCACGGAGCACATCCTTTTGGGGCTTGTCAGGGAGACGGAGGGCGTAGCTGCGCGTGTGCTCAGTAACTTAGGTATTGAGCTCAGCAAAGTGCGTTCCGCGGTAGAGTTCATCATTGGCAGAGGCGAAAAGCCTGTTTCCGGTGAGAACATCGGCTTGACCCCCAGGGCCAAGCGTGTCATTGAGTTGGCTGTAGACGAAGCTCGCAGGATGAGCCACCACTACATCGGCACAGAGCATCTCCTCATCGGTCTCATGCGTGAGGGCGAGGGCGTTGCCGCAGGCGTGCTTGAGAGCCTGGGCGTCACTTTGGACAAGGTCAGAGCGGAAACGCAACGACTGTTGAGCCAGAGCCTGACTCCCGGTCAGCAGGGTCAGGGATCCGGACGTGGGGCAACCGCTGCCAGCACAACACGGACACCCATCCTGGACCAACTCGGCGTAGACCTGACAGCGTTATCCCGCAGCAGCAAGCTTGACCCGGTATGGGGTAGGCAGAAGGAACTCGCGCGGGCTATCCAGATCCTCTCTCGCAGAACCAAGAACAACCCTGTGCTCATAGGTGAGCCTGGTGTTGGTAAGACCGCTATTGTTGAAGCCCTTGCACAGAAGATTATAGCCGGTGATGTGCCGGAGACTTTGATAGACAAGCGGTTGGTCACCCTGGACATGGGTGCCTTGGTAGCGGGAACCAAGTATCGCGGTGAGTTTGAAGAGCGCCTGAAGAAGGTGCTTGAAGAGATCAAGGCTGCAGGCAACTGCGTCCTCTTCATTGACGAAATGCACACGTTGGTTGGCGCAGGTGCCGCTGAGGGCGCCGTAGACGCTGCCAACATCCTCAAGCCTGCCCTTGCCCGTGGAGAGATCAGGGTCATCGGCGCCACTACCCTGGACGACTATCGCAAGTACGTTGAGCGGGACACGGCGCTAGAACGTCGGTTCCAGCCGGTGCTTGTTGAAGAGCCGACCGAGGAAGAAACGGCTGAAATCCTACGGCACGTGAAGGGCCGCTATGAAGAACATCACAAGCTGATTATCAGTGAAGAAGCGGTTGTGGCAGCTGCCAGGCTGGCGGCACGCTTCATCCCGGACCGGTTCCTGCCTGACAAGGCCATCGACCTGATTGACGAGGCCTCGTCGCGCGTTCGTATCCTCCACAGCACTATGCCGCTCTCTGTAAAAGAGGCGATGAAGGTTCTGGAGAGCGTGCGTGGTGAGAAGGAAGAGGCCCTGTCCGATCAGCAGTACGAGTTTGCTGCTGAACTGCGCGAGCGTGAACTCACTCTTGCTGGCAAGGTGGAGAACCTTGAGGGCGAGTGGCAGGAAACCAAGGAGAACGAGCAGCCCACGGTGACCGCTGACGATGTTGCGGAGGTTGTGGGCATGTGGACCGGAATACCGGTAACACGATTACAGACAAAGGAAACTGAGCGGCTCCTTCATATGGAAGAGCATCTCCACAACCGCATCATTGGCCAAGAAGAGGCCATTGTAGCGGTCTCCAAGGCTGTGCGTCGTGCACGGTCCGGCCTCAAGGACCCCAGACGGCCTGTGGGCGTGTTCACGTTCCTTGGGCCCACGGGTGTTGGTAAGACCGAGTTGGCCAGAGCGCTCGCTGAGTTCATGTTCGGTTCTGACGATGCGTTAATCCGTTTGGACATGTCAGAGTTCATGGAGCGGCATACTGTGGCCCGCCTGGTTGGTGCACCTCCTGGGTACATAGGATATGACGACGGTGGTCAACTGACGGAGGCAATCCGTAGGAAGCCCCACTCAGTCATCCTGTTGGACGAGATTGAGAAAGCTCACCCGGATGTGTACAACATCCTCCTGCAGATCTTTGACGATGGTCATTTGACCGACGCCAAGGGCAGGAAAGTGGACTTCCGCAACGCTGTCATCATCATGACAAGCAACTTGGGTTCAGACCTGATCAGGCGTGACACCCATCTAGGGTTCTCCGCCAAGCAGGACGACGGCAAGACGTTTGAGCAGGACTACGTCCGAATGCAGGAAAAGGTCATGGAAGAGGTCAAGAAGTTCTTCCGGCCAGAGTTCCTAAACCGCATCGACGCCTCAGTGGTGTTCCATGCTCTGGACAAGAGCCACATCATTGAGATTGTTGATCTGATGCTGGACCAGGTACAAAACGAGGTGAAGGACCAGGAGATGACCATGGTGGTCACCCAGGCCGCCAAGGAGAAGCTTGCAGAGGAAGGGTATGACCCACATCTGGGTGCTCGACCGCTGCGCCGGGTAATTCAGAGCAAGATTGAGGACAAGCTCTCTGAGGGGATTCTGTCCGGCAAGTACGTCATAGGCGACAGGATTATCCTGGACGTTGACGACGATGGAGAGATTTTCAGCAGTCCAGACCTTACGCCTGCGGAACCAGCAGAGCCACCGGAGCCGGCTGAAACCGCGACTGCTACCTAGTCAGTCACACAGATAAGAGCTTAAAAAGAAGAGGCCCTCTCTTAAGAGAGGGCCTCTTCTTTTGTTATGAGTACCTGTGGTTGCATTGAGGCTGTTGTCGCGTGTCTGTACCCCTGCAGTGGCGCACAGACAGTGTCATGTATCGTTGCCTCGAAGACACCGGCTGGCATGCCGCAAGCAAATGGGTGACAGAGAACTATAAAGGGAGGACAAAGAAGGAGTTAAAGAGATAAGGAAAGAGCGTTATTGTTGGCGTCTACGTACCGCTCTGGCTTCCTTCCGCATCTCAAGGGGTTCGGGAGAGCCAAAATTACCGAACTTCCCTTTGATTGCAAGGATTGGCACCATTCCCATCAACACGAGTATCGAAACGACCTGGGCCTCGTTCAATCCAAGGAACCACGTGTCATAGTCGTGCATGATGAGGATGAATACGCGTCCAAAGGCGTACATCGCAAGGGAGGCGGCAAACACCATGCCGTCAGGTCGTATAAGCTTTGGCAACACCCAGAGCGCCAACGCGACGATGGCCACGTCCAGCATTGCCTCGTACACCACAGCGGGGTGGCTTCCTCCTACCAGATCTGTAATCGGATCTAAGTGCGCCTGGTAGCTGATGCTGCTGGGGTGGGTCCACGCAAAGGCCCAGGGAAGGTCTGTGGCGTCCGCCAGGTGTTCTCCATTGATGATGTCGCCAATGCGGCCGATGGCCATGGCCAGCAACAACCCCGGAGCGGTGATGTCAGCGAGTCGGCCGCGCACGATGCCGGCCCTTGAAGCGTATATCCAGGCGCCAGCCAACCCACCGAGTACTCCACCCCAGACGGCGATACCGCCGTTCCACACCTGGATGATGTTTTCAGGGTTGTCCCAGTAGAAGGACGCTTCGTCTATGACGTGGAGCGCCCTTGCCCCGATTACGCCGCCTAAAATACCCCAGGTGGCTACAGCGTACACATCGTCGGTGGAGATACCGTGTTTTGGGGCAAGTCTCGCCGTCAGAAGCACCGCGACAATCACAGCAACGAAACTCAGGAAGCCATGCCAACTAAGGACAAAGCTACCGGAATCTATTATGTTCGGGCCGATGCCAATCTCAATCATTGCGTTATGCCGCTTTCGCGCGCCTTATACTCGGACGCCCATCTTCATGGCGACGTCAAAGGCGGAGATGATATGCCTGTTCAAACCCAGGGAAGGGCCGTCCATGCCCAATGCTGCGCCAATGACCTGCGGAAGGTGCAGAATAGGCACGTTGATCTGTTTGCCCATCTGTTTGGCTGCCTTGGCCTGGAACCCGTCCAGGTTCAGGTGGCAGAGGGGGCAGGGAGTGACCATGGCATCGGCACCCAGATCCTGGGCTTCACCGGTGTGCTTTGCCACCATGGCCAGGGAGTTCTTCTCGTTGATAGTGAGGATGGGGAAGCCGCAGCAGCGCGTCTTGCCATCATTGTCTACCGCAGTGGCACCCAGGGCTTCGATTACAAGCTCCAAAGCCACTTTACGCTGGGGATGTTCGTCGTACTCCAATGCAGCGGAGGGACGGACGATGTAGCAGCCATAGAAGGGTGCCAGGAACACGCCGTCCAGTGATCGCACGGCAAGGGACTTAATATGGTCAAGGCCAATGTCCTCAACCATGATCCACAGCATGTGCTTCACTTCTATACCGCCGGTGTACTCAAGGCCCTCTTCGGCAAGGATCTCATTGATCTCCGCGCGGTACTCTTCGTCCTCAAGTTTCACCTTTGCCTGGGCCATCACACCCTGACAGGTGCTGCAGATGGTCATGATGGCCAGACCCATACGCTGGGCCAGGGCGAAGTTGCGAGCGTTAAGGGTATCGCCGAGAAGAGGGTTGCTCTCCTGGAGGGCACCTGCGCCTGTGCAGGACCACCCTTCGATCTCCTCCAGCTCAATGCCGATCTTCTCAGCGACTGCTACTGTGGACTGGTAAAGCTCCGGAGCACCGCCCCGAGAGACACAACCAGGAAAGAATGCAAATTTCACCTTGACCTCCTTGAACGATATGGAGAGCGCCTACTTGGCTGCTTTCTTCTTGTTTGCGTTGATTCGTGCTGCTATGCGGCGTATCTGACCCACGCCGGGGACGGCAGGATGGAGCAACGGCGGCATCTTACGCCGGAATGCTGCGTTCATGGCTACAGGGATGAGACCGATCATCTTGGGTATATTGAACAACCCAAGGGTCTTGACCACCAGCTTGGTTTCGTCCAGCCGTCCGCTGTGGGAAATGATGTCCTCAAACACCTGCGAGTGGCGGTACCCATAAGCAGCGCCGTCATAGGAGCCGGTAGGTATCTTGGCCTCCATGGCCTTCTCTCGCAGCGCCATGATACGCTCCATGGGCGCAACACCCTTGGGGCACGCGGTCACGCACTCACCACAACGTGTGCAGTCCCACATGCCGCCATAGGCGTTGTACATGCGGAGTCGCTTGTCATCCTCAACGTCGCGGGTATCAGCAACAAAGCGATAGGCCTTGGCCAACGCCGCTGGGCCCAGGAAGTTCTTATCAATTTCCAGCACCGTGCAGTCAGAGACGCAGGCGCCGCACATGATGCATCCCATCACATCGACGAGGTGGAGCATGACATCGTTAGGTGCCAGGTACTCCGCTTCAGGTTCAGGCAAAGAGGGCTGCATGTAGGGTTCCACGGCGCGAATCTTGTCCCAGAAGGGGTTAAAGTCAACCACTAGGTCTTTAATCACCGGCAGGTTGCCTGCGGGCTCAATGGAGACCGAGCCGTCTTCATCAAGGTGCTCACTCACATGAGTCTTGCACGCCAGGACGGCGTGGCCGTTCACTCGAACAGCACAGGAACCACAGATGGAAGCTCGGCAGGAGCAGCGCAGCGCCAGGGAACCATCAATCTCCTCACGCACTTTGATGAGGGTGTCCAAGACGGTGAAGTTCTCATCAACCTCAACCTGATACTCCTGGTTGTATGACTTGGGTGCTTCTTCGTCCGGGTTAAACCGCCGGACGTTGACGTTCGCCTGCATTAGTACTTCCTCTCCTCAGGCTGCCACTGCGTAACCACGATAGGCATATATTCCTTGGTGACCTCATCCCCTGCGCCCTTGCGAAGGAGGATGTGCTTCATCCAGTTCTCGTCGTCCCTTGTCGTGTAGTCCGTGCGACTGTGCGCGCCGCGGCTTTCCTTGCGCTCTATGCCTCCAATGGCGATGGTTTCAGCGCAGTCCAGCATGCAGCCCAGTTCCATGGCAAAGATGAGGTTGGTGTTGAAGGACTTGCCCTTATCCTGAACGACGACCTTCTTGAACCGCTCCTTCATACCATGGACGGCAGTTAGTGCCTCTTGCATACCGTCTTCCGTGCGATAGACTCCCAGGCCCTTGTCCATGGCTACTGCCATGTCCATCCTGAGCTTGGCTACAAGGTCTCCGCTGTCATCGTTGTCCAGGAATCCCTGCATCTTGGCCTTCTCGCTGTTCACCCAATCGCTCTCAGAGAAGTCCAGGTGGTTGTTCTTGCTGGCATATTCCATGGCCCCGATGGCGCTCCGTCGACCGAAGATGACGGTGTCTAGCAAGGAATTGGCTCCCAGCCTGTTGCCGCCGTGGACGCTGACGCATGCGGTTTCCCCCGCTGCGAACAACCCCTCTACGCCCTTCCAGGCACCGCTTGGATCCCAGCATCGGCCGTCAATGTCTGTCTTGATGCCGCCCATCTGGTAGTGGACGCCGGGCCTGATGGGCACGGGATCCTTGGTGATATCTACGCCTACAAGGTCCATAGAGACCTCATGGATGTAGGAAAGTCTTTCCATGATCTTCGCTGCGCCAAGGTGGCGGCAGTCCAGCAGTACGCAACCATCTATGCCAAATCCAGCCTCGATCTCCGTGGTCTCAGCGCGGGATACCACGTCACGGGAGGCCAATTCCATCATGTTGGGAGCGTACTTCTCCATGAATCGTTCGCCCTTGTTGTTGATGAGGTAGGCACCTTCGCCGCGAGCACCCTCAGTCAGCAAGACACCAGAGCCCTTTAAGGTGGTGGGATGGTACTGGACCATCTCCATGTCCATTAGCGGTGCGCCGGCTCGGTAGGCCAAAGACATACCGTCACCGGAGCAGATCAGCGCGTTGGTTGAAGGCTCAAAGACCCTACCCGAGCCGCCTGTGGCCAAGATAGTGGCCTTGGCCTGGATGGCATGGACATCGCCTGTGCGCATCTCCATGGCGACGACGCCGCCGCAGCGGTTGCCGTCCATAATCAGGTTCGTTGCGTACCACTCGTCATAGACGCGGACGTTGTACTTCAGAATCTGTTCAAACATCACATGGAGGATAGCCTGGCCGGTGATGTCGGCCACAAAGAAGGTTCGTGCTTTACGCTGGCCACCAAAGGCACGGGTGCCCAGATGACCTTCCTCGTCACGGTTGAAGATAACGCCCATATGCTCCAGGTTGATCAGTTCGGCGCCAGCCTCCTTGCACATGACCTCGATAGCGTCCTGGTCACCCAGGAAGTCGCTGCCTTTTACGGTGTCGTAAGCGTGGTCAGTCCAGTCATCACCGCGATCCGTAAGGGCCGCATTGATACCACCCTGAGCAGCGTTTGAATGACTTCTGACTGGGTATACCTTGGATAACATAGCAACGTTGGCGCCGGACTTGGCCGCTTCCAATGCCGCGCGCATGCCGGCCAGGCCAGCTCCGAGTACCAACACATCATGGGAGTACAATGCTTTTCCCCTTCTTCCTCACACACGCCTAGTACGGTGTGGGTAGCGTACGTTTTTGGTTTTGCTTTGTAACTATGATTCGGGGTGTGAACGAGCAATACTGATTGCATCGTTTTGAAACCCGGCTAACTATACCAAATACAGCTATGCGTGACAACGGCCATCCGGGCCAGCCCTGGACTCATGCTGCGGCGGTTAGGCTCCTACACCAGCTTCTTTCTGAAACAGGAAGTAGGCCACCACGGCCAGCCCTGGACTCATGCTGCGGCGGTTAGGCTCCTACACCAGCTTCTTTCTGAAACAGGAAGTAGGCCACCAGGGCTAGCCCTGGACCCATGCTGCGGCGGTTAGGCTCCTATACCGGCTTCTTTCTGAAACAGGAAGTAGGCGATCTGAAGGGCCGAGATGCTCTTGGAGTCCTGGATAGTCCCGTTACGGATGAGGTCAGGGATGTCCTTCCACGGGGTCGGCACAACCTCGATGTCCTCGTCCTCGTCGGCGGGAAGCGGGTCAGGTCGAAGCTGCGTTGCAAGGAAGGCGTGCATGTACTCCGTGGAGTAGCCAGGCGCAATCCAGAATCCACCCATACGCAGCAGGGTATCCGATGCGTGGCCGGTCTCCTCACGCAACTCGCGACGAGCACCGTCTTCCGGTTCCTCGCCCTGTTCCAACCCACCGGCAGGAGCCTCCAGGAGGTGGGAGGCTGCCGCCCGCCGGTACTGGCGTACCAACAGCACGTTTCCGCTCGAGTCCACCGGCACCAGCACCACCGCCGCCGCGCTTTCGACGACCTCTCGGACAACTTCTATCGGGCCAGTCGCCATCTCCACACGCATCGTATCGCGGCGCACACTGAGAGACGGGCCTTCATAGACGCGTTCACTCCTTATGAGCTCCTCTTTGGCCACGGGTATTCTCCTTAATCGCTGGGGGTAGTGCCGCCGTTCCGCTGACGTCGGATGGAGCTGAGTCGACGCGACAGTGCGGAAGGCAGTGCGTGAGGAGTGCCCTGTCGCAAGAAGCGCGCCTTGTGCGGCCCTTCCTGGACTCGAACTGTGTCGCCCGGTGAGAGGTCAAGGTCCATGTAGCCGTCTACGCTAACCATAGCATCCTGGTCTGCTTCCACCTCTATCTCCACCACAGCGCCAGGGTGCAACACGATTGCGGCGCTGTCGGCAAGCTGGGGAACAACGGGCTGTACCAGCAGGGACGTAGACTCCGCAAAAAGGATGGGGCCACCAGCGCCCAAAGCATAGCCGGTGCTGCCTGTTGCTGTGGACACGATGACCGCATCTGCGGCGTAGGCTGCCAGTGAATAGTCATCGACGCGCACTTCGACGTAGACCATGCGCGAGGGTTTTGTGCGACTTACCACGGCATCATTTAGCCCGGTGTAGCTCAGGAGTTTGCCATTGGTTTGGTTGGCTGGATGTATCTCAGCCTCCAGCATGGTGCGCTCTTCCATCCAACCCTCGCCGCTGGCAAAGGAGTTGACGCGGGCAACCGCTTCTTCCGCCGGGAGTTCAGCCATGAAGCCCACGCGCCCCAGGTTCACACCGACGATGGGGATGCCAGCGGGAGCCGCAAGCCTGACGGTACGGAGGATGGTGCCATCACCGCCAATGGTGACGAAGGTGGAGCAACGCTTGGCCATGTCGGCATTGGCGTCCAGCTCCAGGACGGAGCACACCCATGGTCTGTGGTTCTTGCTGAGGGCGTCCACAAGGGTCTTGGCGAGGGGTTCAGCCTCTTCAACCCAGGGACTGTAGATGACGCCGATTTGTTGGTTCTCTGCCATGACGTTCGGAGGCTCCTGTCAGCTGCGATTAGTCGCCATTCGATGCCTCTCGGCAGGTCTTAGAACCAGCGGTCCCCATTATGACCGCTGAAAACCTGTCAAACACATCCAAGCTTCTGCCATAGCATATCATGCTGCTATAACAGCTAAGCATCTATGGTGCTTGCAGGAAGCTCAAAATATCTGTTGGACAGCCCTATTGGCCACTTCAAGCAACCCCTGGGGCCACACGCCAAGCGCAACCACGGCCACCGCAGTCACCGCCACGGAGATGTCCAACGGAATGACACGGGCAGCGCGTTCATCGTCCTTGGGTTCAGCAAGGTACATCACCCGTATCACACGCAGGTAGAAGTACGCTGAGACGACGCTATTGACCGCGCCCAGGGCCACCAACCACGCCAGGTCAGCCTTGATTGCAGCGCCGAACACGAACAGTTTGGCCATGAACCCCACGGTTGGCGGGATGCCGGTGAGTGATAGCAGAGCAATGGTGAGCGCCAGTGCCAGCCACGGGGCGCGTTTACCCATGCCTGCGAAGCTATCGATGAGTTCACTGCGAGTGCGGTCCATGATTGCGATGACGGCGAAGAAGGCGGCCAGGTTGGTCACCGCATAGGCACCCAGGTAGAAGAGTAGCGTTTCAGAACCCAGGGATACGCCGTCCTCTGTTCGGGAGGCCACGGCCGCCAGCCCTACCAGCATGTATCCGGCATGGGCGATGGTGCTGTAGGCCAGCATTCGCTTTATGTTGGTCTGCGCGATGGCCACCAGGTTACCGATGGTCATGGAAATTGCCGCTATCACTGCGAAGAGGATAGCCCAATCGACTTCCAGCGGCTGAAAGGCTGTGGAGAAAACACGGATTATGACAGCGAAGCCTGCCGCTTTGCTCGCCACAGACAGGAACGCGGTTACCGGTACGGGCGAACCCTCATAAACATCGGGTACCCATCCTTGGAACGGCACCGCTGCGATCTTGAATCCAAAACCTGCCACCATCAGCACGATGCCCACGGCCAGCAATGAACCACCGAAATCGCCTGCGCCACTTGTCGCGGCGTTGCCTATTACCACGCCAATCGCTTCAAGGTTGGTGCTGCCGGTGAAGGCGAAGGTGAGGGTCATGCCATACAAGAGTATTGCCGATGCTATAGCGCCGAGCACCAGGTACTTCAACCCGGCCTCGGACGAGCGACGGTCCCCACCAAAGGCGGCCAACGCCACCAGTGGCAGCGTGGACAGCTCAAGGGCTACGTAGAGGGTTATCAACTCGGTGCCAGCGGCCATCAGCATCATACCGACAGCGGAGAGCATAATCAGGACATGGAACTCGCCTCGACGTTCCGAGAAGCGTTCAACATAGCCGTAGGAAGACATCAGTACGGGGCCAACGCTGCCGATGAAGATGAACTTGAAGAACAGCGCGAACCGGTCCACAGCCAGCGTACCGTAAAGGGTTGGGATGGACACATCTGCTTCCTCGCCCACCTGCGGGCCAAGGAGGCTCCACCAATCGGCAATCTCTCCCCACAGCAGCACGGTGAAGAAGAGCGGAATAGCCAATCCTAGTATCGCTACAGACGGCACCAGTTTCCTGGGGCCATTGAGCGCGTCAGCCAGTACCACCATGAACGCCACGGCAGCCAGGCTGATTTCCGGCGATAGGAGATAGAGATCGTGGGGGGTCATGCTTCCCCTCGATCATTCATCAGCGCACCCTGAGCTTGTCTCAGGTTGGCCATTCTTTTGTAGTTACGGTTCAGGGTATTCATCATCCCATCAACCTCGGGAAGAAATCGTTGATACCAGCTTTGAATACATCGCTCAAGATTGCAGGGTAGATGCCGACGATGAGGATGGCTGCGATAAGCAACACCGGAGCAACAGCCTCTACGGCCGAGACATCGGTCAAGTGCGCCCATCGCTCTCGCGGTGGCCCGAACAGCGTTCGCTGGACCATCCACAACACGTAGCCCGCCGCCAGCAGCACGCCTACGGTAGACAGAGCGGTTATGACTCCGTGTGCCGGGAAGGTGCCCAAGAATATCATAATCTCAGCAGCAAACCCGGCGGTGCCCGGTAGGCCCAACGCTGCCAGCCCGGCAATCATGAAGGCGATTGCAGCTATAGGCATCCTGGTTGCCAGCCCACCCAGGTCAGGGATGTGTCTTGTGTGGGCCTTATCGTAAATCACGCCAACCATGACGAAGAGCAGACCGGTGATAACGCCGTGGGTGAACATCTGCATGGCAGCGCCGGTAAGTCCGATGGGCGTCAGGTTGCCTGCCGTTGCACCTATCGACGATATGCCCAGCAACACGAACCCCATGTGGCTCACGCTGCTGTTGGCCACCAATCGTTTGAGGTCGCTCTGTCGGAAGGTCACCATAGCCCCGTAGAGGATGCTAATCACCGCCAGGATAGCCATAGGTACTGCTGCATCCACGGCTACGTCAGGGAACATGGATACATTGATGCGGATGAGGCCGTAGCCACCCATCTTCAACAACACGCCGGCCAGCATCACGCTGACTGCCGTTGGTGCATCGGTATGCGCATCCGGAAGCCACGTGTGAACAGGCCAGATGGGCAGCTTGATAGCAAATCCAATGAAAAACAAGGCGAACACCAACTGGCTTGGCAATAACAGGTCACTGAGGTCCATCCCCATCAGCTGGGTCATATCGAAAGTGTTCACAGAGAAGAAGACCGTAAGCAACGCCACCAACATGAATGCGCTGCCTGTGAAGGTAAACAGCAGGAACTTCATCGCTGAATACTCTTTGCGCCCGCTGCCCCATATCGAGATGAGGAAGAACATCGGAATGAGTTCTAGTTCCCAGAAGATAAAGAAGAGAATGAAGTCCTGAGCAGCAAAGACGCCCATCACTGCCGTCTGCAGCACCAACAGCCAGGCGAAGTATTCTTTATGTCGAGTGGCAACGCTCCAGGAACTGTAGATGGCCGCCAACCCTAGCAGGCCGGTCAGCAGAATCAATGGCGCACTCAGGCCGTCAATCGCCAGGTGATATTGGATGTCCATCAGGGGAACCCAATCAAACTGTTGGGTAAGCTGGAACCCGGCAGCAGTATGGTCGTATTGGGCAAATACGATGATGGAGAGTATGAACTCGGCGATGCCGATGCCCGCAGCAAACCACTTCACGCCCCTGGGGTTATCGTTCCCAAGGAGCGCAATGATGCCAATAGCACCAGCCAACGGCAAAAAGACGACTGCCGTTAGCATTGTTGCGATTCTTCCTTAATCGTGGCCCTCACCGTTTCACTCATGCATTCATTCAGTACAAAGGGCAGTATTGTCATTCTGAGGAAGCCTAACGACCGAAGAATCTGGATCCTTCGTTACACTCAGGATGACAGTGCCTCTATAACCTTTTCTCCTTCAATCCAGCTTTTAGTCAGGGCTAGCCCTGGTTATCGAATGAGATATATCAACAGCATGATTACTGCACCAGCAGTGAACACGCTTCCGTATGCCTGTAGTTGGCCGTTTTGAATCGCTGCAATTCCTCGGCCGATGTTGCGCCCGAACCAGCCAATGTTGTCGGACACGCCATCCACGAACACCCTATCGAACCAATCCAGCAGGCCTGCACTGTACCGATAGAAGACCTGACCGACGATGAATCGCTCATAAAAGTCATCTATGTAGTACTTGCGCATGGTCAGTTGGTAGAGCGGTTTGAACGTCAAACGCTCAGGAGCAATCTTGCCCGCCGCGTAGGTGGCCCAGGCCAACCCCACTCCTGCCAGAGCAAGAATGATAGAGAGAATTGCCACCCATCCGATGAACTCGGGCGTCTCCGCGTGACCTAACGGCGCTACCAGGAACTCGCTAATCCAGTGCTTGGGAATCGTAAACAGCTTGAATGGCGCGTTCGCTACAAACCCGGACACAACCGCCATCACTGCCAGGGCACCCATAGGCAGAATCATCACCAATGGCGATTCAGCCATGTGGGCGTGACCGCCTTCCGCTATCTTCTCTTCTTCATCGGCGGTCAGCACCATCTCGCTATCAGGGAGCGCAGCAGCTTCGGCCTTCTTCTCAACACCGCCACGGAACTCGCCATGGAAGGTCATGAACAACGCCCGGAAGATGTAGAACGCCGTCATAAATACGGCAGCCATCGCAAGGACGAACACCAGGCGACTCACAAAATCGCCGTTGTGGAAGGCCTCTGCCAGTATCTCGTCCTTGCTCCAGAACCCAGCCAACGGGAATATCCCCGCCAAGCTCAGCGATGCAACAACAAACATGCCGTAGGTCCAGGGCTGCACCTTGCGCAGGCCGCCCATGAACCGCATATCGAAGGTGCCAGCTACGTGGTTGACGCTACCTGCGCCCAGGAAGAGCAGCGCCTTGAAGAATGCATGATTGAACAGGTGGAACACTGCGGCGGTGTACGCACCGATTCCTAACGCCAGCATCATGTAGCCAAGCTGGCTGATGGTGGAGTAGGCCACCACTCGCTTGATGTCGTTGCTGGTCATTGCCATCGTCGCGGCGAAGACCGCCGTGATACCGCCGGTGATGGCCACCAGGTTCATCGCTGATTCAGAGGCCTCGAACACCGGGAACATCCTGGCGACCAGGAACACGCCCGCCGCGACCATTGTTGCCGCATGGATGAGCGCACTGACGGGGGTTGGGCCCTCCATCGCGTCGGGTAACCAGACATGCAACGGGAACTGGGCCGATTTACCGACTGCGCCGGCAAAGAACCCGATAGCCAGCCACGTGAGAGCCGTAACCCCCAAAACGCCTCCACTGACGGCGATGTAAATGTCGCGAATCTCAAGGGAGTTGAGGCCCGAATTGCTGAAGACATCCTGATGGAAGAAGAGGTACAAGATGGCGATCAGGAAACCTAAATCACCGAGTCGCGTTACCAGGAACGCCTTCATGGCCGCTCGTGCCGCGGAGGGCCTGTGGTACCAGAATCCTATGAGCAGGTACGAAGAGAGGCCTACAAGCTCCCAGAACACGAACATCTGCAGGATGCTGCTAGCGAGCACCAGTCCCAACATGGAAGCGGTGAAAAGCGACATGTACGCGTAGTAGCGGGCATATCCGGCATCGCCCTTCATGTATGCCTGGGAATAGACCTGGACTGCCAGACTGACACCCGTAACCACCACCAGCATGATGGCCGTCAGGGAGTTCATCAGAATTCCGATTCGTATCTCAAGGTTCCCAACAGTGAGCCACTCATGGGAGTCATAACCAATATCCTGATCGTGACCGGTGGTGGACTTGAGCGCCCAAAGCGACAGGGCGAAGGCACCACCGATTGCGCCGATGGTGAGGTAGCCCGCCAACTCACTTCTGTTGTTCAGGAACGGGCGAATCACCAGGGCAATAAGAACAAAGGAGGCCATTGGTAGGAAGAAGATAGCCCAGGCAGCTGATTCCCACATGCTACAGCTTCCTCAGTATCTCTTCGGCCACGTGTTCACGGCCTTTAGGTACGTAGACAATGAATGGAACGGTCTCACTCCAACTCAAGATATCGCCGTCCGGCAGGATACGGCTGGGCAGACCTTCAGACTCGAAGGTGTCCTTCCACATCTCTGCCATCATCAGGCTTGGAACTTTTTTGAACTCAACCCACATAGTGTCCTTTTATATGACCGGGGGCACGTCCCCCGGAGCCCCCTTGGCTCCTCTTGACCGGGAGCACATCTCCCGGAGCCCTTTGCCAGAGGGGAACCCCTCTGGACTCCCCAACCAAATTAGGCCCGTAACTTGGGTGCAGGGCTCGCCCTGCCTAGTGGCTCATGGTGTTGGCTTCACCGACTTCCACAGACCCCAGGTTTCGATACATGGTGATCACGATTGCCAGCCCTAGAGCTACCTCGGCGGCGGCGACCGTCACGATGAACAGAGCAAAGACCTGACCCGTCAACAACAGGTCCACGTTGTCAGCAGTCAGCCCGAAGGGTGTTGTGTACCGGGCCACGCCCACAACGGCCACGTTGACCGCGTTGAATAGTATCTCGATGGACATCAGCACCGCGATAGCGTTACGCCTTGTCAGCGAGCCGTACAGTCCTATGGCAAAGAGCACCGCTGAGAGGATGAGGAAATGTTCCAGTCCTATCATTACTCCCCCTTCACCAGTGCAATAGCTCCCACCAACGTCGCCGTCAGCAGCAGCGCAGCAGCTTCCAGGGGCAACACGAACTCCTGTAGCAACAAACCACCTATCACCCGGGGACTATCGCTGAATGCCTCTTCAACACCTGCTTGTGCAGCGGGTGTGAGCACAGCATCGCCCAACAGGTTCCACTGTGTGTCCAGAACCACGAACGTGATGATGCCCACAAGCACCGCACCAAGGGCAAAGGCCGGTATACGCAGGCTGTTTGCCTGGCTACCACGCTGGGTATCACGGATCATCATGATGCCAAAGATCAGCAGGATGGAGACGGCACCGGCGTAAACCAGTACCTGCACAACCGCCAGGAACTCGGCATTGAGCATCACGAACAGTCCTGCAATGCCAAGGAACGTGCCGATTAGGGCCATGGCGGCTTTCACCAGGTCCTGGAGGAACACTACCAGCAACGCAGCAACCACAGTGAGGATCGCGATGAGCCACCAGATGGCGGTGAATATGCCGGACTCTTCAATGCCTCCGATCATCGTTTCTCCACCCATCGCTTGAGCATATCGTCGTACGTGGGAGCCACCGTGGCCTCACGCCCGGCGTCCTGCCATGAGACTTCCTCACCTGAGGCAGGCTCGTATCCGCGCTCCTGAAGTTGGGGCCTGAACCACGTGGAGGGTCGTTTGGCCGACGCCCTCAACTCATCGACGGTGATGACCAGGTCAGCCTTGCGAGGCATCGCGCGCTCAAAGCCGGTGCCCATGTGCAACGCATCGTAGGGGCATGCCTCAACGCACAGGCCGCAGAACATGCATCGCGCTATCTCAATATCAAAGGTCTCTATCTTGTACTTCTCGCCCTCCTGGGTCTGCTCGCCGCTGGGAGAGGTCACAATCTTGATGATGCCCTGGGGGCAGTACTTGGCGCAGCTCGCACAGCCGGTACAACGCTCCTCGTACCATACGAAGTCCTCGCCACGGAAGCGAGGGTTCTGCACCACACGCTGCTCCGGGTACTGCACCGTCACCGGCTTGCGCACCAGGTTCCGCAGTGTGACCATCATTCCTTTTGCTATACCTAATCCGAAGGGCATTAGGACACCTCCGAAGGCAGTTGTACCAGACGTACCGATTCTGTTGGTTTCTGTCGATGTCGTCCCCTGGAAAGGGTGTAACCGGTCAGGCAACCGATGGCCACAGCCCAGTTCACGCCCACCATCATCCATAGCTGGGTGTATGTGGGGTCAGGCCAGGCTACTACCAGCGCCGCTGTGACGAACATGTTGATCAGAGCTAGAGGGAAGAGCACCTTCCACGCGAAGGCCATCACCTGGTCTATGCGCATTCGGGGCAGCGTTGCCCGTATCCACGTGAAGATGAGCATGAAGAAGAGCATCTTGCCAATGAGCCATATCTGGGGTGGTAGGACCTGCTGCCAGTCTGAGGGAATGAATGGGTTCTCCCAACCTCGCAGGAAAAGGGTCGCTAAGATGGCGGACGTGACGACCACCTCTCCAAACTCGGCAAGCTGCAACAGCCCGAAGCGCATGCCGCTGAACTCCGTGTGGAATCCGGCAGTCAACTCCGACTCCGCTTCCATCAGATCGAAAGGCGAGCGATTCATCTCCGCCGAGGCAGATACGAGGAACACGAAGAACGCGATGGGTTGTAGCAATATAAAGGGAATCTGTTGTGCCTGAACCACGTCCACAAGAGACATGCTTCCAGCAAGTATCAGTATTCCCGCTAACGACACAATCATTGGGACTTCATAACTAATGAGCATGGCCACAGCCCTTGCCGCGCCAAGCAGCGCAAACCTGTTGCCGGAGCCCCAGCCGCCAAGGAACATGGACACTGTGGCGATGGTGGGTATGCCAACGAGGTAAAGCACGCCGATGTTCAGGTCTGCCAGGAATGAGTCTTTCCCAAAGGGCACTACAGCCACAACGGCCAACATCGATGTAACCATGAGTACTGGCGCAAGGAAGAAGGTAATCTTGTCCGCGGATTCCGGTCTCAGGTCTTCCTTGGTAATGAGTTTGAGAAGGTCGGCCAGAGGCTGCAGCAGGCCGAAGGGGCCCACGCGGTTGGGGCCAAGTCGCGTCTGGAATCTACCGAGCACCCGGCGTTCCATGTACGTCCCGAACGCAGTCAGCATCAACACAGCGTTCACCATGATCAAGATGATGGTGAGCCCCGTGCCGAGATACGCCATCCAACTCAAACTTTCCGGTAACAAGTCCAAAAAGATTTCGTTGAGGTTGGCGAACAATGCGTTCTTATCGAACGAAGATTCCATTTACTCTCTTTCTCTTATACCGGGGGCACGTATGTCTGGGCCTGGCCTGATGGCCAGAGGGGCCCCCTTGGCTCTTTTAACCCGGGGGTACCGTTAAACCGGGGGCACGTCCCCCGGAACCCCCTTGGCTCTCTAAACTGGGAGCACATCTCCCAGAACCCTTTGCCAGAAGGGAACCCCTCTGGACTCCCTAAACAAATTCGGCCCGTAATCCGGGTGCAGGGCGCGCCCTGCTATCGGTCAACTTCCCCCATGTTCACATCAAGGCTTCCGAAGATGACCATAAGGTCGGCCACCTTCCACCCCAACAGCATCTCCGTCAATGCCGTCAGGTTAATGAAGGAAGGCGCTCGTATCTTGCATCGGTACGGGGCGATTCCGCCGTCGCTGACCAGGTAGAAACCAAGCTCGCCTTTGGACGCTTCCACATGGGCGTAGGCATCGCCGGGGGGTGGTCGGAAGAAATAGGGGACTTCTGAGCGAATAGGGCCGTCCGGTATCTGTTGGACGCACTGCTCGACGATGCGCAGGCTCTGGTGAATCTCCATCACGCGAACCAGGAAACGGTCATAGCTATCGCCGTTGGAGCCTACCGGGATATCGAAGTCCATCCGGTCATACACGTCGTAGGGGTCTGCTTTACGCAGGTCCCAGGCCACGCCGGACGCACGGAGGTTGGGGCCGCTGATGGAGCTATCGATGGCCATTTCTTTGGAGAGTAGACCGACTCCTTTGGTACGGGCTACAACGATCTCATTCTCCAGGATCAGCCGTTCAAGTTCATCAATGTAATGGGGAAGGTCTGACAACAAATATTTCAAAGCAGGCCAGAACTCCGGCGGCGGCTCCTGGGTCACTCCACCGGGCCGCATGTAACTCACAGTCACTCGAGCGCCGCAGATCATCTCGAACAGGTCAAGGATGCGCTCACGCTCGCGGAAGCAGTACATGAGCGGCGTACCCATAGCACCCAGATCTTGCAGGAAGAACCCGATGCCCATGAGGTGACTGGCAACCCGTTGAAGTTCAGCTGTGAGCACTCGGAGATACTGGCCACGCTCAGGGACTTCAATGCCTGCCAGCTTCTCCGTCGCCATGACGTAGGCCTGGTTGTTGATCATGGATGAGGTGTAGTCGAGGCGGTCGGTGAGCGTCACGATCTGGGTGTAGGTGCGTTCCTCAGCCAGCTTTTCCGTACCACGATGCAGGTAACCGAAGATGGGCTCAATGTCCTGGATGACCTCACCATCAAGGGTCACACGAATCCGAAACACCCCATGTGTGCTGGGGTGCTGGGGTCCAAGGTTGATTGTTATGGACTCTGATGGCAGTGCCACGAACGTCTCCGTTACTTTGGGTTACCTACCCGGTTGGCTTTCTCGTTGCCGGGGACACCTTCCCTGGAGCCCTTTGCCAGAGGGGAACCCCTCTGGACTCCCCAAACGAATTAAGCCCGTAGCCTGGGTGCAGGGCTCGCCCTGCCGGGCCTAGCCGCCGAGATGGTCTTTGCGAAGTGGGTGGCCTGGAAAGCCCTCCCACGTCAATATTCGTTTCATATTGGGGTGGCCAGTGAAGCCAATGCCCATGAGGTCCCAGACCTCACGCTCCTGCAGGTCTGCGCCCTTCCACACGTTGATGACCGATGGAAGCTCCACATCGCCCCTACCGTAGAGCGTCGTCTTCAGCACCAGGCTGTGGTTATGGGTCAGCGACGTCAGGTGATACACCACCTCGAACGATTCAACATAGTCGACACCTGTTATCGACGAGAGGTAATCCATATCGAGGTCAGGGGTGTCTTTCAGGAACTGGCAGATACCGAAGATAGAGTCGGGCTGGACACGGACATCGCCATCACCCCAGGAAGTCACAGCATCGGGGAACGCGTCCTTAAGACGCTGGCCCACTGCCTCGCCCTGGAGTTGGGTAGTCATCAGGAGCCGGCGGGGCGATGCGCAAGGCTGTACTGCTTGATCTTCTCGTGGAGCTGCATCACCCCATAGAGCAACGCGTCCGGTCGGGGTGGGCAGCCCGGCACGTACACATCCACCGGGATGATGCGGTTCACGCCAGGTACCACGCTGTACGATTCATAGTAGGGGCCGCCTGCCGTGGCGCATGCGCCCATGGAGATGACCCACTTAGGCTCAGCCATCTGTTCATAGATACGTTCAATGGCCGGTGCCATCTTCCAGGTCACTGTGCCGGCCACGATCATCAGGTCTGCCTGGCGAGGTGTCGCCCGGAAGACCTCCATGCCGAAGCGGGCGATATCCCATCGCGCCATAGCGCTGGCCATCATCTCGAAGGCGCAGCAGGCAAGTCCGAAGCTGAGGGGCCAGACCGTGGATTTGCGACCCCAGTTAATAATCTCATCAAGGGCGGTGACCATCACGCTGCGCTTCAGGTCGTCCGGCACATCTATGAGGGGATCCGGAAGCTGGTCTGTGTGGGTAAACTTCATGGAGCCAATGGTAAGGCCTTCAGCCCGGTCCAACTCCCAGGTGGTGTCTCGAAGTGTTTCGCCTTCCCCTGTCATCCCTACCTCCATTCGAACGCGCCCTTCCGCCATGCGTAGGCCCAGCCGACGCCGAGGATGGCAATGAATCCGAGCATGGTCAGGAGGGCATCGCCGCCAAGTTCACGGAGTGTGATGGCCCAGGGGTAGATGAAGATGGCCGTCACATCGAATACAAGAAAGAGGAGTGCGAACAGGTAGTAGCGGAAGTTGAACTGAACCCACCGTCCGCCGATGGTCTCCATGCCGCACTCATAGATATCTGACTTTACGGGGCTTGGTTTATGGGGGCGGATGTGGAGCATTTGCGCCATGCGGGACATCATCATCATGCTCAGCGGCACGATGACAGCGGCTCCTATGAGCAGGAGCACCAGTCCGTATTGGCGATAGTAGTCGTCCAACATGCTAAATCCACCGCTTTCCTATTGGCCAAAATATAGCATAGAGGCGTGAAAAAAACCACAATCCAGGGCGATGCCCTGGACCCATATGACCTGACGGTTATCTAAGATATGATTGAATGTCTGCTCGTTCAGGACATCTATGCGGACGTTGGCCATGCAGCAACAATCGCGCATCGACTTTGCCCGGTGATGGTGAGACCATAGGCACCAGCCAGAACAGTTGAAACAGGGGAGGACGTTATGGAACGTATTAATGCTGACAACCTGGCATTCCTGGTAGCTACCCGGGACATCGGCAACGACGGTGGGCCGTCTATCGAAGTGCACACGCAGGTCGGTGACAAGGATGTCCAATTGCTCCGGTTTGATTGCTTCAGGGTGCGACCGCACTACCACTACGACCCAACCTCTATGGACGAAGAGCACAACCTGGACACCATCCTGATTGAAGACAGCCTGCCCTGGGCGCTTACGCAACTCCGGCAGAGGCTTCCGCAGATGGTGACGCATGCTGGCTATCCCGAGGTAGCTGGCGCTATCCAAAACACCGCTGTTGCAACGGGTCTGGACGAGGTAGAGGCGTTCTTCCAGAAGGAATCAGCCGCTCAATCTGCCTAAACCATGTTGTCCTGAACCGTTGAAATACACGCCCGCTGGTATCCGCAGGGATAATAGGTGCAGGCCTAGTCCTGCCTAGGGTTGTACGTTGAGCACGTCTTTGCGGACGTTGGCCATGAACCGCCACGTTACGCCCGCATCATCGCTGCGATAGAGAATGTAGCCGTCGGTCTCCGCGTATACGATATTCGGGTCGGACGGCGCAAAAACAATCTCCCGGATTGCTACAGGGGCGGTGAACACCACGCTGACGTTCTGGAATGCGTTGGTGGTACGGCGTATCTCGTTGAACCCACCGAAGACGATCAATGACGAATCAACGGGCGATACCGCTACGGGGCCGTTCACCTGGACTATGGCGCTCTCCGACCACGTCTCACCAGCGCCCCGCGATATCCATCCAAAGTAGGTACCACCCTCGTTAGCGTACATGGTCTGGCCATCCGAGGAGACGGTGAAGCTGCCTATGTGTTTGTGTCGCAACTGATCGCCAAAGTTCTGCCATGTCTTACCACTGTCTGTGCTGCGGATGAACCCGATGTTCAAGCTGAGGTCATCGTAGTTCTTGCCGAAGGTGATGAAGGTCGGCGGGCTGGTAGGAACGACGGTCATTATGAGGTAGCCGTTCTGTTGGTCGTTCTCCCCTACCGGAACATACTGCCATGACTCTCCTGCATCCTCAGTGCGATATATTCCGCCGTTGAAATAGCCACCGTTGGGGCCGGTGTACGACGCCTCTCCACCCTCCATACCAGCAACAGCCACATCTGGGTTTACAGGGTCGATTCGTACGGATGTCGCCCGGGTTGTCTCAAAGCCACAGTTCAGTTGCTTCCAGTTCTGCCCGCCGTCCTCGCTCCTGTAGATGCCCGCATGCACGGTCGGAGCAGTCCCAAGGACTGGCCCCGGCGAGTCGAGGGTCGCTGCCATGATGATGTCTGGGTTACTAAGCGAGATATCGATGTCCCATATCTCGGAATATAAACCCGTGTCCGACCGTAACCCGGCACGCAATCGCGTCCACGTTTGGTCGCCGTCGTCGCTCCTGACGAAGCCGTTGCGCTCCGTGCCAAGGACGGCAATTTCCGGGTCCGTGGGGTGGACAGTCAGGGATTTGAACACGCTGTCGTTGTCCGGCCTTGCAGGTCCCGGAGGCCCTGAGATGATCGGCGTCTCGTGGGTATCCCTGCAGGTCTCCGGTGCTGGAGTCGGAGGCACTGGCGTACTTGGTGGGAGCGGCGTTGGTATCGGAGCAAAGAATGTGGGAGTCGCCAGCGTGCGTGTCGGTGTTGGCGGTGCCAATATGGGTATCAAAGCCGCTATCGGAGTGGGTGCCGACGTGGTAGTGGGTCTTGGGGCTGGTACATGAGTGGCCGTGGGTAGCGGAGCAATGGTTGGTGTAGGCACAGCCGTGAGGCCGGGTATCGTTGTCTGGGTAGGTGCCGCAGCGGGCAGCGTTTGAGCTTCCTGTGTCTCCTGGCTACCGCACGATGCAATCGCCAGTACGACCACGCTTACAATACTCGCCGCCCACGCACTACGTCCCATAGATGAAGTGTAGCTACGACTCCCATGAGGGACAAGGGTGGCTACACCTAGAGTCTTCGCAGCCCCTTGGCAAACACCAGGCTCACCCCCGCCAGGGCGAACAGCAAGCCACCGTTGAGCGAAAGCGCCACGGCGAGCCCCGCCGCACCGGCAATGTAACCAGTCTGCAAGTTGCCGAAGGGGCCGAAGCCGACTGCCACTTGCCATGCACCGGCGGCTCGACCGCGTTGTTCGTTGGGCACCACGGACTGCATCAATCCCTGGGACAACACGTCTGTGATCGCCATAGTTGCGTTCACAACCACAATGGCTGCAAGAACCATCAAGAGGGAATTGGATTGGCCAAGCCACACCAGACCAGCACCAAACACAAGCAGCGTCACTAGGAACACCAGACCCCTGCGCCGGATCTCGCCAGCAATTGCCAGTACGACTACCGCACCCATGCCACCTACGGCTCCGACCGACTGGATGAGCCCGAGGCCGTCCGCCCCCAGGCCTAACACATCGCGGGCAATGCTGGGCATCAGTGCCATGGTGGAGAAGCCAAGGATCTCAATCCCGCCGGTCAACAGCACAAGCAAAGCTAGTGAAGGGTTTGTCCTCACCTCTACCGCGAACTCCTTCAGGTTGTTCAGAACGGACTCTCTTGCAGATGTGACCAGCCTCTCTCTCGATTTAATGAACAAGACAGAGAGCAACGTCGCCGCATGTGCAACGGTGATAACGCCGTACGCCGTAGCGGGATCGGTAGCATCGAGGATTGCCCCTATCCCGACTGCACCTGCTATCCCACCGAGTCGCTGGGCCAATATGTTGATGGACAGCCCACTGACCATGTCCCTTGCACCGACGATGTCATAGGTCATGCTCTGACGCAGCGTCCTCACCCCGGTCCACCAGGTGCCTAACAATAGGTTCAGGAGGAGAAGAGGCCAGAGGTCCAGCCAATCGAGTTGTAGAAGCACGGCTGTAGCTAGCGTTGTGACGAACAGCGCTATTACAGTACCCACAAGCAGGAGCTTCCGGTCGAACCTATCGGCAACAGCGCCGAAGGGGATGCCAAAGATGAGGCTTGGGGCCTGTCGCAGTCCGATGGCGAGGCCGACCATGAATGAGGAGTCGGTGAGTTCAAGCACCAGCCAGCCGAGGACGACCATCTCGCCCAGGAACGTTATCCCGCCAACGATCGCTGAAGCGCTTAAGGCTCGAAAATCAGGAATCGACAGGGTACGAATAGCACCGATGCTGTGTGTACTCATACGGCCCTGATCTGTTGGTTCTTCTTCCTGCACAGCGGTTCCTAACAATGAGTGGGTTGGGAAAACGGGGTGATACCATGTAGGATGTGCCTTTACGGTGCCCAAGGGATACTAGCACATGTGATAGCTACGGGAGGGTGTGATGGCTGAAACAGGACTAGTGCTCAAGGATACCCTAATAGCCCAACCGACAACGGGTATCGCCTTTGAAGTGAAGCAGGGGCAGGTGCTCCGCGTAGTGCTTGTCGAAGGGCCACAGGTCGTCGACTTCGATGTGTTCAACAGCGACAACCTGAAGGAGCGCTTCAGCTCCTCCGTCACTCGATCAAACGAGGGTGCCCACCTGACGAAGGGCCACACCCTCACCTCCATCCCACCCTATTTGAACCCCATGTTCACCATCACCGACGATACCGTAGCTCATAAGGCCAACCTCAAAGGCGCTATATCCCATGACCTATTGTTTGGTAGGTGTAATTGGCGGGTCCGCAAAGAGGCGTACAACTCGGACTCCAACGGGTGTCAGGAGAACATCGCGGGGGTGATAGCCAAGTACGGGCTGGAGCCGGAGGACGTACACGACCCGCTGAACATCTTCATGACCACGACGTTGAACGAAGCCGAAAAGCCCATCTTCATAGACCCGGATGCCGTAACTGGTGATTATCTGGAACTTCATGCAGAGATGAACTGCCTGGTGGCCGCGTCAATATGTCCGGGGCGTTCAAGCGGGCCGGTTCCCCACATCGTTCACTTTGAGATCTACGAACGGGCTTAGTCGGCCTTCCAGGCAACCAACTTGCTGGGAGTCAGTACGAGGATGACGCTCACGCCATCCTTGTTATGTTCTGCGACAAAAGCCGTCCCTTGATCTAACCCCTTGTATCGAGTTGCCAGTGACATGGCGATCGCTTTAACGTCAACTTCACTCACGGTGACAGTGCCCTCCACGGTGACGTATCTATACGGCTCGTCCTCTGCGGAGATTGAAAGAACAACGCGTGGGTCAGCAGCAATGTTCTTGAACCGGCGCGTTGACCGGCTTGTCCATACCAGGAAACGGTCATCTCGAAACTCGAACCAGATGGGAGCGGCTTGCGGAGAGCCATCGGATTGCAGCGTGACCAGGTGGCCGAATCGA
>Ga0302123_10000638_pt1 | contig 26928 bp, 20 predicted proteins | sample CB21_321_MG_FD_203109 | JGI IMG/M metagenome (GOLD analysis project Ga0302123, IMG submission 203109) | Marine microbial communities from Western Arctic Ocean, Canada - CB21_32.1 | ecosystem: Environmental > Aquatic > Marine > Oceanic | place: Canada: Western Arctic Ocean | collected 2017-09-28 | reverse complement strand
GGGTCAAGACCACCGCTCGCGGCTTCCGCAATCAACAGAACTTCATCAACGCCATCTACTTCCACTGCGGAGAGTTGGATATGGCTCCTGCCCACTAAATACCCGGAAGAGCCGGGGAAAAGTATCCCTGGGATGAGCGAAAGCCGTTCAGGTGCCAGTTGTCGGAGTTTGGAACTCGGACCGTACCAACGACATAGCGCGTGAAGTCTTGATCGGGTTGATGTGCCGGTGCGTCGTCGTACTGCAGGGCGAGAGAGAAGCCCTGTTGCACGTGGCATCTCGTATTTCGTGACGATTGTCTTTCGCGCAGGTCCTGACGTTTCACCTCACGCGGTACTGAAATGAGAAGAATCCACCCAAACTCGCAACGCGACCGCTGATAGGTCGTCGGCTCCTTTGTCGAGGCTTGGTTTAACGCGAACCACACAGCGGCATGAAGATCGTCCACAACGTCGAGCCACGATGTCTTGAATCCATAATGCTGAAGAACGGCACCAAAATTCTTGCGTTTGAAGCGACTACCTCTGACTTTGTTTGGGAGCTATTCAACAAAATCGCGATAGGCACTCCATATCGTATGAGGGGCAGCTTTCGTGTCGCGGAAGAGAGATGGAACCAAGGTGGGGTGTCGGCTGCTCTGTCCTCTCAGGTACACACGCCTGCCGCGCTTCTTACAAAAAGCTACGAAATTTGCTAATTGAGTAGGGCAGCCTACCTCCAGCCACTCCCCCTGGTCGTCATGACTCACCTTGCAAGAGGGGTCTCGCCTCTTAGTGAACTGCGACGCGAAGCTGTCTTTGCCCGGTTGTCCCATGGGTTATCAATTTCCTAACGTCCCGGCGGTCATCAATTCTCATTCCCGAGTACCCACCGAGCCGTATCGTGCTCAGGTATTCCGCAGTCGATCCGCCAAGTCCGTTGTGCCGCCGACGTCGGTCAGACGGAAGTCGCGGCCTGAGTGCCGGTAGGTGAGTTTGGTGTGGTCCAGCCCCAACAGAGACAGGATACTGGCGTGCAGGTCGTTAAGGTGGACGGGATAGTCGGCGGCGCGTAGGCCGAGTTCGTCAGTGGTTCCGATTGTCTGACCGCCCTTGACGCCGCCGCCGGCCATCCACAGCGTGAAGCCGTAGGGGTTGTGGTCGCGTCCTTCAGTGCGACCTCGACCTCCGTCCGACGTAGGCGTGCGGCCGAACTCGCCGCCCCAAATGACCAGCGTCGATTCGAGCAAGCCGCGAGACTTCAGATCTGCGAGCAGCCCGGCGACGGCCTTGTCCGTCTCGGCCGCTCGTGTGACATGGTTCTTGTCGCACTCGGTGTGGCCGTCCCAATCGATGTTGTTCTGGCCGTTCCCTGACCAGACTTGGACAAAACGAACACCGCGCTCCACCAACCGGCGGGCTAGCAGGCAACGGCCACCGAAGTCCGCGCTGACCGGGTCGTCTAGGCCGTAGAGCTTCTTGGTGGCTTCGGTTTCGCCGGAGATGTCGCTCGCCTCGGGAGCCGACATCTGCATACGAAACGCGAGCTCGTACGACTCAAGACGCGCCATCAGTTCCGAGTCGTGATTGCGGGCGTCGAGATGCGACTGGTTCATCTGGCGAAGTGTGTCGAGAAAGTCGCGTTGCTGTTCGGACGCTTGACCGGGCGGGGGCTTCAGATTGAGGATCGGGCTTGGGCCGGGCCGGAACGACGTCCCTTGGTACGCGGCGGGTAAGAACCCTTCGCCGTACACTTCCGGGCCGGAGCGAACGCCGCCCTGAAGGAGAACCACAAAGCCCGGCAGGTTCTGGTTCTCCGTTCCCAGGCCGTAGAGAATCCACGAGCCGAGGCTAGGGCGGCCGATGCGCGGCCAGCCGTTGTGAATCAGGAACTGCCCTTGCGAGTGCGTAAAACCCTCGTGGTAGTTGGAGCGGATGATTGCAAGGTCGTCGACCTGCTGAGCTACGTGCGGAAATAGGTCCGACACTTCCAGGCCGGACTCGCCGTAGCGGCTGAAGGTCCGCTTCGACGCCATCAGTGTTTGCTTTGAGAAGTGTCCGTTCTGGAAAATTTCCGAGCCGAAACTCTCTGGCGGGTTCTGTCCGTCGAGCTTGGTGAGTAGCGGTTTCGGGTCGAAGGTATCGATGTGGCTTGGGCCGCCCTGCATGAAGAGGTGAATTACCCGCTTGGTGGTCGCAGGCAGCGGCGGAGTCCGTGGGGCGAATGGGTTCGACGGCGGGCGGGTTGTGGCGCTCGCCGAGCCGCTTTGCTCGAATAGGTCCAACGCCGCGAGCCAGCCCAGCCCGAGGCCCGAGTTTCGGAGGAAGCCTCGCCTGGATTCGTTAGTCCACATAGACGAACTCACTCATATTGAATAGCATCAGGCAAAGCTGCGGAAGGGAATTGCGCTCGAGGTAATCCAGCGCCGTTTGTTGCTCGTCATCCGTTGGGAGCCGTCCGAGCGCAAGTCGCCAGCCTATTTCGATAGACCGCGCGGGATCGTCTCCGACTTCGTCCCGGATGCGAAACGCGAACGCTTCCGCCTGTTGCGTGGTGAACGGGCTATTCATCAACGCCAACGCCTGAGGGGCTACGGTCGAAACCTCCCGCCGCGCACAACTTGTCGCGGTGTTCGGTGCGTCGAAGATCTGTAGCATCGGTAGCGCTAACGACCGCTTCATCTGGAGATAGACGCTCCGCCGAGTGTGCTCGGACAGGTCGGGGTTTTCCGGCCATAGGTGCGGCATGCGAGCGGCGAGGATCTCTTCATTCGTTAGCGGTGGAATCACACCGATCCCGCCCATCTTCAAATTCAATGTGCCCGCTGTTGCGAGTATGGTGTCGCGCAGGGCGTCGGCATCGAGCCGTCGGCGATTCATTCGACTGAAATAGAGATTGTCCGGGTCCTCTTCGATACCTTTTTCGTCACCGACGCTCGACGACCGGTATGTGCTCGAGAGCATGATGAGCCGATGCATTTGTTTGATGCTCCAGCCTCGGTCGGCGAACTCCATGGCGAGCCAATCGAGCAGTTCGGGATGTGTCGGCGGCTCTCCCTGGCGGCCGAAATCATTCGGCGTGCGGACGATCCCACGGCCGAAGTGGTGCTGCCAGATGCGGTTGACCATCACGCGGCCCAGTAGTGGCTGATCCGGCGACGTCAGCCACATTGCGAGCGCTTTGCGCCGCTGCGGGATGAAAGTGTCACCGTCGGGTTCATCGATCGCGGGGCCGGGGTTCAGTACAGCCGGGAACCCCGGCTCGACGGCTTCGCCCTTCCGTTTGAAGTCGCCGCGAACGAGGATGTGCGTTTCCGGCACTCTCTCTTCATGCGCCAGGACTTTCGCCGACGGGTAGCGCTCGGGCGCGCGCAGATAGGCCTCGCCGAGTTTCTGCACCAGCGCGGCGCGCTCTTCCCCTTTCGCGCGCTTGGCCATGCGCTTCAAGATCCGCGCTTGCTCCAGCAAAGGGAATGAGCGCGTATTCGATTGCAGATCGAACAGGCTGACGAGGGGAATCTCGCGCTCGGCGCTGCCGGCGAAGAAGGCCGAGAGACGGTAGTAATCGCGTTGCGCGATCGGGTCCGATTTGTGATCGTGGCAGCGGGCGCATTCGAGCGTCAGTCCGAGGAATGCCGCGCCGATCGTGTCGACGGCTTCCGCTTGCCACTCGGCCCGGTAGAGATCTCCGTAGTAGGTGTACTCGACCGGGAAAGCGCCGAGGGTGAAAAGGCTCGTCCCGATGCGGCGATGGACGTTGACCTCCTTTTCCTTCGGGAGATCGAGCGTCCCTTCGAGGTCCATGTCTGTGGACCAGATCTCGTCGGCGGCGATCTGCTCCTGAACGAAGGTCGTATAAGGCTTGTCTTGGTTGAACGACTCGATCATGTAGTCGCGGTAACGCCACGCGGTTGTGTAGAAGTGATCGGTTTCAAAGCCCGATGTATCGGCGTAGCGAACCAGGTCGAGCCAGTAGCGGCCCCAGCGCTCTCCGTAGCGCTCGGATTCGAGCAGCCGGTCGATTAGCTTCTCGTAGGCGTTGCTCGATGAATCGTTGACGAACTCGTCGACTTGCTGTGGCGTGGGCGGCAGACCGTGCAGGTCGAAGTAGGCGCGGCGAACGAACGTGCGGCGGTCGGTAGCCTCGACGGGCTGCAAGCCTCGCTCGTCGAGCTTGGCAAGGATAAAGGCGTCGATGGGACTGCGAACCCAGGAGCTGTTTTTGGGCTTGGGTTCGGCGGGACGCTCCAGCTTCCGAAACGACCACCACGAGGGCTCATCGGATGCCTTTGCGCCTGCCGGCCAAGGTGCGCCGGCGTCGATCCATTTGCCGAGAAGAGCTATGTCCGACGGCTTGAGAGAGGTGTCGCCCGGCGGCATCTTTAGCTCACCCTCTCGTTCTATGACGCTAAAGAGTAGGCTCTTTGACGCATCGCCCGGCAAGATGGCCGGTCCGCGTTTGCCGCCTTGCAGCAAACCGTCCGAAGACCGCAGGTCGAGCCCCGACATGCGGGCGGCCCCGTGACACGCGACACAGTTCGTTTCGAGAACCTGCTGAGCGGATGTTGCCAGTGACTCGGCCTGTGCAGAGAGAGGCGCGGGCATTGAAACCCACAACCAGGTCAATACCAGGGGGACGGCCGCGGCGCGGGCAAAAGTTTGGCCCTTGCGGCTGTAGCTGAGAAAGGCTCTTGGCATCTCACGTCCCCGCCGATTTTAGCTGTTTTTGTGGGGAGGGAAATGGAATCGGCGATATCTGAATGCGAAAGATGCGGAGGCTGTTGGTACGGGTCGGAGGTTTTGGGAAGGCTTGAACCGCTTGTTTCTCGCGCGGCTCGGTTAGATGTTGCTCGTACGGGTCTGGAAGGTTTAGGAAGTTTGTTGCGAGTTAAATCAGTAGGCTAAGCGTTCTTCCTCTTGTACCACTCGATGTCGGGGCCGATCTTGCCTTTGCCTGTGCGGGTTAGCAGCTCGGTCAACTTGCCGTCGGTGAATGGCTTTTGATGTTTGATGACGGCGACGTTCTGTTCGAGCTGTTCGACGGTTTCTACTCCGGAGCAAATCGTATCCGGGCCTTGGGCCATTGCGAAGCGCAGGCATTCGGGGATCGTCGCGATCTTATTGTCGAGGATCGGTCCCATGGCGTTGGTCTTCATAGCGATCTTGCCGAGCCCGGCTGCCTTCACCTTCGGTAGAACGTTTTTCACGAAACTCAAGTAGTGCGGGTCGACCAGATTGACCGGGTGCTGCACGGTCTCCCATCCTTCAAAGCCATTGAGCAATGCGAGATGGACTTCCGGGTCGTGGTGACCCGTGAATCCGATATGCCGGACCTTGCCTTCCTTCTTTGCCTTCACAAAGGCTTCGAGCGATCCGTTGGGACCGAATATCTTCTCAACCTCGTCCATGCGCGCAACTTCGTGGCACTGCCACAGGTCGAGGTGATCGGTCTTCATGCGCCGCAGCGTGTCTTCTAATTGCGCCATGGCTCCGTCGCGCGTTCGTAGTTCGGCCTTGCTCATTAGCAGGACTTTTTCCCGCTTGCCGCCTTGTAGGGCGTGCCCGATGAATTCGTCGCTCAGGCCGCTGTGGTACTTGTGGGCGCTGTCAAAGAAGTTGACGCCGAGGTCGATGGCCCTGTGGATCACTTCTGTAGCATTCGCCGGCCCCTTCTTGGCCATGTGGAAGCCGCCAAGGCAGAAATGAGAGACCTGGAGGCCCGATTTGCCGAGCGTTCGCATCGGCATCGGACCTTCGGCCGAGGCCGATGCCCCGCCCGCGAGAACCACACCTCCGGCGACGCTGCTCTTGAGGAAATCACGACGTTTCATGGAGCCTCCAGATGGGTTGATCTGCCCATCAGTGACAGGGCCTGACCGCCTCCAGGATACCATCGGGCGCACGGAGATCACTGGCCCAGGCGGCGACCGAAGAGCGGCCGAGGGCGGGGCCTAGTTTAAGATAGTTGTTCCTCTTCCCCGGTCGTGGACGGCTTGGGAGAACCTCGCTGTCGCGGATTCCTGAAGTAGATGTTGAGTCTCAAACTGTTGTCGATGGCCCTGATTCTCGGGGCGAGTGCCTTGGTCTTTTCGATGCATGGGCAGGGGGGCGGTGTACTCTATACCCCGATTCAGGTTCTGTTTGGTGTTGATTTCCACGTTGCCGCCACGCGAAGCCACCTCTTCATGGTCGTAACTGCTCTGTCGTCGACGATCATCTTCGGCCGTGCCCGGCGGATCGACTGGCCGGTTGCGATCACGTTGGAGTCAGCGGCTAGCGCGGGGGCGTTTCTCGGTGGCCTGTATTCGCATCGGTTCTCGGCGGGACTCCTGATGGCTGTGCTGGGGGTGGTTGTGTTGCTCGCGGCTGTCACGATGCTCAGGGATCTGGGAGGTTCCGGAGACAATATGCCGGACGAGCCAGGGCCGTGGTCTTGGCGCCGCGAAGTGGGCGGTCGACCATACGACGTGAACCTGATCGTGGGGATGCCGATTTGGTTAACCATCGGCGTCGTGGGCGGCCTCACGGGAGTGGGAGGGGGCTTTCTCAAGGTTCCCGCGCTCGCCTTGCTCTTCGGAATGCCGATCGAGATCGCTTTCGGCTGTGCCTCATTCATGGTGATGCTGACGGCGGCGAGCGGCCTTGTGGGCCACCTAGCCGCGTCTCCGGTGGACTGGCCCATCACCTTGATGCTTGGCACGCTGGTGGCTATTGGGGCACAAATTGGTCCACGGATAGCGCTCCGGTCCGACACGCGGCGGTTGCAGCATCGCTTCGCCTACGTGCTGTTCGCGCTCGCTGTGTTCATCTTTCTGCTGAGCTGGTACTCCTGACGCGGAGTTCCTTTCGAAAGGCCACGACGAGAAGCCGGGACCGATCGCCCAGAAAATAGTCATACGACCTTCGGCCAGGGGGGGCGTAAGGCGTTCTGCTCATGGGCGATATCGGCTAGTTTTGATACCCTTAGGCATCGGAATCCGGGAGGTTGTCGTGAAACTGTTCGCAATCGCAGTATCGCTTTTGTGCCTTGTGTTAGTGAATGTTGACCAAGGCTTCGGTCAGGCCATTATTGGCTATGGCATCAACGTCGGTAGAGCAGGCGCGGCCGGGGCCGGAGCAGGTGCGGCCGGAGCAGGAGCCGCCGGCATCTTCAGGAAGTTGGGCGATCGCATGGCCGGAGATGACTCGAAAGCCAGCGGTAACCGCACGGCTCGGACGGCCCAGCCTGAATTCGACCCGAAGGATCTTGAGAACGCGAAGGCCGAACGGGAATTGCCCGCGTACAGTACTTCCGGCACCGTGAAAACAGAGAGTGGCGTTAGGATTTCCGGTCTCTCGTCCCGGCGCGCTTCGCCGACCCGCGTACGGTACGCGGCGCGGCCCTATGACTACGCGCCCGCTGGATCTGGCGCGACTGCGACAACTGTTCCGAGTGAGAGTGCGGCAGTGGCTTCCCAACCTGAACCCGCCGTGGCCAGCACACAGAACGTTGCTGCGACGCCGGCGGCCCCTGCCGCCACGAGTCAGGCGGAAGTGAGCACGCCGCCCCAAGCTCAGGCGGCGGGTCCGAGTGTTCTCGATGCCCGTCAGAGTGGATCGACGCCGACGGCTACCGATGCGGCCTTGACGCCGGACGTCCGGCGATTTCTGGAAGTCGATAGCGAGATCGCCGACATCGCGATGGGCACGCCGATCGAAGACCTAATTGCTCGCTTCGGCAAGCCGCTCTTCAAGATGGTGGGGCTTGGTGGCCAAGGCTACAGCGAAAAGTATATCTTCCGCGCGCCCGACGGTCGTCGATTCACCGTGTTTGCGCAGGACGGCGCGGTCGCTGACATCACGATCGAACCCGCGGAAATCGCGGCGCTCTAGACAACACGTTTTTCTTACAGTCCACCCAACCCATGCCTGAATCGCGCCCCTTGAATTTCACTCAGGGGGCGCGATTCTTCTTTATGCCTGTTTCGTAGTCGCGGCCTTCTCTACTTGCGTCACAAGAGGCGCGCCACTGCTCCAACTCCTGCCGCATAGCCGCCCTCATTTGTGGCTGCTCGTCCACGATGTTCTTGGTCTCGGCCTGGTCGTTGACGATGTCGAACAGTAGATCCGGTGAATCATCCAACCGCGTGATCAATTTATAGCGGTCCCCGATGAGCGCCAGTTGCGGAGTGAGGTCGTCGTGACGGTCCGTTTCAAAGGCGATGTTTGACCCACGCTCGGCCATGTCGCCGTTGATCAGCGGCAGTAGGCTGATTCCGTCGGTCGGCTCGGGTTGCTTCTCCGGGCTGAGATTCAAAACGTCCAGGATCGTTGGATAGATATCCGAAGCAGTTACGGGGATGGCGGATGCGCGACCCTCTGCCATCCGCGCCGGCCATTCAAGCAGGCCCGGAACGCGAACCCCTCCCTCGAATAGGCTACGCTTGCGCCCTCGTAGGCCACCGGTGGAACCAGGGCGCTCCGGAGATTCCTCGGCACCCTCCGGTCCGTTGTCGCTCGAGAACCACAGCATTGTGTCTTCTGCAGCGTCCATGCGCTGCAGCTCGCGACGCAGGCGGCCGAGTTGTTCGTCCATCGCGCTGATCGCACCCCAATAGTCGGCGGATGCTCCGGGGTGGTCGTCGTAGATGACTCGATGAGCGCCTTTCGAGACCACCGGTAGATGCGGCGTGTGGAACCACAAGACGACGAAGAAGGGCCGGTCCTTATCGACCTGACGCTCAATGAAGTCGAGGGCCCGGCTCACAATGAGAGTAGAGTCATCGCCTTTGAGTTCGTCCGTGACCGGTTCGCCGTTGGCCCAGTAGCCCTCGGGATCGTATGTGGGCGTCTTGCGAACGGTGGAGAACCACTCATCGAAGCCGTTGTCGGATGGCGACGACTTCTGCTTACCTTTGAAATCGCCGAGGTGCCACTTTCCGAAATGTCCGCTGGCGTAACCGAGCGGCTTGAGTGTCTCAGCCAAGGTCAACTCTTCGGCGGGTAGTGGATAGAACGAATCACCGTCGCCGGAATTCGCGTGGAAGATGCCATAGCGATACGGGTGACGTCCTGTAAGGCAACTGCCGCGCGTGGGCGAGCAGACGGGAGCGGCCGAATAGAAGCGGTCAAATCGCAAGCCGGTGCGCGCCATCTCATCGAGGTACGGCGTACGGAGATGAGGGTGCCCGTTATACCCCGTATCCCCCCAACCCTGGTCATCACTCATCGCAAGGATGATGTTGGGGACTTCGCCCAGGCGCCGCGGCTCGCGGTCGGATTCACAGCCGACGAATGCGAGGGGCGCGGCGGCAGCACCGACCGCAAGCCGAGCGAATGCACGTCGGCTCAGATGGTTTCGTATGGACAATCGGCAAGCATGATAGCGCATGGAGACTTGATCCGCGCGTTCGTCGATTCGGCTATGGCCGCTATAATCTCGCGGGGAGACGACATGCTGCGATTTGTATTGTTAGTTCTGTCGGTTTGCTGTTGGTTGCCGGCGATATCTTCCGGCCAGGAGTACCCTCCCGCGCCTGAGTTGAAGCGCCAAGCCGGCGTGCCGACGGGGAAGGTCACGAAGCACTCCTGGACGAGCCAAGTTTTCCCCGGCACGGTGCGCGACTACTGGATCTACGTACCTGCGCAGTACGATGCCGCGAAGCCAACACCGGTGATGGTCTTCCAAGACGGCGGAGGCTACGTCAGCGAAGAGGAAAACGGCTGGTCAACGCCGGCGGTGTTCGACAACTTGATCCACAAGGGCGACATGCCGGCGACAATCGGGATCTTCATCAACCCCGGCGTCCTGCCGGCGTTGAGAGACGGTCAACAGGACCGCTACAACCGTAGCTTCGAGTACGACGCGCTCGGTGACCGCTATGCGCGGTGTCTGATTGAGGAGATCCTCCCCGAGGTCAGCAAGAGCTACAACCTGTCCGACGACCCCAATGACCGGGCGATCGCCGGATCGAGTTCGGGGAGCATCGCCGCATTCACCGTCGCCTGGAACCGCCCCGATCAATTTCGCCTCGTGCTGAGCTTTATCGGAAGCTACACGAACCTGCGAGGCGGCCAAATCTATTCGTCGCTTATTCGTAAGACGGAGCCCAAGCCGCTACGTGTTTTCCTGCAGGACGGGTCGACTGACCTTGATCTCTACGCCGGCAGTTGGTGGGTCGCTAACCAGGACATGGCGGCAGCGCTCAAGTTCGCGGGCTACGACATGAAGTGGGTCGCCGGTACCGAGGGACACAACAGAGTACATGGCCAAGCGATCTATCCCGACGCGCTGCGATGGCTCTGGCGCGACCATGGCACGCCGATCAAGAAGTCCACGTCGGTGGGCGATCGTCAGTGGGTTACCAAGGTTCTCGATCCCGACTCGGAATGGGAAATGGTGAGCGAGGGCTACCGCTTCACTGAGGGGCCGGCCGTCGACAAGCACGGGAATGTCTTCTTCACCGATATTCCGAACAATCGCATTCACAAGATCGATACGCGCGGGAACGTATCGGTGTTCAAGGAGAACACCGGAGCAGCCAACGGCCTGATGTTCGGCGCGGACGGCAAGCTCTACGCCTGCGCGAACGCTCGCAAGAAAATCGTGGCATACGCGCCTGACGGCAGCGAAGAGACGGTGGCCGATGGTGTGCAATCGAACGATCTGGTCGTAACCGCGAAGGGCGAGATCTATTTCACGGACCCAAGCAACAAGAAAGTCTGGTTCGTCGACAAGGACCGCAACAAGCGTGTTGTCCACGAAGGTATCGACCGTCCGAACGGCATCATGTTGTCGCCCGATCAGTCGCTGCTGACTGTGGCCGATTCGTGGGGCAAATGGGTGTGGTCGTTTCAGGTTCAACCCGACGGCTCGCTTGCGAACGGCCAACCCTTCTATCGACTTGAGACTCCCGACCTTTCTAGCCGTAGCGGCGCGGACGGGATGACGATGGGAAGTGACGGCCATCTGTTCGTGACAAGCCGTGTCGGATTACAGATTTGCGATCAGCCCGGACGCGTGATCGGCATCATCGGCAAGCCGCAGCCGGGCTCGCTATCGAACGCCGTCTTCGCGGGTCCGGACTTGCAGACGCTTTATGTGACGGCTGGTGACAAAGTATTCCGTCGCCGCGTACGCATGAAAGGCGTGCTACCGTGGCAACCGGTGAAGCCACCTGTACCGCGGCTGTAGAGGCCCTGAATTGCTAGGCGCGTGCTACTTGCGTCATCGAAGGAGAGAGTATGAATCGGCGTGAATTCCTATCCGCGATCGGCATCGGAGCCAGCGCGGCGTCTCTCGCGGAAGCCCAGCAGGTCGGCGACACGATCAGCTTCGATCATCCACAACTTGAGGGCAAGGCGCATCGTGTCGTGTGGGGGCGCAACGGTGCCGTGGCCACAGCCGATCAGCATGGCTCGCTCGCCGGGTTGCGCATGCTGATGAACGGCGGCAACGCCATCGACGCCATCGTGGCGGCGGCAGCGGCATTAAACGTAGCGGAACCCTATATGTCGGGCATGGGCGGTTTCGGCGGATTCATGCTCATCTACCTCGCGGCGGAACGCAAGGTTGTCGGTCTCGACATGATGGGCACCAGCCCCTCGGCCGCGCGGCTCGACATGTTCACTGAGCAGAATTGCGATCGAGGCTATCTGGCGCCAATCGTCCCCGGCGCTTTGAAGGGTTGGGCGGCGGCGCTTGATCGCTATGGCACGAAGAGCTTAAGCGATGTATTCGAGCCAGCGATTGAGTTGGCCGAGCGTGGCTTCGTGATCTCGCAATACGACGCGCTGACGATGCGCGGGATGGCCACCAAGCTAGCGCCGTTTCCGACCTCGGCGCGCGTGTTCTTGCCGAATGGGCGCGCGCCGCGGATGGGCGAAGTGATCAAGCAGAAGGACTTGGCGCGCAGCTTCCGACGCGTCGCACTGCATGGCGCGGACGAATTTTACAAAGGCGACTTGGCGAGCGAGGTTGTCAGCTTCTTCCAACGCAATGGCGGCATCTTGCTCAAGAGCGATTTCGAGAATTTCGATGTTCGCTGGCGCGAGCCGATCTCAACCAACTTTCTCGGTCACAAGCTCTATGCGATGCCGCCCGGTTCGTGCGGTCTCTCGATGTTCCAGATGTTGAACATTATGGAAGGGTTCGATCTCAAGAGCCTCGACCTCTATTCGACTGACTTCGCGCACCGCTGGCTCGAATCCGCGAAGCTGGCGCTGGCCGACGACGACCGCTACAACACCGGCAAGGAAGATGCGGACATTCCGGTCGAGCGGCTGATCTCGAAGTCCTACGCCGAGGAACAGCGCAAGAAGATCGACGCACGCAAAGCCGCCGCGTTTCCCGGGCCGATGCTCTCCACGGTGGGCACGACAAGCCTCGCTGCCGCCGACCGCTGGGGCAACGCCGTCGCGTTCACGCAATCTCTCGTCAGCGGTTTCGGTAGTGGCGTGATCGCAGGCGATACGGGCATCTTCCTCAATAACGGACATCGCTACGGTTTCGTGCTCGATCCGCCGGGCCATGCAAATCTACTCGAACCAGGCAAGCATGCCAAGGGTGTAATGACCCCAGCGATCGTAATGAAGGACGACAAGCTGTTGATGGCCGTCGGCGCGGCAGGCGGATACACGATCCCGCAAACGGTGGGACAAGTAATAACGAAGGTTCTCGGTTATGGGATGGACGTGCAGCAGGCCATTGCGTCGCCACGCATGATGGTCAACCGCAGCGGTGGCCGGGCGCCGGTACCAGCGAACTCGCGCACGTATCTCGAACTCGGTTTCCCAGCGAAGGTGTTTGAGGATCTCCGCGGGCTCGGACACACATTGGATCCGCCGGGCAATGCGGGCGGCGTACAGGGTGTTTATCGCGACCCCGAAACGGGGTCACTGGCCGGTGGCGCCGACCCAAGGCGCGACGGCCACGCACTGACCTGGTGAGTGATACCCCTGCTTGGTCATCCTCTTTCTTTCACAGCGCCTCACGACTGCGGCTGCGTCTCTGCTGTGGGAACGGTTTCGGTTGGTTAGTGGCCGACTTGCATGATTAGGGAGTAGCCGGTCATGAAGGCCATGACTACGGCTGAGACCCAGAGGGCTAGGGTGAGCCAGCCCTTCGGCAGGATCTGTTTGGGCATGTGGCTGTAGCGCAGCCAGACCGTCACGAAGCCGATGACGGGGAGCATCAGGGCTTGGGCGACGCCGCCGATTTTGACCATCAGTACCGGCGCTTGTAGGAACATGAAGTACATCGCCGGTACGAATAACAGCACTACGGCGAAGATGCGCGTGTAGAAGATGCGCTTGGCGTAGTCCTTCTTATCGAAGACGCCCATCATCGCCAGAAAGTCCGGGACCATGCGACAGTGCGCGGCGGTCGAGGCGAACAGCGTCGAATAGAACACGGCGAAGGCGCCGACCAGGAACAGATAAAGCGACCAGCTACCGAGCGTCTCGGTGTACATGTTCGAGAGGACCTTGACCATGTCCGCGCCCTCGGGCATCAGTCCCATGCCGTGGAGGATGCCCGCGCCGAGCAGATAAAAAGCGATCGTGGCGAAGGTATAGATGACCATCGAATTCAACACGTCGACGCCCATCACCTTGATCCAACCGAAAGCGCGCTCGCGCCAGGCCGGGGTGTCGTCGCGCTTGCCCGCGTAGCTGGCGTAGCCTTTTTCGATACACCAGTAGGGATACATCACAAGCTCGGTCGCGCCGACGCCCGTGATGCCGAACGCGGCGACGGCGGTGACGAAGCCGCCCTTGGGCATCTCGAACATGAATCCGCCGGCCAACTCAGTCCACGAGAAAAACTCAGGCCGCTTGAGAAGCAGAAAGGCGCAACTGACGGTGAGGATGGTGAAGCTGACGACGAGCCCCATGGCGATGCGCTCGACCAGGGAATACTTGCCGACGATCAGTAGCACGGATGTGCCGGCGGCGACGATCCAGACCCAGGCGGTGACCGAAAGGGACGGCACCATGTCATGAAGGATTTCCGAAATGCCGCCCATCATACCGCCAACCTGCATGAGCGTCATCGAGACCATCAGAACCCAGAGCCAGACGACCCATGAAACGCCGAGGCGCGGCCCGGGGACGCGGTCGAAGGCTTCGAGGGTGGTTTCGCCGGTGCCGATCGCGTAGCGGCCCAATTCATTCTGTATGGCGATCTTGACGAAGCAGCTTATGACGATGAGCCACAGCAGCGTATAGCCGTTTTCCGCGCCGAGGACGGTGGTGGCGATGAGCTCGCCGGAGCCGACGATCGAGCTGGCGAGAATCAGGCCCGGTCCGATGCGTTTGAAGATCTCAACGAATCGGGTTGGCGGGTTCTCGATGTCTTCGGGGCGTAGTTGGTAGGGATCTTGCGCGGTGGGAGCGGCCATGAGCGATTCCGCATCCTACTCTACGGAACTCATAAACAGCAAGAAACTTTGTGCATACGAGTCGAGGTTCTGGACGGAGCCGCCGCCGAGAATGGGCGAACACATCTCGTAGGCGACGGTGCCGGCGAAGCCGCCGTCGCTGAGTGCGCGGAGGAAAGCCTTGTAATCGATGAAGCCTTCGTCGATGGGAACGGCCTGGGAATAGGGGGTGGCCGCGCGGTAGTTGATGACGTCGGGTTCGTAGATGAAGCGGGGTCGCTTCTGGTAGTTGGCGATGGTGGTGTGCGGCATCAGTAGAGCCATTTCGCGGGCGGCTTCGACGATGTTGGTCCCTTGCAGAGCGGGCGCCCAGGCGTCGAACAGAGGCTTGCAGTTGGGGCGGTTGACAGCCTCCATCAGTTCCCGTTGGCTGCGGTAGTCAACCGCGATATCGTGGTGGTTCTGCACGCCGATGGTGACGCCGAGCGGCGCGGCGCGGTCGGCGCATTCCTGGAGGACGTCGACGACGAGGTTCCATTGCGGGAGGTATCCCAAGGCAGGATGCTCGTAACCGGTGTAAATTCGGATCAGGTCGGCGCCGATGTCGTGGGCGAGTTGGGCAAGCTCGGTGACGTAGGAGATTTGCATCTCCCGCATGGGGATCTCGGCATGTTCGAGGTCGGCCGTGAAGTTCGAGTATCCGGCCAGACAGACTTTGGTGAGGCCGTTTTCCTCGATCAGCTTCTTGAGCGCGGAGAGGGCCTGGGCGTCATAGTCGAGCACGGACAGGTGCGGACGCTTGGCCATGAGCATGACGCCTGAAAACCCGAGTTGAGCGGACTTGCGTACGAAATCGTCCACGGAGAGCTGGGCCTGGCCCCATGAGCCGGAGTAGCTGACGGAGTGGAGGAGGGTTGGGAATGGCATAAGGGTTCGGTCCTAAGGGTGCGCGGTCGACGGCGGCACGGAGTCAGTACGGTAAGGCGTCCAGAGTACCAAAACTATTTTGTGACTATAGTTCTATTGCCTGAGACCGAGCCTAAGGGGAACAATGTAGTACATGCAGTCTCGGCCCGTCAGATATGAAATCCAGCGGCCGGTTGAGTTCCGTGTACGAACCGGTGCCAAGATGGTGCAAGGCAGCGGTCGTACGGTGAATATCAGCCGGAATGGCGTCCTGTTCAAGACAGATGAATCCCTGCGGGTCGGCGACAAGATCGATTGCGTGATTGCCATGGGGCCAGGTTTGAGTGACGCGCAGGACACCGTCAACCTACGAGTGCAGGGCGTAACCCTCCGCAATAGCGATGGACGAGTAGCGGTGGCTATCAAGAAGCATCGGCTGCGGCCGGTGAACGCCGACCAATCCAACCAGTTGGACCTGTAGACTATTCCTAAGATTGTGTTGAGAAAACGGGGCGGTACCCGTTGAGGGCGCCGAGAGCACGTGTCAGGGTTTGTGAGTGACAGGTGGATGCTCGACACACCCTTACGGTTGTGGCTCTGAGTTTGTCCGAGTAGGTTCGCGCGGTGGTGTCAAATGAAACTTGAAAACAAGATTGCGATCGTAACCGGAGCTGGGAGCGGCATTGGCCGAGCGATTGCGGAACTCTTCGCGCAGGAAGGCGCCCAGGTAGTGAGCGTCGGGCGCACGCGCGAGAAGTTGGACGTGGCAAAGCGGGAAGCGGGTAGCGCGGGCGAACGTATTCACCCGAAGGCGCTCGACGTGTCGGACGTAGCCGCGGCCGCCGCGTTGGTGACATCGACGGTGACGAAGTTCGGCCGGGTAGATATTCTCGTGAACAATGCCGGGATCAATATGGCGAAACGGGCGTTGTCGGAGTTGTCGATCGCGGACTTCGACAAGCTCGTGAAGGTGAATCTGAACGGGGCGTTTTATGTGATTCACGGGGCGCTGCCGGTAATGCGGAAACAGGGCGGCGGGTTGATCATCAACGTCTCGTCGGTGGCGGGCGTGCGGGCGAGCGAGTTGGGTGGCGCGGCCTACGCGGCGTCGAAATTTGGTCTGTCGGGGTTGAGCAAGACGATTGGCGTTGAGGAAGCGAAGAACGGAATCCGGTCGTGCTTGATCTATCCGGGGGAAGTGAACACACCGATTCTGGATGCCCGTCCGGTGGTGCCGGATGCGGAGCGCCGAGCCAAGATGTTGCAGCCGGAAGACTTGGCGCAAGCGGCGTTGTTGATGGCGACGCTGCATCCGCGGGCGACGATTCCCGAGATGGTGGTCGTGCCGACGCTTCAGCGGTTTGAGTAGTTGGTTGGGCCGGGGCTGCTAGCGGTAGAACATCACGTGAGGGACGACGCGTGAGCCGTCAACTTCACTGACTTGGCAGGGCCCGCAGACGGCTTCGTAGTCTTCGTGGGCGGTCCGCAGGATTTGCGGCGCACGCTCCCAGCCGTCGCTTCCGTGATGTGTGTCGACCATGAGGGTGGGGCGGAAGCGGCGCATGGTTTCAACGGCACCCTCGAGGACTTCGGCTTCTACGCCTTCGACGTCTACCTTGATGTAGTCGACTCGGTCGAGCCCCAGTTCGTTCACAATGTCGTCGAGGGGCCGCGCCCGCACATCGATTGATTCCTCGCTCTCCCCACCTCGCAGGCTGTTCCAGGCCGATGACTTGCCGAGATGAAAGGTCAGGGTCTCGGTCTTGTTCCAGGCGGCGTCGGACACGATTGCGACGCGACCGGAGTCGATCTCTTTGGTGAAATTGCGCCGGAGACACTCTACGTTCAAAGGGTCGGGTTCGACGACGATGACTTTCGCCGCGCCTCGTTTGAGGGCTTTGGCGGCGAATACACCGACGTGTGCGCCGACATCAATGACGACGTCACCCTCTTGCGGAAGCTCGGTTTCGTTGGTTTCCGCCAACCAGTCGTGTTCCGCGAAGAGGTACCCGATGCTGCCGGCGGGTAACTCGTCATTGCGGATCCAAAACAGACCGCGTGGGGAAGAGACCTGCCGCAGGTCAGGTTCGCTCTTGACGAGATCGATCGATCCCGTTGCTTTGTTATAAAGGGCGTCGAAACGATTGAGGTCGGGCTGGAAGCGGGCGATGCGATACCAAGGGCAGGCGTCGGCGTTGCCTCGTAGCTTCACCGATACAGCCCAGCCGGTGTGCAGCGCGAAGGATAGGGCGTAGAAATAGAGCAGAAGGCCGACTCCCGCGGCTGCCGTGAGTTTGAGAATACGAATCACTTCAAGTGCCCCTGGCCCTGTGCCGTCCTAATCGTAGCGGCGGGCAGCCTGTTGGATGTTGGCCTTCCGATTTGTGTGATCCCTTGCGGTGATCTCACGGGGTTACGGTTTGCGATAACCTTGAGTCCGCCGGGGCACTGGCTCGAACGGATACTGATGAATCTCGGAACCTACTTACGAAATGCACTGCTGTCCGGTCTTTCGCTCTGCCATTTGCTCTTACCGGTGCTATCGGCACAGATGTTCGTTGACGATACGTTTGAGGACTTCGCCGCGGGCAGGCTGGATGCCGCCGGGCAGAATCTCTACGTCAGCCGGGACGGCGCTGTGCGCACGATTCGTCGCTTCGATCTGAATCAAGACGGATTCATCGATCTGGTTTTCAACAATACGCATGACCGGCGCTCGTTCATTCCGGCGACGGTGGCGACGGTTGCGGGCGGCGAAATCTCGGAGACGACTGTGGCGGTCGAAGGAAGCCGGCAAACGGTGGTCGCCGACTTGAACCGTGACGGCTACGCTGATCTGGTTTTCTGTCCGAACGCATCGGGCGTGCAGACGAAGAGGCGCTTCTTGACGTTGGCGTACGGCGGCCCGGACGGCTGGCCACCACACCGCTCGACGGGATTATTGCCGGTGCATGACGCGCGCAAGGTAGCCGTTGCGGACCTAAACGGCGACGATTGGCCGGACATCGTCACACTGAATTCGGAAGCTTGGCTGCCCGGGCAGCCGTCAGGAGGGCCGATTCTGCGGGTGTACTGGGGGAGCGAAGAAGGTTTCTTGCTTACGCGCCGCAGGGATATGCAGATCAAGGGGGCGATCGACATTGCCGCGGCGGATCTCGATCAGGACGGCGTCGGGGACTTGGCCGTACTGACGGCGGAGAAGAGGGTCATCATCCTTTGGGGCGGGGAACCGAAAAGCGTGACAGGGCGGTTCGCGCGTGGATACTTGAACTTGCCCGGGCCTGGCGCCACGACGTTGGCTGCCGCCGACGCGACGGGCGACGGCCACCCTGACGTGATCGTCGGTACGAGCGAAGGGCCGGTTTACGTGTTTCGGCGTGGCCGGGAGCGCGGAACTTCGACGGCGCAGATTGTTTCGGCGTTTCCTGCTTCGCATCTTGTGGTTGGCGAGCTAGACGGTGACGGTCAGCCCGAGATTGTCATCATGAATTTCGAGCAAAACCGGGCAGGTGGCGGCGAAGCCTCAGGGGCCGTCGCCCAGTCGGGAGCGGTGGTTCACATCCTCTGGGGGGCGGATACCTGGGATCGGACACGGGCGACGGCGCTCGAGATCCCCTATGCGACGGCTACGGCAGCAGGCGATCTCGATGGAGACGGCCAGAGTGACTTGGCGGTGGCCGTTCATCAGAACGATGAGACTTACCGCGCGGTTTCGTCGATTCTTCTTGGACGGGGAGGACGCGAGTTCGAGCGGCTGTCAGGGCCCTCGACCGAAGGGGCGGTCGACGTCGTTATTGCACCGAAGAGCGAGCAGCATCCGGCGCGGGCGGTGTTCGCGAACAGTCTTGGGGGGACGGTTGGCGAGCGCATCAAATCGCAGGTATTCTGGGGTTCTACTTCGGGATTCAGCGAACAGAACCAATGGACGTTCGACATGCGCAGTGGGTACGAGCATACGGCGGCTGACCTGAACCAAGACGGCTATGTCGATCTGCTGGTCCTCAACTCGGGACATGCGGGCGCTGCCGCGGCGAACGACGCTACGCTCGGCGCGAATATCTTCTGGGGCGCTGCTGACGGCTTTGATCCGGAAGCACGCCGAGCTGTACTCAACGAGCCCGACCTCGGTTCGACGAACGTGGCTGACTTGAACCGTGACGGCTATCTCGACATCACGTTGGGGTCGTTCGATCCACAGCGGCCACTGGTGATCTATTACGGATCGGCTGACGGCTATTCGCGGGACCGTCGCGAGGAGATTCCCTCGGAGGGGCGGTCGATCGAGGGTGTGATCGCGGACTTCAACGGGGATGATTGGCTCGATATCGCGGTCGTGTCATTCACGGTGCATCGGGTGCGTATCTTCTGGGGGGGCAGGGAAGGCTTTGACGAATCGCGGCAGAGTCACGTGAATGTGCCGTCGCCGATTGGGCTCGAAACGGCGGACCTCAACGCGGATGGCCGACTCGACCTCATCGTGGCGAGCTACCAGGACCCGCTTGCGCATCACCACGACATGGGGATGACGGTTTTCTGGGGGCAGGAGGGTGGCTTCCATTCGGCGAATTCACAGTGGCTCCCGGGATTCACGCCGATCAGCCCGGTCGTCGCCGACTTTGACGCGGATGGGTTCCTTGACATCTTTTCGCCGCACTACCACTCGGACCTTACTCGCGAGCTCTTGCCGAACTACATCTACTGGGGATCGAAGACGGGCTTCGCGCCGCGCAACCGGGCTGCTCTGATCTGTGACTCAGCGGACGACGCGCTGGCGGCGGACTTCGACCGCGACGGGAAGCTCGATCTCGCCGTGGCGTGCCATTCCACCGACGGCGACCATACAGCGTACTCGAAGGTCTTCTATAACGACGGCGCGCGCTTCGAGAACCCGCGTGTCGAGAAATTGCTGACGTATGGCCCGCACTGGATGGATTCCCAGGATATGGGGCACATTGCGCACCGCCGCTGGGAGCAGTGGTACGAATCTTCCGCCCACGAGTGGGATCGTGGGGCGACGCGAGCGCGGCTGACCTTCGAAGCGGAAACGCCCGCGGGCACGGGCTTGGCTTTCGAGGTTCGTAGCGCTGCTGACACGGAGGCACTGAGAGGCGAGCCCTGGCGGAATCTCACCGAGGGTTCATTCGCGATTGAAGGCGATGACCACGCGCTCCAGTACCGGGCCGTGTTTCGCTCCCCGAATGGTGATCGGTTTCCGACTCTGAACCGAGTTGAGATCGAACTGACGCGCTGAGATTCTCATAGTTGGATTCCCCTTCTATCGGTTGCTCAGGTGGCGGCCCGCAATCATCGCTGTCCGATGCCGAAACACCTGGAGGCAATTCTGTTTCAACTCCTTGCCGGAGAACGATATGCACGTCCGCGATTGTGCGGGAACGGGTGCAACTGTATGGAAAAGACCCCTGTTCACGGCCGGTAAGTGGTTTTCTATTCAGAGATAAGGTTGACGGTTGATTGTTCGGTCTTCGCGTGGTGCGCTATCACCTAAGAGAGACAAGAAGTCCTAGTACTTACAGGACTAGATTGGGAAGCCGGCTCCCGCGACCGTTCGGCGACACGAACTTATGATCCAAGTCATCGCCTGCGAAACCCAACCCATCGTCGTGGAAGGTCTGAAGAAGACCATCCAGGATGCGAAGGACCTCCGCTTCATCAGTTGCGAGGCCTCGCCCAAAGCGCTCCTCGAGAAGGCGCTCGAAGAGTCGCCGAAGGTCTGTCTTATCGACAAAGCACTCGGGACCTCTGCCGTATTTCAGTTGATTTCTGATCTCAAGGCGCAGTCGCCCGAGACGGAGCCGGTTTTGTGGGCCTCTGAGATCTCTGAAGTCGAATCGTTCCGGGCGCTGCAAGTTGGAGCCCGGGGCATTCTGAAGAAGACGTTGCCCATCCAAGTGCTGCTTGATTGTATTCGAACCGTGGCCAAGGGCAATATCTGGATCGAGAGTTCCATCTCGAATCAGTTCGTCGGATTCATCAACCGCCGTTCGACCCCCCGGCTTACTCCCCGCGAGGACGAGATTCTCAATCTCGTGATGCGGGGCTTGAAGAACAAGCAGATTGCCGATGCCCTCACTATCACGACGGGCACGGTGAAGGTCCACCTGATGCACATCTTTGAAAAGACCGGTGTCAAGGATCGCTTTGAGCTGGCGATGTATGGCCGAAAGCTGCGAGGATATAGCGACGACTTCAGTGGCGACCTCCCTCAAACCTCGTCGGGCGACGCCGCGTAGTTCGCTACTGACTCGATACTCTCTGTGCTGATGCCGGGTAAGGCCTCAACGGTCGCTCCCTTGTCCGCGATCCTCGTCGCGTTTGCCCTATGGGCGGCGTGGGGCTGGTCGCCTCATGACTTCGGCTACCTCCACGACGACTCTCTCTATATGTCGGCTGGGCGCTCGATTGCCCAAGGGGAGGGGTATCGCTTCCCAAGCCTACCGGTCGACGTCTCCCGGGCGAAATACCCCGTCGGCTATCCGCTGCTGTTGTCGTTAGTCTGGACAATTGAACCGGACTTTCCGGACGTGCTCGGTTGGGCGTTCGCGCTGCACATCCTGATCGGCTGGTGCTTCCTGTCCGCGGCGTATGTCCTATTCCGGCAGCTTGAGTGGGGCAAGCGAGGCGCGTTGGCGTTGACGGCGGTGTGCGCGTTTCACCCCGGACTGATGGATGTGACACGGTCGGCGCTGAGTGACCTACCGTTCATGGCGCTTGCGCTCGGTTCCGCGATAGCCGTCGAGCGCGCCCTTCGCAATGGCGAATCTCACGTCTGGACGAGCAAGTGGTGGGCGTTGGCGACGGCGTTGGCCGTAGCGGCGGTCATGACTCGCTCGATCGGGGTGGCGGTCATCGCAGGGATCTTTCTAGTGGCCGCTTGGCGTAGAGCTCTGCGGCCGGCCCTTGTGTACGCGGCGATCGGAGCCATCGTCTTCGTAGCCGCTTGGGCCAGCAAGGGAGCGGTTCTTTCGACCGATGGCGGGTATCCTGGCTTCGCTCAGACGTTGCTGTTCTATACCGACTATGTCGGCTTCTGGCGATTCGCTGTCCCGGACTGGACGACGTTCGGCGAACAACTGGAATTCAACGGTATGCAGTTGCTGAAGGCCCCGGCGTACTTGTGCTTCTTTCTGCCTCTGCTGGGCTTTTCGGCGGGGGGGATGTTGCAAGCGTCGGGGATCGCGCTGAGCGTCGGGATCGTGCGGGGTGCGTTTCGCGGGGCTCGTTCGGTGACCATCCACCCGGTGGCCGGAGCGTTTATCCTGTATCTCCCGATCGTTTTGCTTTGGAACTTCTCGCTTGCGGGACGCTTCCTGCTGTTGTTCGTCCCATTTCTCTACCACGGAGCGGCTCAAGAGATTGGATCGCTGCTGCAGCCCGCCCGTGAGGCCTTTCGCAAGAGTGGTGAGAGGAGCCAACGCGTCGCCGCCGTTATTTTGTGCACTTTGATCGTGGGTCTGATCGGCTACGCGGCGCATCGGTGTTTGTGGAGAATTCCGCAGGGTAGCCGCGCCTTCGCTTGGGAGCGCGCCGCGCTGAACGAGGAGAAGGAGTCCGCCTACCAATGGATTCGGGAGAACACTGACGCCGGCGATCACCTGGTGGCCTATGAAGACGTAGTGCTCTACTTCAGGACGGGCCGCCAAGCCTTGAGGCCGATTGCCCCGTCAACCGCTTCCTTCTATTTGCAGGACCTGGAGGTGCTCCAGCCTGATATCGACCGGCTCGGTGACACCGCCCGCGCGACCCACGCCCGCTATTGGCTCGTGTCGGAGGACGATTATCACCTCGAACACGCCGACACCTACTTGCGTGAGGCGACCGCGGAGTTGCTGCTCGAAGCTCCTGTCGTGTTCGAGAGCCCGGGAGGCCTCGTGAAGCTCCATGACCTCATCGAGGCGCCATGACTTCGTTGCGCTTGCTTGCCCGTCTCACTAGATCGTCAAGCACACGTCCGCGCGCAAAGCGGCTCGCGCCTTGTGTTGACGGCCCTCTCGCGCATTTTCGCCTCACCGCGTGGTGGCAGAGGCAGGCTAGACCGCCGGGTCGGGCCCCTTACCTCCGCCATAGGCCTATCTCTGTCGGAGTCATAGTACTTCAGTCCTCAATATTTAATACTTTTGTACGGATTGACTATGACGGCAAAGCAGGAGAGAATATTACCAACGATACGACCTCTCAGGGAGACCTTGCGGATTTTGGCGCAGCGTTTCCATTCCGTCATTCCCTCGGCGCGGAACACAGAGAGGCATCCGGCACCTTCCCGCTTGTCGGACAAGGGCCGAGGATAGATAGCGACGATGTATACGCTCCGCCACGGTGGCGCCGATGACGATCGCATGCGGGCTTTAGACAACAAGATCACGGAAAGCAGGTCGGGCAGCGGCCGAGACGGAAGAGCCTCATTGGCTTTCCTGAAGCCCTCGATGGCCGACTGGATCTTCGTTTCGCTGTTGGGTTGGCTATTCTTTGGCGCAGCCGCGGCAACGTCGCTGCTGAGCGATGGGGATACCGGCTGGCACATCCGAACCGGTGAGCATGTCCTGGCCACGGGTGACTTTCCGCGGGAAGACCTGTTCGCATTCACGATGGAAGGCCGCACTTGGTTTGCGTGGGAGTGGCTGGCGGATGTGATTTTCGCCGGCGCCCATGGTGTCGCGGGATTGGCCGGCATCTCCTTCCTGGGTGCTGTGGTGATCGCGGCTACGGCCGCCGGGCTGTTCCGCTACATGATGTGGTTGGAAGTAAATGTACTCCTGGCCATCGTCGGAATGTTCACGGCATCGTCGGCGGCGACGTTGCACTGGCTTTCGCGGCCACATATGTTCACCTGGGGCCTACTGCTGATTACCCTTTGGCTCCTGGAGTCAGATCGACGCAACCCAAGCAGGCGAGTCTATTGGCTGGTGCCGATGGGAATCGTGTGGACCAATCTGCATGGCGGCTTCGTGGCGTTGCTCGTGACGCTGGGCATCTATATGGTCGGCACTTCGGTTGAGCAGATCTGGGGGGCTGATCGCAGCACCGTCAGCAGCACTTGGCAGATCCCGCCGGCGCTCAAAAGGTATGGGGTTCTCCTGGCGTTATGTTTGGCGGGAACTCTCGTGAATCCATACACTTACGAGCTGCACACACACATTTTTCATTACCTCGGATCGGATTTCATCCTGAACAATGTGCAGGAGTTTCAGTCGCCGAACTTCCGCGGCGAGAGCATGCGGGTGTTTGAGGTGTATCTGGTGCTGAGCATCATCCTCGCTGGTCGCATGCTGTGGCGACGCGACGTGACCTTGGGGCTCCTGTTGCTGGCATGGGCACACGCATCGCTGACGTCAGTGCGGCATATGCCATTGTTTATGATCGTCGCCGTGCCGCTGGTGGCCCGAGAGCTCACCGTGCTGATGGATGAGCAGGCCGAGCGTGGCAACACCTGGTTGCAGACGTTGAGAGAGATGGCTCACGATTATGTGGGCGGGTCCGCTCGCGAACGAGGTGTTTTTGTAGTAAGTTGGTTTGGGATCGCCGCGATGATTGGACTCGGTTTTCTGATGGAGGCGCGTGCCGGACAGACGAACTGGACGGCCGAGTTTCCTCGGGCCCAGTTTCCGGCGCTGGCGTGCGATCAGTTGGGTGACCGGCTTCAGAACCGCCGCATACTGAGTTCCGACCAATGGGGCGACTATCTCATCTACCGTTTTCACCCAAACACGAAAGTGTTCATTGATGGGCGAAGCGACTTCTATGATCCGCAGGTGCGGGACGACTACGTCGATCTGCTCGGACCGAAGTGGGGTTGGCAGCAGATCTTGGAAAAGTACAGCTTCGATGGAGCGCTTATTCCGGTGAGTTGGTCGCTCGCCTCGGCGATGAAAATCGACACCGGCTGGCGGCTGGTTTATGACGATGGTACGGCGCTGTTCTTCGAAAGGAACCCTAGATGAGGGGGCACGTCGAGCCCGAGTCGAGGGTGCTTCGTAGGAGGAGCGAGAAGCAGTAAAGAATTGATAACACAGGGCTTAAATGATGCCCAGCGGTCATCCCTAGGAGGGGCTATGAGACTACTAGGTAAGTTATCTTAGGCCGTCTTAAGTAAGGATACGGCTGAAACCGCTGGGTTCTGTGAATACCGTGTTGGTAGTGCGATGTTATATCTCTCAAAAGACAGGTGGTTAAAGGTTGATTCGGCGCCCGGCGAGGCGACGACAATGTGGATGCGGTTTGGCATCAAAAGTACCGCTTGGTCGGGAGAGCGAAGATCGTGAAGTTGCAACTGTTTTTGTGTCTGATTGTGGCTGTCCTGGCCAGTGGCGAGGATATCTGGCGAAGGCGCGTTTCGAACTACGTTACGGTCGGGGCATTTGTGGCCGGCGTAGCCTTGCAGTCGTACGTGTATGGAGTTCCTGGATTGTGGGATTCTCTGCTTGGCGGCTTTTACGGATTTGTTGTTTTCCTGGTGTTCTACGTGCTGGGTGGCATGGGTGGCGGCGATATTAAGCTGATGGCTGCGTTTGGCGCGATACTGGGTGGCGAGAAGATTCTGCTCGCGGCTGTGCTCACGGGCATTGTCGGGGCGTTATTCGCTCTCGTCTATCTGGCTGTGACAAAACTGGCGCGGTTCGCGCGGTCCGCGGCGCCCGACCCTGATGCTGCCCCGGCACGTAAAACGATGATCCCCTACGCTCCGGCGATTAGCTTGGGCGTCCTGTTGACTTTCTTAACTGAGGATGAACTATGGACAAGCGTCTCGTAACCGTAATCCTGATGGCCGTGGCCGTCGCGTTGGTGATCACTGTCATCTTTTACCAAATCACAGTTGGACGTCAGCCGGTCCAGGCTGATGTGCCGACCCGAGAACTCGTGGTTGCGCAGGCCGACCTGCCGATGGGTTCTGTCATTACAACGGAGAATATCCGGGTGATGGATTTCCCCGAGCAAGCCTATCCGGAGGGTGGATTCAGCGACCCCGAGGATGTTGTTGAGCGAACCGTCATGCAGCAGATCTTGGCCAGTGAGCCGATACTTGGCGGCAAGGTCACCGAGAAGGGCGCCGGCTACGGCCTGGCGCCATTGATTCCCGAGGGTGAGCGTGCCATGGCGATCGCCGTGAACCAGGTCAGTGGCGTCTCGGGATTTATCCTTCCGGGCTCGACTGTCGATATCCTCCTCACTGGGTCCCCTCCGGGGCTTGATGACCGTATGACGACCACGGTGTTGGAGAACGTCACTATCCTGTCGACGGGGCATCAGCAGCGCCCCGATTCAAGTGGGCAGCCCCAGAATGTTCCTGTCGTGAACGTACTTGTCACGCCTGAGCAGGCCGAGTTGTTGACGCTGGCGACGCGTGAGGGTACCGTTCAGATGATCCTCCGTAACCCCGCTGACGTCGAGGAGACGGCTGACGATCGCCCAGGGGTTCGTACTAGAGATCTGTATGCCAAGACGCGACCGGAGCCGCCACGGCGGGCACGTCCGCGTCCCCGTGTCGTTGTCAGAGCGGAACCGCCACCGCCGCCACCACCGGCACCCCAGGTGGAAATGATTCGTGGCAACCGCCGTTCCATTGAAAGTTTGAACTAGGAGGCTGTCCGAGTATTATCGCGACGACTTTTCTATAGAACCGGAGCGAGCGACAATGGTGTGTGGCCAAGACCTACCGCTGTTACCTGCCCGAA
>Ga0302123_10000637_pt1 | contig 26949 bp, 26 predicted proteins | sample CB21_321_MG_FD_203109 | JGI IMG/M metagenome (GOLD analysis project Ga0302123, IMG submission 203109) | Marine microbial communities from Western Arctic Ocean, Canada - CB21_32.1 | ecosystem: Environmental > Aquatic > Marine > Oceanic | place: Canada: Western Arctic Ocean | collected 2017-09-28 | reverse complement strand
CGGTGGGGTGCTCGTACGGGCCGGCCTTATCCATGCAATCGACCAGCGTCTCGACCTGCTCGAAAAGCACCCGGACGCCAGGGTGGTCGGCGGGCCCGGAAACATCGTCACCCCGGGCTTCGTGAATGCACACCAGCACTTGACCGGCGACAGGCTGATCCGGTCGTGTATCCCTGACGACATCCTTACTGGGGAGGCGATCTCTGACTGGGTGGTTCCGGTACACGCTGCCCACACGGGTGACGACGACGAATTGTCGGCCGCCTTTGTCCCTTCTGGAGGCAGTCGGCAACGGCATAACTACCACCGTTGAGGCCGGCACAGTCGCCCATCCTGAAAGAGTCGCCGCAGCCTTCGAGAGGGTGGGCGTCAGGGGCACCGTGGGCACTTGGGGTTGGGGACGCCGACAGCGGTGGACTCGGCGTCTCAACTGCTCTGGACAAGTTTCGGTCGATTTGTACGGGACGGGGTCGGCAACTGTGTACCCGTGGTGCTGGCGGGAACAGCCCGATGGCAACTGTACGGAACCGGCAGCCGGCCCAGAGAAGGCACAGCGACGACTGCCGGGTATGCCGTCCTGACCGGTTGGCTGAGAACCGAAAGTTCGGGCAGTTCAGATGACGGGAAACTTGGCACGGTCCGGCAACCCTGAACGTGCAACCACCGCCTCCCCGGCAGCCTGGCATTCCTGATAGAAGCGCTCTTCGTCGAATGCGGTGATCCTGCCATCCTCCACGACCATCCGTCCGTCGACGAAGACCGTGTGGACACCACGACCGTCCGCAGACCAGACCAACTGATTCATGACGTTAAGAAGCGGGCGCCACTCCGGTCTATCAGTGTCGTGCAACACCACATCGGCGAACTTGCCGGCCTCAAGAGAACCAATCTCATCTCCCATCTGCATAGCGTCAGCTCCACCCAGGGTCGCCATCTCGTATGCCATCTCGGCCGGGAACATCTGTGGATCCTGGCGTGCATCCTTAAAGAGTCCAGCCACTAGGTAGGTGGCGCGCATTAGGTCTGAGTAATTCGATGCGTTGTTCCCATCGGTTCCGATGGCCACATTGATCCCTGACATCACCATCTCGGGGAACTTCCCATCCCTGGTGATTCCATAGCTGACTTTCAGCGCCGTGGTTGGGCAGTGAGCCACGTGCACACCATTACGGGCCATGGTCTCGAGCTCTCGGTCATCCACCTGCACACAGTGGGTAATAACGACATCATCGCCCAGGACACCGATCTCCTCCAGGTGCACCATCGGGCGCTGGCCGAACTCGGACACGAAACCGTCGGGGTCGTGCCGAGTCGGTGACATGTGGAAGCTCATTCCAGTGCCGTACTCGGTAGCGAGCTCCCGGGCAGCCCGCCAGAGCGGATCCGAACAAGTGGTATGGCCCACCAAGATCGACCAGGCCCCTAGCCGACCGTCTGCTTCCGAACCATGTTTCTCCAACTGGTGCTGGAGGTGCGCGATGGCCTCGTCGGTGTCCTGCTTGTAGACACCAGGCTCGGGCGGAAGGTCCCATACCCAGCGACCCAGTCGACCACGGATACCCACCTCTGCGAGCCCGTCGAACACATCGTCGAGGAACCTGATAGTGCCGGCCTCGAGAAACATCGTCGTACCCGACTTGAGCATCTCGACGGCCGCCAACTGTGCCGACAGTCGTTCCTCAGCAGCCGTGTGGACCGAGTAGAGCGGACACAGCCACTCGAACACGTTCTCTTCGAAGGATGTGTCATCTGGTACATAGCCCCGCGTGAGAGGCTCGCCAGTCACATGGATGTGTGCGTTGACCATCCCAGGGGTCACCACGAACCGATCTCCACCAACGGTCTCCGAGGCCACATACCTCTCCTCAAGGTCGCAGGCCTTACCCACATCCACGATGCGGCTACCCCGTAGCGCCACCGCCCCATCACGAATGATGTCTCGGGTCGCGTTCATCGTCACCACGTGGCTTCCAAGGATGAGCGTGTCGATTCTCTCCGCCATATCAGTCCTCCCGGTGGTCATCGTGTCAGACGGGCCTGGTGGCAACGTAGACGAACTGGAAGCCGATCGGCTCAATAAGGCGCAGAGCTGTAAAGCCAGCGTTTCTGAGCCAGCCGACCACCTGTTCATTGGTCAACGGAAAGCCGTTGACCGTGCTCGTCATCATGGTCATACCCATGAGGACCCCGTGTCGATTGAACTTGCGCTCCGGATCGACGAAGTAGTCGGCGACCATCACCCGACCGCCTGGCCGAAGTGCCTCGTAGGCGCGTTCCACGAGGTGCCGGGCCCCATCCTCGCCCTCGGTCCGACAGATGTGTCCCAGCACGGCCAGATCAAAGGTTCGTTCTTCTAACGCCACCTCGTGAAAGTCGCCAGGACGAAACTCACACCGGTCGGCAACCCCATGTTCTGCCGCCATCTGCTCGGCCACCCCCAGCACTCCGGGGAGGTCATTCACCACGGCGCTGGCATCGGGGCACGCCTTGAGTACGGCGATGGCCCATGGCGCGCCCCCCGCGCCGAGGTCCAGAACCCGTGGCGCTACAAGGCTAGAGAACCTAACTAGCAGGTCGGCCCGGCTAGCGGTTCGGAACATGGTCATGAACGTGCCCTTGACCAGAGGTACGTAGAAGGCTGCAGGGTCATCATCGATGGGTGTAGCTGGCCTTCCATTCCGAATGGTCTCGGCAAGACCCGCCCAATTGGAATGCGGGCCAGGCGCCACGGGAATGAGGCCAACCATCGAGGCTTCTCCAGTCCTCGTGAGGTATCGCTCAGCTGTGTCGTTCAGCCCATAGACATCCCGATACTGCTCAAGCAGACCCAGCACCACAAGCGAGTCCAGGAGTGCCCGAAGGTGTGGTTCTGAAACCTCCAATTCGTCGGCAACCGATCCGGCAGCGGTTGGACCAGTTCGCTGGAGGGTGTCGAACAGATCCAACTCCAGAGCGGCCAGCAGGAGGTAGTAGGAACCGAAGCCCTCTATGACACTCCAGACGGGAGCCGCCGCCGGCGGCTTGTAGTCGGTCCACGGACGACCCGTGTGAGCCATCGTGTGTGCCTTCTTCAATGCCGGGAATGGCGAATCAGTCATCTGCGGGCTACGGGACCAGTAGAATTTTGCCGAAGAAATCACCGGACAGCATCTTGTCCTGCGCTGCCCCCGCCTCGGACAACTCATACACGGAGTCGATCTCAATACGGTATCCCCCGGAACAAAACTCTTCCCAGACCGGACCGAACTCCTCCGGTCGGTAAGGATCTGACCCGTGGATGGATATTCCCGAGTGGAACAGGTAGCCGAGTGATGGAATGGTCGCCTCGTCACCAGAAGCGTTCCCGCAACTGACCAGACGACCTCCAATACCGAGAGAGAACAGGGACGCACCGAACAAGGCAGTACCCACGCAGTCCATAACCAGATCCACCCCGACTCCGGCAGTGGTCTCCCGAGCCCACCTACTGACATCGCCTGTCCTGTTGTTGAACACGTGGGTTGCCCCCAACCCAAGGGCCCTCTGGCACTTCTCGTCTGTACCGGCGGTCGCGAGAACGTTTGCTCCAGCCTGGTTCGCCAACTGGATCGCTGCCACCCCGATGCCTGAACCTGCGGCATGGATCAATACGGTCTCACCGACCTTCAAGCCGCCCACACGGAACAGGGCATGAGAGGCTGTGAGAAAACATGTCGGAAACGTGGCCGCGTGATCGAGGCCTATGCCATCAGGTACGGGATAGACGTGTGATGCGGGAACCAAGCACCTCTCCGCATACCCGCCATTGACGGTTGCGCCAATGACCCCCAGGTCGCCGTAAAGATCACCACGGGTAGCCAACTTTGAATTGTCGGCTACCCCAGCCAGTGAAGGATCCACAACGACTCTGGCCCCTGTGGACACGCCCGTGACGTCGGAGCCAACTTCGGAGACAATGCCCGCTATGTCCATCCCCGCGATATGCGGATAGGTGAACCCCGGCATCTGGAACCAGCCGTTACGTTGTTGAACGTCAAGACTGTTCAACGCAGTCGCCGCCACGTCGACCACCACGTCACCCGGACCAGGAACGGGATCGGGCACATCACCGTAGTGGAAAACGTCGTTGCCCCCTGACTCCTCGTAGTACATCGCCTTCATAGAAGCCTCCCCAGAGGACTGTCTAGTCGAATCTCACTTGAGGCCCCGGATGAACGGCCGTGCCCGAGCCTCGGGTCTGACGAACCGCTTGGGCTGACAGGATCATGGTCACGAGCGACGAAATAACAAAATTATTAAGCAACTTTCAACCCATGAAATATCGTGTGCGTCGTGGTGTCACCGGCCCGGCCAACGTTCTAAATAGCGCTTCACAAGCCAGCGGTTGAAGTGGATGTGAGACTCCTCCTGCCAGGAGTAGCGACCCCGACGGGCAAACCGCGACCCGAGACCCACCTGAACCTTCGTGGTCGCGTCCTGGTCCTGCTCGACGAATACCTGTATTCCCGCCGCAGCGGCTTCTCGGAGTTGCTCAAACATGGGGTGCTCGAACGTATCGGGGTGCAGCAGGGTGCCGATCTCAATGTCGATCGTCGTAGCGCTCCTCGGTCGCACCAGGAAAAAGAATGCCTGGTCGGGGGCAGTGCCGAGACAAAGACTTGGAGGAATAAGAGCGAAAGTGGACCGCCAGCGCTCCTCCTCGGTCAGCTCCGGAAAGACCGGATAGAGAGCCTTATGCGTGGCATTGAAGCCCGCGTCTATGTGTGTATAGCCGGCTTCCCTGAAGATGACATTGCTCTCGTCGTCCCAAGGGACGGGGAAACTCGAGAGCTCGCTGGGGCAGAAGGCTTGGATGAACTGATGGAGCTTCGTGGCGTGGTATCCGTCGTTGAAATTCTCGAACATGATCTTCCAGTTCCAGGGCAGGCCCTCGAGGACAACCGTGTCCGTGCACCGGCAGTTTGCAAGGTCGTAGTTCTCCAAGTACGGGTTGTACCGCTCAAGTGTCGGAGCGAGGGGCGCCGCCTCCGGATCAAAGTTGACGAAAACGAAGCCCTGCCACACCTCGACCATCACGCTCGGCAGACCCCATTCCTTCTTGTCGAAATTCTCCGTCCGTTCCATCGCCGGAGCCCCGAGCAGGCGCCCGTCCAGAGCGTAGGTCCAGTGGTGGTAAGGACACTTGAAGGTCGTCGAGTTACCGGAACCCTCACAGATCGCCTGTGCACGGTGCTGACAAACCGACGAGAGCCCCCTGACCTGGCCCTCTTTGTCGCGGGCGATTATCAACCTCTCGTCATTGACGTCGACCGTGAACCAGTCCCCTACTTCCGGGATCCTGCTCGCCAAACCGACGCACAACCATTCATGGTCGAAGATTGCCTCACGCTCGAAATCTAGGAACTCCTCCGACGTGTAGACGACGGCCGGCAGCGTGTCCGCTTCGGGCTGGGAGACGATCGAGGAATCGAACGAATCCAGCAGGCTTTGGGTAAATAGGTTCATCTTGGATTTTCCTTTCCCTGATCCGGGCCAGGCAACAGGAATTTGTGGATCTTACCTACGCTGGCCCGCAGCAGTTTGTCCTAGATTGTTATCCGGATCAGACCATTGACTACGACAAGCCGCCCGGCACACCAGTTGTCCGGCTCCGCGTACGTTGGCGGGGCCAAGGACCGCCAACCATCGTGACCTCATCGGGGGGGTCGCTCCCCCCACTCGACACCTGGATGAGATTCTCATCTGGGTCAGCGCCAGTGCCGATGAGCCCAAACTCCATCTGTTCAACTTCGCGCACGCAGACGACGTCCTGTTCTTTTCAAGGGCCCAAAATCATTCGCGTCGAGATTGAGAATGACCCGATGCCGGTCGGCCTTGGAGCCCGATACTTCGATGTGTGCTTCCACAAAAAGTTGGAGATTGCCAAACAAAAGCTCCCCCCCCTCGTTTTCCACGGGTGAAAAGCAGGCCCGATACCAGTCCTTCATCAATTCAGCCTGCGCTGAGCCCACGAGGGCGCTTCCACGATTCGATGCTGTCACTTCCTATCTCCTGTCTCGCTGGGGTTGATCCCAACCAATCGCTAGGTCCCCTCCCCAACTTCCTCACCAGACGGGAATGGTAAGACCATCAGACCACCTGTAAGGTTTGCAGCATTAATGTTGCGTCAACGATTTGACGCAACAATTTGACGCAACAAGGAGTAACTGTGCCGTATCCCAACACGCTCGTCTTCATCGACTTTCCGACCGACGATGTCGACGTTGCCAATGCGTTCTACAACGAGGTCTTTAACTGGGAAGTTGAAGAACGCATTCCTGGACTATTCCACCGCATCGTGCCCGGACAGAAGTTCAAGTTGGACGATGGCAGTCAGGGCCCAACCGGCAACCTGCACATGGGCATCTCAAACGCCGCCAACGTCCGTCCCAACCCGAACCCAGAACCAACCGAACCGCGCCACCTAAACACAGGAGGACGCGCCATCCGCGCGTGGATTTTGGTCAGCCAGGATGACTCGTTCGAAAGGATTCTCGAGGCCGCTGAGCGACTCGGGGGAACTGAGCTATGGCGAGAACACTATTGGACCGAGTTCGGGGGAGCGAACGCCTCGTTCCTGGATCCCTGGGGCAATCAAATCGTTCTCTGGCAACACCTTCCTGATGCCGAACGTGACGAGGCCACTCACAAACTGGTTGGCGACGTCTCCCTCCCCAAGGATTGGACGGTCGAGTAGCAATAGCTCCAGGTGCTGTAGTTCACGACTCGCACGCGATCCATCCTGTCTAGGTTCACCAGAGCAACGGCGTCCCAGGAAGAGGGACCTTGATGCCCCCGTCGACTAGCAAACGGAGAACACCCCACTCTCGGTGCTCAGCCGTGGCCTTCGTCCGGAGCAGCACCCCACTCGATCATTTGAACAAGGTTGCCGTCAGGGTCAGCCAGAGTGCCGATGAGGCCGAATGGCGTCTGCTCAACCTCACGCACCCATGCGACGTCCTAACTCTTCAGCTGATCCTCTAGCTCACGGCAATTTGACACATCAAGATTCAAGATGATGCGGTGACCATCAGTGTTCAGTCCTGACACCTCGCTGTGCGCTTCAACGAAGAGTTGAATGTTGCCGAATATGTAAGGCTCCCATTTCGTTCTCCTCGGGCGCAAAGCAGGCTCGATACCAACCTTTCATGTTGTCGAGCTGCGATGTTCCGCCAAGCAAGCTGCCCAGATTTGGTGCCGCCATTGGCGCTCCCCTTCGTATTGTGGTCTGATGGTCTGACCGCACGTTTATTGCCTAGTTGATCAAACGCGACGTCGACGCTTAGCCTGGGTTAGGAGGCAATCGGGTGAGAACCGAGTGAAGATCACTGCCGCTGAGGCAATTCCGTTCACTTTCTGGCACGATCGAGAACCGCTTTCCTACTGCCTGGTGAGAGTTTCCACCGATGCCAATCTGACCGGATGGGGCGAGGTATGTGACAGTTTCGGTTGCACTTATGCCGGCGTGATCGAAACAACAGTCGCCGAGGCATTCGCCCCGCTGCTGATCGGTGAAGAGCTCGACGACCCAAAGCGGCTCGTCTACAAGCTGAGGAGTTGGACCCGGCGTCGACTTGGCCATCAGTGGGTAGCGACACAGGCATTGAGCGGCATCGAACTGGCTCTCTGGGACGCCGTGGGCAAGGCTCGCGACGAGTCACTGGCCGGCCTCCTCGGAAGTGATGCAACGTCAATGCCTATCTATGCGTCTAGCGTGTTTTTGGAGGAAGGACCGCCCAGTTGGCATACAGAGATGCTCGCTCCCCTCATACAGGCCGGTGTGAAGGCGGCAAAGCTTCGTATCGGGGTCGACTGGCAGGCCGATCTAGAAACCCTTGCAGCCATACGCGATCAACTTGACCCGTCAGTTGCGTTGATGATCGACGGCAACGAGAACTTCACTCTTGATACTGCGCTAACGGTGGCCGATCGCCTTTCAGATCTGGGCATCGAGTGGTTCGAGGAGCCAATTCCTCAGGAGTCCCCCGAGGTCATCGCCGCACTCTGCGCCCGGTCGCCTGTACCAATCGCCTACGGCGAGCATATGTTCGGTGCGACTGAGTTTGAGATAGCAGCGAGTACCTACGGAATTTCGGTGCTTCAACCCGACGTTGCCACATGCGGCGGGATCAGTGAGGCGATGCTGATAGCAGGTCTGGCTAAGGCCGCCGGTCTACGCCTTGCCCCTCATACGGCATCGGGACCAATCGCGCTGGCAGCCAACCTGCACTTCGGAGCCGCCGCCGGAGCGAGCGTCGTGGAGTATCCGTTCCCTTTGGCTGAGTGTTGGTCCACGATTGCTCCCACCTGCCCACTGTCACTCAGCGCCGTCATCGACGGGTCTCTGTCGCTACCGGCAGGACCTGGGCTCGGCGTAGAGGTCGACCTCGAAGCGGTACGCGATCACCCATACCATCCACCAGCACCCCGTCTCGGACCCTCCACTCGGTTCATGGGCAACGTCTAAAGGAGCCGCTATGACCAACACCGTCCTGCCGCCGAATTCGCTCTGGACCCATATCGCTTTACCGGTACGAAGCCTCGACGACACATTGGCGTTCTACGACAAGTACACGACTCTCGAGAACATCCACGAACGCCATGACCCTGAGACAAACATGCGCAGTGTTTGGTTAGCCAACCCCGGCGACAAGACCGAACAAGCCGCCCGCTTCGTACTCGTACTCATCGAAGGCAGTCTTCCCAAGCAGATAACCGGCGACATTGAGGAGGAGTACGGGTTCCTCACCTCAATCAGCCATATCGGCATTTCGCTTAGCACGCGCGACGAAGTCGATCAGATCGCTGCCATGGCCGACGAGGAGGGGATCCTGGTGCTGGGCCCCATATACCGCAACGACGTAGTGGGCTACATCTGCATGATCAGGGACCCTGACGGCAACAACGTCGAGTTCTCGGTCGAACAGATCCTCGGCTGATCAGCCCTTATCTTCGCCACCGATCTCCTTGTCCTTATTGGTATCCGATTCAGAGCCGGGCACGTAGGTGCCTTTGTTGCGCCAAAGGACAACTTCGTTGCCCCAGGGATCGCGGAACGACGCCTTGCGAGCATCGAACTCTTCCCAATACATCTCGTCAAATATCTTTGTTGCTCCCATCTCGATGGCGTGAGCCAACTTCTCGGGCGGCTCGTCAACCATCACATAGATGATTGGCACGGGGCCACTCACCGGCGTTGTCTCCAGATGGATACCCAGGTTTGGCTTCACCCCTGGAAGTACCTCGTGGAATTCACCGGCCGGCCGACGCTTATATTTCCAATCGAAGAGCTTCTCGTAGAACTGGGAAGTGGCTTCTGGATCAGGGGATGGCAGGTCCACAAAGATCATTGGGTTCACCACAACGATGTCTCCTTCAAGTGAGTTGGAACTTTAAATATTTTCAAGATTCATTAGATCATTGCAAATTGGAATCCAAAAGAGCCACCGCGGAGTCACCTAGCGAGACAAATCGTTCGTAGCCCTCGCGATACGCCTCACTGGGCTCTGGCTCCACGCGCGAGCTGAACGGCAGAGGCCACGAACCCATGCCATCGGCGCCGACTCCATCCCACCAGCCCACGGCGGCGCCAGCGGCGAGGGCACACCCATAAGCAGACATCTGCTCAGGCTGGTCCGAAACGTCGACCGGAACCTCGAGCACTGATGCCTTGATCGAGTTCCATAAGCGACTCTTCGCCGGCGAGCCAGCACATGTCAGAGCGTCCATCTCTACTCCGACAGCTTTCAGTTCTTCATAAATGTGCCGCAGACCGTAGGCCGTGCATTCGAGAACTGCGCGAGTTATTTCAGGCGCGCCGGTGTTGAAACTCAGCCCGTGGATCTCACCGAGCAACCGAGCCTCCCAACGCGGTGCCCGCTCACCGTCTAGGTACGGAAGGACGAGCACACCATCGGATCCCGCGGAAACCGTCGCTGCCGCGACGAGCAACTCGGGGATGGTTCTACCCGAGACCGCTGACCACCATTCGAGAAGCTCTCCATGGCCGTTCACTGGGCCACCGACCACCTCGACGCCAGCTACAACACTCGGGAATCCAAAGAGCTCCTTGGGCCGATCTGCTGCCAATACTGCAACCCCTATGCCTCCCGTCCGGCCGCCAGGGTCGTGGCCACGGCCCGGCTCACCAAGACCACCCGCCCAAAAGCTCATGTAGGCGTCGCTGGAGCCACCCACAAGCGGAATTCCCTTTTCCACGCCTAACGACCCGTCGCTCTCACCGATTATCGTTCCGGTCATCACGGGCTCCCCGAAGCCCGGAAGCAACTCTTCCGCCGGCCACAGGCTCTGGATGTCGTCGGCTCCCAACTTGCGCAGAGCCCAATCCCAGCTCTGGGCGGGTACGACAGCGCAACCCATCTCCTTTTCGAGAAACTCATGCTGAGCTACATGCTGATCTCGACGTGAAAGCCCGTTACCGATCGGATTACGGCACGTGACGGCAAACTGGTCGCTCATTGGCACGGTAGTTGGGGCTTGCCCACCCACCCCTATAGCCGCAACCTCAGAGTCGAGCGACATTATGGCTTGCAGGGTCCGTTCGAAGCCGGTCAGCAAAGCGTTCGGGTCGGCGCGTCCGGCCGGCCACTTTGATGCCTCCGAAAAGTGTTCCTGGACCCAGCACCGCGTGACTCCATCGGGGCTCACGGCTACGGCTCTCGCTCCGCTGCTGCCTAGATCTACTCCTATGACTACGGAGTCGGTCACCGTCGTGGCACTGCCGGCCTCAGCCGACCAGTACTCGGTAGACAGGTGACGTGGTGGCCAACTGCAAAGCGTCGCTCACATCGGCCAGGGGATAGCGAGCTGTCACGAGTCGGTCGAGGTCGGCGCCGAGGACGCCCGAGCGCAGCACACCTGCTGCCGTGTGCCAATCCTTGGGTTCTTGGCTGTAGACCCCGATGATCGAGAGTTCGTGATGATGGATCCGGTCAGCCCCGACTGACGCCATGACGTCTTTGGGGAATGCGCCGTACAGCACCACTGCGCCTCCGTCATCACACAAGTCGAGGGCGAGCTCAACTGCTCCCGGAACTCCCGCAGTGACAAACACAACGTCGTGTTCCCCTTTCCACTCCTGGGCGCCGTCGAAAGAATTCACTCGACTGGCTCCAGCATCGAGGGCTTCGGCAGTTCGGGCTCCGCTGACGTCGATCATGCCGACCGACACCGCCCCCTGTGACCGACACAGAGCCAAATGCAGGCGACCCATGTAGCCAGCTCCTATCACGGCGACACGATCCCCGGCGCTAAATCCGCTGAGCCGGACCGAGTGAACAACACACGCCAGCGGCTCTCCCATAGTGGCATGCTCGATGGCAATGTCGCCCACGGTGTACGTCTGCTTGGCTGCGACTCGCACCAGGTCTGCAAGGCCCGCCCCCATCGAGATTGTGCCATCGCTCAATGCGCCACCCTGAGGCTGTTTGCACATGGCGCTGCGCCCGCGACGACACATATGACATGTTCCACAGCGGGTGAGGAGGTCCATAGTGACAAGGTCGCCGACTTTGGGACTACCAGCAAGTGCAGCAACGGCGTCGCCCACCTCGACGACCCACCCGGCAGCCTCGTGGCCAGGTGCCACAGGGTAGATCTGTTTCTCTCCGGAAAACAGGCGGCGTTCCATTGTGCACAACCCGCACGCACCTATCTCGACTACTACATCCGCCGGGCCGGGCGTCGGCGCTGGCTCATCGCGCAATTCGACCTGACCCGGTCCGGTCAAAACTGCAATCTGCATGGACAAATCCTCCGTGTCTGACTATCCGGCCGCTATGTGGGGCCAAAGGTGCGGAATCTCGAGGCCCGCTCGGTCGAGCAAAGCTCGCTGAGCATCGGCCGCTTGGTGGTGAAGTTCAGCCACGTCGACGGTAGTACATGCGCCATCGCGAACTACCGTCCGGCCAGCCACCATGACGTCACGGACAGACCGTCCGTCGGTGCCCCAAACCAGCTGGAGGATCGTCTCGCCCCTGGGCACCCAGGAGATCGATTTGGTGTCATGCACCACCACATCGGCTTGCTTGCCCACCTCCAGTGAGCCGACGCGATCTGCCATACCAATCGCCTCAGCCCCGGCAATCGTTGCCAACTCGAAGGCAGCGTGGGCACCGAACCGTTCCGGATCCTCGCGTGAGTCTCGGGCAATACCCGCGGCCACTGCGGCGGTTCGTAGGAGATCAGGCATGTCACCGGCGTTGGACGCATCGCATCCCAGGGCCACGCGACCGCCCCGCTCAACGATCTCGGCGTGACGCCCGTGGTGGACCACACCTTGGCCGAGGCGAAGATAGGCCCACGGGCAGTATGCGATTGCCGTTTCTGTGCTGAGAACGAGGTCGATTTCCTCGTCGTCGAGCCACACACCATGAGCAATCAAGAGGTGGGGTCCCAGAACACCCAAGGCTTCGAGGTGGACAAGCGGACGCAGTCCGGCTCTCTCGAGGTACCGCTCTGGATCTGATGATGTCGGTGACATGTGCATCGTGAGACCGACGCCTCGCTCCCTCGCCAGGTCGGAAGCACCTGCCAAAAGCTCGTCCGAAGCCAAGTCGTGCCCCACGAGTGTGACCCAACCCTCCACCAGACCTCCTGCCGGATAAGCGTCGACCACAGCTCTCTGCCAGTCAAGAACCTCGCTTGTGGAGCCGGTAAATGGGCCCTCCTCAATGTCCCAACCCCACGTGCCGATCGTGCCCCTGATACCCACGCGCTCCATGCCGGCTACCACGCGGTCGGGGTGGGCGACCGTGCCAGCCTCGACAACCATGGTCACGCCGTTTTCCAAACTCTCAACCGCTGTGATCACAGCTGAGAGCTCATCGTCGTCGGGCGTATGAGCACCGTGGGCGGGCACCGACCACTCAAATATCGAGGCCCCCGGAGGCAACAGATCGGGGATGCAACTACGCACGAGAGGATCACCCGTCAAGTGTTGATGGGCATTGATCAAGCCCGGCGTGACAATGCATCCGCTGGCGTCAAGTATCTCAGCTTCTGGGTACCGGGCCAACAAGTCGGTGCTGGAACCAACGTCAGAAATCACGGACTCAATGATGGCAATGGCGCCACCGACCAGGACCTCTCGGCGCCCGTTCATCGTCACTACGTCTCCACCACTTACCACCGTCACGGCAGGTGACGAATCCCTATCCGGAACGATGTCTGCCGCCATAACGCGAGCATAGGTTGTCGGGTCGTGCGATAATATGGGCATCTAAACTATTCTCTAACTACATCTAATCTCTAACTACATCTAAACTATTCTCTAACTAGTGGAGAGCACCATGAGTGTCGCCATTCGCGTAGACCCATCCTGGCTCTCATCGGATCCGTATTGCCATCTAATCGATGGTGAATTTCGTGGTGGCGGATCCGTCCATGCGATCATCGATCCATCCACTGGCGAAGCGCCTGCGTCATGGCTCGAAGCGACTTCCTCGGAGGTTGACGACGCCATAGCTTCAGCCCGCCAGTCGTTCGACAAAGGCACGTGGAAGCGAATGTCCAACGCGGCCCGGGCCGATGTCCTCGAAGCATGCGCTGCTCGTATCCGCCAAGATGCAAAACGCCTAGCGGCTCTCGAAGCCCTCGACACCGGTAAGGCTGTCGGTGGTGCCGAGATCTTCGATGTCTACGAAGCCGCAACAGCGTTCAGTTACGCGGCCGGCGTGGCCCGCGATCTTCATGGTGACGTCCGCCGAGCATCGTTCCCACCCCAGCTGCTCCCCGACGGTGGCCCTGACATCCTCACCTTGAGGCTGCCCGAGCCAGTGGGCGTGGTCGCCGAGTTGCTGCCCTGGAATGGGCCCCTCATGACTGGTAGCCAACGCATAGCCACCGCCCTTGCAGCTGGCTGCTCGATTGTGGCCAAGCCGCCCGAGGAGGCAGTGATCTGTCTGACCGAACTCGGCCGCATCCTCATCGACTGTGGCCTGCCACCCGGCGTTCTCAATGTGATCCTCGGCCCCGGGGAAACGGTTGGCGAACAGCTGGTGGCTGATCCCCGCATCGACCTCGTAAGCCTCACGGGAAGCCCCGAAACGGGTCGCCGTGTCATGGCCACCGCAGCTGAGAATCTCACGCCTGTCCACCTCGAGCTCGGCGGCAAGGCACCGGTGATCGTGTTCGCCGATGCCAACATGGAAGCCGCCGCTCAGTGGGCGATGATGGCCGCTTTTGTGAATATGGGCGAGATTTGCGTGGCCGGGAGTCGTCTGCTTGTGGAGCGATCGGCCTACGACGAGGTAGCCGGAACCGTTGCGGCGATGGCTGCCGGACTCCCGATAGGCGACGCCCTTGATCCCTCCACGTTCATCGGACCACTGATCAACATTGCCCATGCCGATCGCGTGAGGGGATTCGTCAACGGTGCGCTCGCCGACGGCAGCGCCGAGGTAATCGGTGCAGGTACCGTGCCCGAGGGGTTGCCCTCGTCGTTCGTGGCTCCCACCGTGCTCGGCAACGTTCAGACGGGATCAACTCTCGAACAGACCGAAGTCTTCGGACCCGTACTCGCCGCTTTGGCCTTCGATGACGAGGAAGAAGCCCTGAAGATCGGCAATGGCACTCCCTACGGGCTCAACGCGACGGTTTTCACCAGCGACATGGAGCGAGCATTCCGAATGGCGCAACAGTTGAACGTGGGTGCGGTGAACATCAACCATCACTTCTCACCCGAAATGAACGGGGGGCGAGGCGAGCCGCGTAAGTCGAGCGGCTTCAGCCGAACTGGTGTGGACGCCTACGTGTCTCCGAAGTCCGTATCGTTCCCAACCGGCTTAGGCCTCGGATAACCGTTAGGACCCGGCCGGCCACTACCGGCAGACTAAGCACTCCTCCCCCCGCAGATTCCTGCCCTTTCAGCGAGCGGCCCACGAACAAGCAAACTCAAGTACCCCTGCTGTGTCTAGACCTTCAGATTGTGCAAGAGAGGACTAGTCGGGGACGACTGCGACGGCCTCGATTTCGATAAGTAGTCCTTCCACAGCCAGCTCCGGTCGAACACCGTGGCGCGCTCGAACTCGTATAAGTCAGTGTCGGTGTAGGCCGCCGGCGGCAGCGTGACAGCCTTGTCGATATGAGTAACCGAGGCGTCGAACTCAGCCAGAGAAATTAGGGCTGGTTAGCGAAGTGCTCACAACCGTCTCAGAGAACGGTGCTCGGCACGCGGCTGAACACTTCGCGCACCATCGGCACGAAGTGCTCGAGCGGCAAGGACTCATAACTAGGGTCGAACGACAGCTGGTCGTAGTCGTCGGCAAAACGGGCAGTGAGGTCGAAGGCGGGATGGCCGCGGTACTGCTCACGGGCCTCGGGATCTAGCCCGATTACGTGGTAGTAGTGGCGGCCCTGGAAGTCCTGGTGGTTGGCTACCATCCAGGCCGTGTCGTCGTCCAGGTACGGTCGCACCATCTCACCCGCCACGGCATCGTGGTTGGCATTGCTGAGAGTCTTGGCCATGTCGTGGCACAGAGCGCCAACCACCACGTCAACCGACTCACCGGCCCGCTCCGCCCTGGTGGCGGTCTGTAGTGAATGCACCAACTGGTCAACTGCGAACTCTTGAACGATTGACTCGAGGTTGCGTATATTGGCCAGGATTCGGTCCGGCAACAGCAGTTGGTCCTCTTTAATAGCTGAGTCCACAATACGGCAGTAATCGGGATCAAACTCGTCCATCCGTGTTGGATAGCTCACCGCGGGGTCCATGACCCTCCCATCCTGAAAGATCGATACCGCCGTCAAAGTACCACGCTCCCCAGATGCTGGCTACGGCTGGTGCTAGACCGATCGCTAGAGTTGACCTCGTGGCTAAAGGCTTGAAACCCACGCCGCAACCTGATCTTGACCGGTTGCTCCAAGACATTGGGCACCTCGCATCAATCTGCGACGCAACTACCTCCGGATCGACCCGCCGCGTGTTCAGCCCTGAGTATGCCGCCGGACGGGAGTTCGTGGCCCGGCGGATGGGTGATGCCGGGCTAGACACGAGTTACGACGGAGTCGGAAACCTGATAGGCACGCGGTCTGGTGAAAGCGGGGCGCTGGTAACTGGCTCCCACACCGACACCGTGGACGGTGGTGGAAAACTCGACGGCGTTCTCGGTGTGCTTGGCGCCATCGAGGCGATTCGTTCGTTGGACGAAGCGGGCATCCAGTTAAACCACGAGCTGCGAGTTCTCGATTTCTTGGGCGAAGAGCCCAACGACTGGGGCATTAGCTGTATAGGAAGCCGAGGTCTGGCCGGCGAGCTTGGCACTTACGAACTGGGCTGCCTATCCCCTGATGGCACCACGCTCGAAGCGGCTCTGGCCGCTTTCGGCATCAGAGCAGGACCCGCTACATCAACAGCGTGGTCACAAGGGGAGATCCACGCCTTTGTCGAGCTTCACATCGAACAAGGACCAGTGCTTGAGCAGGCCAATATCCCCATCGGAGTTGTCACCGGCATCGCTGGAGTTCAGAGATTCCTCATCGACTTCCACGGCCGTCGCGACCATGCGGGAACCATGCCAATGGCCTTACGCCACGATGCTGCTGTCGCAGCGGCGGAGACAATCGTGGCCGTGGAATCCGCTACGGCCGACGGACATGGCGTCGGGACATGCGGGAAGGTAGAGGTGATGCCAGGAGCGCTCAACGTAGTTCCCGATCTCGCACGTGTGGGCGTGGAGTTACGCAGTATCGACGGTGACTGGATCTCTGATCGCCGGGCTGAAGTCGAAGAACGCGCCCGTCACGCCGGAGAGAAGCGAGGCGTTACCGTTTCTTTCACCGAGCTATCTCACGAAGCGCCGACGCCAATGCACGCCATCGGCCAAGCAGCCGTGAGCGAGGCGGCAGACGCTCTGGGCTACGAGACAATGCCTCTTGCGAGCGGAGCCGAACACGACACCCGTCGTATGGCCCGTCTGGGCCCCGCTGCCATGATCTTCGTCCCGTCCATCAATGGACGAAGCCACTGCCCGGAGGAGGACACCGCACCCGCGCACCTCAAGGCCGGCGTGGCTACCCTCGCCGCAACCCTCGCCTTGCTTGACAAGCAAGTGGACCTAAACGGCCTTCAATAGGGTGTCGCTAGTTTGACCTGACATGAACAGTTCGCTGCCAGCCTTGAGTATCTCGCGATACTCCTCCTCGGTGGGGAGCTGTTCGAGAAACGAGTCGAGGGAGCCCAGATCGGGTGCGTCGATCATCCAGTACACGACGCCATAAGTTCCGTACGCCTCCATCCAAGATGTGACCCCACTTCCGCCAGGCGCACGCTCAGCCATGTACGACGTGTAGCGCTGCGTCCACTCGCGCACCCGCGCCACGTCGCTCGAGTCAATCTTCGCTTTGCGCACCATTCTCACCATTGTCGTTTCCTCCATGACTCATCGGGTGTCAATTATTTACCCATACCTCGAGGCCGAGTCGCGTGGGTTCTCCGTGATTCGAGGCCGAGGTTTCACTCGGGCAGGCCGACACGGCCGCCAGCACGTCGATCTCGGCTCGCAGGTCGATGTAGTCGCCCTCGGTTGCCGGCGAAGGGCGAAACACCAACGTGTCCTCATTCTCCACGTCGGTGAACATGAACACGTTGAATACGTCAGGAATCAGGTCAGGGTCCACGCCCCATGGCTGCACGGCTTCTTCGAGGTTGCCCTGACAGGTGCGGTGCTCGGAGACACCGTCACGAATCGAATACACGCCTGGCGAGCACCGTCCGCCATTCCACGCGAAGTGGACACCTACGGAGTCATCGATGACGGTGAGCATCGGACGCTCGTAAGGCGGCCTAGACCAGAGGGTGGTGATGCGGCGCATCGTTCCGGTTCCAGCAAGCATGTTGAGAGCCACGGTCTGGCCGGCGTGGTATCCCTCTCGTGGATTGTCGAGGGCAACGAAGGTGGAGTCAGCGACCTGGGCGCCATCGATGGCGGTGATGCGAAGAACCTGCCCGGCCCTTACCTCGACGGCGCGGCCCTCGCACTTCGGAATCGTGATGCTCTCAAGTACCTGACGGCTCACCCAGCCACCTCACGCTTAACCGATTCGGAGTCAACCACGACTCGCTTAGTGTCGGCCTCCATGAGTTCGAGCCAGGCGCGGATATAGCCCCGCATTGGGCCCTCGTGGGTAACGGGACCTCTTCGCACGCCCTCAGCCGACACCTGCTCGCTCGGGTGACCTAGCCCCTTGCTCATATCGACCCATTCCACCTCAGATACACCGAGGCCCTCCTGGCATCGCTCGAAGAGCTCAAGATCGTCGGGATTGCCCAAGCTCGGGAAGTCTTCGGCGATGCGCATACGCATCACGTTAACTTCGTCGGGCGCGCCCTCGGCCGTCGCGACCCAGGTACAAAGGCGAGTCTCGTCCACGCTTATCGGGTCGATGGTCTCAAGGTGATTTCCCTTAATCAGCAGATTGGGGAAAATCGAGAGATTCACCATGGATCCGGGAGCCATCTCGAGCACATCGGAGCTGGAATCCCCGTACTCGGACTCAATACGATCGGCATACCATTCATGACCAGGCACCGGCCGTTGGGTTTCCCAGAAGGAACCGGTGAGGCCCGGTCGTTGGTCGACAAACATGTGGCCGTTACCGAGATCTTCGCCGTACATGCCGGTGTCGTCGGGGTTGCTCTTGAACTGCGACAAGGATCGCTCACCGCCGTGCTGGTTCTCGTTGTGCAAGACAAAGCTGCGATGAGCGAACGTTGGGTGCATGCCGTCGCCAGCGTTGTCCCAGGCGAGCTTCCAGTTGCCCCGGTAAATCATCCGCTGACGGTTTCGGAGTTCGATGCGTCCGGTGGGCGACCGGTCGACGAACTCATCGATCAGAGGCGCTGCGGGCCCTAGCCAGTCGAGCAGGCTAGAAGGATCGGGATTCAAGGTGCCAAAAATCAGCCCTCGGTATGTACCGAGAGAAGGAAGCTGCGACAGACCGTAATCAGATTTCTCAAAATCCACCGGGTAGCCGTCGGCGAAGGGCACGTTGACCAAGTCTCCACGGTTCGAGTAGGTCCAACCGTGATACGAGCATTGAAAATTCTTGGCTGAACCGCATTCTTCGTTACACACGGTTGCCGCCCTGTGGGCGCACCGATTGAGCAGGCCGTGCAACTGCCCGTCGGCGTCGCGCGTAAGGATCACCGGCCGATGTCCAAGCCGAACCGTCAAGAAGTCATTGGGCTCCGCCACCTGACTCTCATGAGCCAAGTACACCCATGTGCCGCCAAATATCTTCTCCATCTCCTTGGCGAAAATATCGGGCTCCACATAGATCGACCGGTGCACCCTGTGGGGCTCAACCAACGCACTGAGATCGGTCATATAAGGCGATCCTTTCTCTATAGTTCGTGACCGTCACCAGGGTGGTCACAGAATAAAGGCGAACTTGCGAACGTCACCCACGCTGTCGACGAGGCCAACGATCTTCTTACGAATTCGCCACTCGTCACCCATGGCAGCGAGCTCATAGTCGTTGCGGCTCACGAATGGTGTGAGCTGGTCACGCCGGTATTCCCAGGTAACAACCGTGCATCTCACCAACGTGTCACCGTTCTCTAGCGGCCAGGCTTCTACGTTCGACACCACCCGGCAGGTTCGAGAATGTGGATTCTGGGCGTGCATCCAACCCGTCTCTAGCAAACCGATGCGATCGCCCATTCTTCGACGATCATCGAGGAAGAACGACACCTGCTGACGCGGGTCGCCCTCGAGGTCGAGTGGGATCCAGTAGATGCAATCGTCGGTGAAACGATCGAGCCACGTGCGGTAGTGGCGATCGTCCAACAGCCGAGCCTCGTGATACAGGACCAGCTCGGCCTCAGCCCGAAGACTAGGATCGCTCGGTCCGGCATCGGCTCGGCGCGTCGAAGCGAACTGGGCCAGCCGTTGGTAGAGGCCATCATCAATTACCGACGGCGTCCCCGCTGTCACTCGCCCGCTCCGTGTACCGCTACGCGTAGCCTACGTACCAACGCAGCCGGGTCGTCAGAGCCCCATACGTTGCGACCAATGGCCACTCCTGCGCCGCCAGCGGCAACTACCCCGCTGGCCATTTCCACCACATCATCTTCGCTATCGGCTTTGGGGCCACCCAGAGCCACCACCGGGCCCGGACAGGCCGCTACGACTTCGCCGAACTCTTCTGTGGGCCCCGGACACATCGTTTTAACTATGTCGGCGCCCAGTTCGATGGCGATTCGAGCCCCACGGCCAATGTTCTCGGGAGTCCAGGGCACGAACTGCGACCAGCCTCCAGGGATCGACTCGGCCATTACGGGGAGACCCAGAAGCTCGCATTCAGCGCTCAGAGCGGCAAGACGACCAAGGGAGCGGTCTTCGTCGGGCGTACCGGGAAAGATCATGATTACAACGGCGTCGGCGCCTAGCACCATTGCTTGCTCGGCGGTGTAGAGCAGCGACGACGTATCGCTCGATGCTGGCTCACCCATATCGGCTATTCCACCGTCAACACGCAGAACCAGCCCGGAGCCTGCAAACGCTTCTGGATGGGCTCGGGCCAGATGCCAGGTTGCGAGAATGGCGTCGGGTCGACCCTCGGCTATCGACGGCACTGCGTCCGCGGGCACCCCCATCCCCAGGTAGGCAGGGTGATCCATCGCCACAAACACGGCGCGCCCGTCGGCACCAAAGAGGTGTCGCGCCCGCCGAGCCTTCCCGGCGCCTATAGCTGACGATATGGAAGCAGCTTCTGTCATGGGTGATTTCCTATCTGTCGGAGGTTTCAACGAACTCGTCGGATGCAAGCGGGGTGGCAACATCAGTTCTCACCGTCTTCATTACATGGGCCGCACGTCCCTCCCATGTCGAGGCCGGACCAACTCGATAGAACGGCGACTTCAGATTGCCCATAAGGACGGCAACCATGTCGGTGTCCTCCATGTTCGTGGTTGCCAGACGATCGAGATCGAAATCCTGATCTTCGATTGACTTGCCAACTCCGTAGATACGGCTGAAGAGGCGGGTGCTGTCAGGTGCGATTGGGTCAGCTCTTACGAGAATCAGCTGATCGGGATACGGGAGGGGGGTGAGGTTCGGGTAAATGAAGTCGGCGTAATGACCCAACTTCTGCTCGTCACTGAGATCGGGGTGACTGCCGTCGAACGTGTCGTTGTCGGCATGAGGCTTGAATCCGCTGCAGGTGCGACCCTCGAACCGCACAACAGTGTCCATTGGCTTGAGGGTGTGATTCAAGCGTCGGTGCACGAACCGGACGTGGTAGTCATCGTTCGAATTCTCGGCGAAAGCCTTCCAGTTGATGGGGTAGATCTCGTCGAGTTCACGGTGGTACCGAGTGAAAGTTGAGAAATCGTAGCGGTCGTAGCGGCCAGCCAGAGGGGCGATCCACTCCCGAAACGAGGGTGCCTTGCGCGACAAGCAACCGAAAATCAACTTGTCCCAAGCGACTTCAATACGGATGGGCACCAGCCCGTAGTCCTCGTCTGGAAGACCATCGGGATACATGCGCAAGCGATCAGGTATCCCGATGAGCCTCCCGTCAATGGCGTAAGCCCAGTTGTGATACGGACAGGTCATTGTCTTGCCGCAATTGCCTGCAGCGTCGAACACCAGACCCGACGCTCGATGGCGGCAGTTGTTGAGAAAGCCGCGCACCGAACCGTCCTCTTGACGAATCACCATCACGGGCTGATAGCCAATGGTGCCGGTGATGTAGTCACCTGGCTCGACCAGATCTTCAGTGTCACCCAGCCACAGCCACGATCGGGCATATACGCGCACCATCTCGAGATCGAATAAGCCCTGGTCGTATACCTCGTAGGGCTGAAGCATTGGGCTTTCGATTGGAGTTTCGACCAGACCCGAGTTCTCCTCTGCCTGACGTTCCAAACGACCAACTACCGCTTCGAAATCCACATCAGAAGTCATGTCGCGATCCTAGTGGTCTGATGGTCAGACCATGCGAGTAACAAAGCCCTAGGCGCTCATGACAGTATTGGCATGATCTAGGGATCCCCGACCTGAGCATGCAAAACGACTTTCAATGCTCTAACCGCTAAAGGAGACTTGGCGGTCATTTCAAACCACGAATAAAGGGGCGGGCGAGTGCCGTTGGTTCCCGAGTCCGGTGGGCGAACAGCATCATCGTGAGAATCGTCACCAGGAAGGGAAGCGCCGACAGAAACTCGGGATTTGCTTCGTGGCCGAGCGCCGGGAGGCTAAGCCGAAATGAATTCACCGCACCAAATAGCAAGCAGCCTGCAATCGCTCCGCGTAAGGTCCAGCCACCAAAGATTACCGCGGCGATTACGATGAACCCCTGACCTCCAACCATGGCGTCGTCGAAGCGTCCGATCTGGCCGAGGATGAGATAACCACCGCCGAGACCGCTCGTTAGGCCGCTCAGATATACCCCTTGACGGCGACGCTTGTTGACATCGATACCCGAAACATCTGCCGACTGCGGGTTCTCCCCGACGGCCCGGATCTCCAGACCCCACCGGGTCCTGTACAACAGCCACCAACTAAACGGGATGAGCGGGTAGACGAGATAAAGGGGCCAAGGCTGGTAGAAGAACGCCTCCCCGACAAGAGGAATGTCATCAAGCACAGGGATACTAAACTTGTGGGCGGCCCGGGTTGAAGGCTTCACATAGTTGGCCAGGAAAGCCGACATCCCGAGTACCAGGATGTTCAGCGCAAGACCAACGACGAACGTGTTGGCCGACAGCCGATGACTTAGGTTGGCATGGATCAGAGCAACAAGAAATCCGCTGGCAGTCGCACAGACAAGTCCGATCGATACCGACCCGGTTACGTGGTAGCCGCACGCCCCGGCAAACGCCCCTCCTAAGATCATCCCCTCCACCGAGATGTTGAGAGTTCCGGCCCGCTCAGCAATCGCCTCGCCGCAGGCGCAGAATGCAAGCAGAGCCGCAAATCGGACAGCCCCTGCGTAGGTCACCTCGTTGGAGAGCACATCTCCTATTGCAGTAAAAAAGCCGCCCATGTCTCTCCTAAGTCCTTGATTTCGTTGCCGTCATGGCCCGTCGACGATCACGAACAAAAAGAATCGCAGGAGGAATTAGCAGGGCTAAGACCAACATGGCTTGGACAATCTTGGTGATCTCCCTCTCTACCCCAGTTGCGGCTAAGAATCCCGAGCCGGTCCTAAGGCCAGCAAACACAAGAGCGGTTGGCACCACAACGATGGGCATCTGGCGAGCTACCAGAGCAACCAGAAGTCCATCAAATCCAATGTTGACTGAGAACCCTGGGGTGAGGTGGTAGTTCCCGAAATCGCCACCAGTGAGCATCATCGCCCCAGCGAGGCCGGCAAAACCACCGGAGATACAAATCGCCAGCATTCCATATCGGGACTCAGAGACTCCGGCACGGTGAGCTGTGCGAGAATTTAGCCCAAGCATCCTAAGCCGAAATCCCCAGACGCTCCGGGTCAACACAACCGTGACAACAGCGGTGACAGCAAGCACAATCACCACACTTATCGGAAATGAATTTCCGAAGACTTCGAGCCGTGGCATTCGTTGGTCAGGAGGCAACTGGGCGGTTGAGATGTTCCGCCACGCTTCTTTACTCCCATCACGCGGGACCGCCAGGAGCCAATCTTTCCGGAGCCCATACCCGACGACTTGGGCCGCGATAGTCACAAGGAGCAGGGTTGTCAGTACCTCAGGAACTCGTCTCCAGTAGCGAAGAGCACCGGCGATTCCTGCCCAAAAGGCCCCTCCCAGTGCTCCTGCGACAAGGCAGAAAATGAGTACAAGTGGGCCGGGGAACACCTCTGTCCATCCCGCGCTGTTTCCCAGACGAAGGGCGGCATAACAAGCGACTGCCGCCCCAAAGTAGAGTTGGCCCTCTTGGCCAATATTGATTAAGCCCGCCCGGCCACTGAATACAGTCCCTAACCCAACCAGGATCAACGGGACTGAGATACCGAGCGTCTGACCCCATCGGCCTCTTGCTCTAACACTCCCGTCAAGGAGGGCGCTGAACACTTCTGTCGCCGATCCTCCTGTGGTCTGGACCAAAGCCGCTGACAGGGCTACAGCGCCTAGAAAACAGCCAACGTAAAGCAGGACTATGAAACCAGCCTCACTGGCCCTAGTCTGCCCGTCCGATGCAGAAGCAGGTCGGGATTCTTCGACTTCGAGATCGTTGGTGATAGTCACTACGAATTCTCGACCAGATCGTCTATAGCTCCACCCATCAGCATTCCAAGATGCTCCAAATTGACGTCGCTCCGGAGCATCTCGCCTACAATCTTTCCTCGGAACAGAACTACTATCCGGTCCGCAAGGTCAAGGATTTCCTCTAACTCGTTTGAGATCAAGAGCACCCCTACCCCGTCACGCTGGGCTCCACGAAGCCTGTTCGATATATATTCAATAGCGCCGACGTCAAGCCCCCGAGTCGGTTGAGATGCGATTAAGACTTTTGGGTTGCTACTAAGTTCCCGGGCTAATACCACTCTCTGCTGATTCCCACCCGAGAGAGACCAGAGCGGTGCGTCAGGTCCCGTCGTCTGGATCTCAAACTCTGAAATCAACTCACTAGCCCGTCGGGTCATCAGTCCACTGTCCCAAAGACCGCGACGGGAAACCTCTTCGGGCTCCACAAGGAAGAGATTTTCAGCAACCGTTAAATCAAGCACGACACCCGAATCGTGCCGATCCGCTGGCACCACTGCTACCCCTGCTCGTGCCATAGAGCCGGCCACGCCTGTCTCGACTACCCGGCCATCTACACTGACGGCGCCCGAAACTGCCTTAACGAGACTCGACATAAGCGCCGTGAGTTCTTCTTGGCCGTTTCCCTCTACTCCTGCCACGCCAACGATTTCTCCGGCATGGACATCGAGGCTCAGCGCATCTAAGGCGTTCTTCCGATCATTCGAATGGACGACCAGATCGGTCAACGTCAGCACAGGGTTGCCATCATTTTCAGAGACCGCAGCGTCCTCTACTCCTATTTTATCAATGAGTTCGGTGACAAGACCCAGAGCTGCGCCAGAGGACCGCAAGGACACCTCGCGTCCGACCATTGAACGAGCGAGTCCAGGAGCATGAGCTTCCCTTGTATCAATGCGATCAACTACCCGCCCAGACCGCATGATGGTGATCTCATCTGTTGCTCTGAGAACTTCACCTAGCTTGTGGCTCACTAGAGCTACGGCTCGATTCTCCTCCTGTACAGCCCGCCGGAGAACGTCAAAGAGTTGTTCAGACTCCGCTGGTGTCAATACCGAAGTCGGCTCGTCGAAAATTATTATGTCTGGATCACGACGGAGGCACTTGATGATCTCGACTCTCTGGCGAAGCCCAACTGGAAGGTCGGCAACAATCGCCTCAGGATCAATACCTAGTCCATAGCGTTCGCTGATCTCCCCGATCCGCCGCCGGACGTCCGGCGGGTCGAAGCGCCCCTCTTCCCCCAACATCACGTTTTCCCAGACCGTGAGGGGTTCCACAAGGCTGAAGTGTTGATGGACCATCCCAATGCCATACCTAGCTGCATCATGTGGGTCGCTAATGACGACAGGACTCCCGTCAACAAGAAGGGTGCCGCTGTCACGAGGGACGAGACCGATCAACACCTTCATCAAGGTCGACTTGCCTGCGCCGTTCTCGCCGAGGATTCCGTGGATTCTTCCCCGATGAAGCTTCAGGTCCACATCATCGCAGGCGACGATTGCGCCGAAACGTTTGCTCACGCCACGGAATTCGACGGCGGGGGCCACCGACACGGCAGTCCCCGCCATCGAACTCATAGCGATATTCCTAGGTATTTGATCCGTCAGCCGCCGTAGGCGATGCCTTGGATTTCTCCAAATGCACCATCCAAGGCGCCTGTTGCCACGTATTCGAGAGCCGTCTCGAGTTCAGCCTCCTGGGCTTCTGTCGGATTGCAGGCGTGCGCACCAGCAACCGAACCCGGGAAGACGTCGAACTGCCACGACATACCCTCTGTGACCTCTCCGCTGGCAATCAGCGGGAACATGGCTCGGACGTAATCGCCGCCATCGAACCTGATCGCAATATCCCAACTGAGGTCACCTTCACGCTCGCAGACATCTGAAGCGCCAGCACTCATAACTAGGATGTCACGCTCATTTGCCAACTGCACTATCGCGTTATGCGCTCCCCCAAGATATGGGTAAACAGCGTCTGCACCAGAATCAACAGCAACGTTGAACGCCTCTGTCGCCCCAGCAACATTGTCAAAGTCATAGGGATACGCGCCAGTCGGCACATAGGTCAACGTGAAGGAGGGATCGACGTGCTCCAAGCCCAGCCTGAACGCAAGCTCCGTCTCAACCTCGAAAGGTGCAGCACTAGCCCCAAGCATCACGACGCTTTCACCACCGGTGTCGCGAAGCTGGATTCCAGTCGCCACCCCGGCAACCCATTCAATCGCCGTACTGTTGTCGTTAGACCCAGCCACGTATTCCGTTGGCTCCCATCCAGCACCACATCTGCAATACCAGAACTTTTCGCTGTACTTCTCAGCCAAATCAAAGAGCGGCTCAGAAAGCTCGCTAGAACCAACCACAATAATGTCAACGTTCTGCTCCGCAAGATTCGTGAGCTCGGTCGCTGCCTGAGCAGGCGTGATCTCGTCAATGACGATCGGCTCCCCCCAGCCGTTCGCAGCCGAGAACTCCTTGGCGCCATCAACCACCGCCTGGTAGTAGGCACCGTCATCAGCAGGACCAGCAGCAGCAACACCGATCACAATCTGGCCGTCACCCGTAACATCGAGGTCTAAAGTTGAAGCCTCTTCCTCGGCCGGAGCTGCGGGGCAGTTGCTCTGATCGGCGCTGGCCCATCCGGTCCAGCGGGCGCAGTTGTCTGCGAGCCACAGGGCTGCGGCATCTTCGGGCTCCATGCCGTCGATGTCGACGTAC
>Ga0302123_10000635_pt1 | contig 26956 bp, 27 predicted proteins | sample CB21_321_MG_FD_203109 | JGI IMG/M metagenome (GOLD analysis project Ga0302123, IMG submission 203109) | Marine microbial communities from Western Arctic Ocean, Canada - CB21_32.1 | ecosystem: Environmental > Aquatic > Marine > Oceanic | place: Canada: Western Arctic Ocean | collected 2017-09-28 | reverse complement strand
CCTATAAAGCTCTTCTGTTGTGCCTTGGATGGTGGTTGTCGTAAATTTGTCTACGCATCGTCTACAGCCGTTTATGGAGCTTCTCCAGCACCTTACATTGAAGATGAGACAGAGATCAAACCTTTGAATGCTTATGGTCGGTCCAAGATGATGTTTGATTCTTTTGCTAAGAATTTTGCAGAAGAGAAAGGCGTCAGCATAACAGGATTAAGATACTGCAATATCTATGGACCGGGAGAAGAACGCAAAGGGAAAAGAATGAGCATGATCGGTCAGTTGATCAGGCAAATGCAGAAAGGTAAACTACCTGTTTTATTCAAAGACGGAAAGCAGAAGCGAGACTGGATTTGCGTTAAAGATGTGGTAGAGGCCAACGTCCTTGCAATGAAAGTCTCCCAGAGGGAACACAAGTGGAATGTCTACAACATTGGCAGCGGAGTCGCAACTTCTTTCAATGATATCGTGTCTGTGATTAACGAAAAACTTGACGCAACTCGTGTAAATCGATGTCATGGTATCCAGTACATCGACTGTCCGTTCCCTGAGTCATACCAGAACCACACCGAGTGCAACATAGAAAAAGCCCGGCAAGAAATTGGATTCTCACCGGGCTTTAATATCCGATCTGGAATTGAAGATTACATTAAGATGCTTTCTTAGCGAGGTACTCACTCAATGTGATGTATTTTCGAGACTCTCCCAAAGTTGGAATGTCAGAAATATCATCTTGAGTATATCCGCCGCCGATTCCGCCAACTCTACCTTGAGGAGCAAATCCGACTTCTCCAACTTCAGGTTTAACTGCTTGTGGGAATCCGTCATCTTGATCTACAACTTGGAACAAAGCGTCTTCTGAAAGACCTGACTTTCCACCTTGTGGTAATCCGTCTACAGCGCTCTGCATTAGGTTTGCCAAGAAATCTTCATGTGTCTCGCTTTGAGAGCCTACAAAGTTTTCACACTTGCCACTACCACACATATGCTTCATGTTCTTTTTGAGGTCTTTCTTCATGCTTTTATCATGAGAATCTTTGCTCATGAAACTTCTTGCTTTAGCTTTGATTGCATGATTAGGTCGTCTGACCTGTCCACTTCCAGCATCAGCTTTATGTTTTGCAGCAAGATTGTCATCAGCAGCCATGTATTCTGCTCCAGAATCCATATGTGCTGCCATCTTAGGAGCCATGTACCGTTGCATGTAATCTTGCATTCGGTGCATAAGGTCTGAAACTGCAAGACCTTCGCCTTCAACATCAGATTCATCGCCCATGTCGTCTTCCATGTCAACATCAAGGTCTCCACCTTCTTCATCAGCGATAAATCCTTCGCCGCCACATTCTTCACAGTCAGGATCGCCTTCTTCCATTTCGCCATCCATATTACAAGTAGGACAAGGCATTTCCATACCCATCTCGTCGCCCATCTCGTCGCCGAGTTCGCCCATTTCCATGTCGCCCATCTCGTCGCCCATATCCATGTCGCCCATCTCGTCGCCGAGTTCGTCGCCCATATCCATGTCGCCCATCTCGTCGCCGAGTTCGTCGCCCATCTCGTCGCCGAGTTCGTCGCCCATATCCATGTCGCCCATCTCGTCGCCGAGTTCGTCGCCCATATCCATGTCGCCCATCTCGTCGCCGAGTTCGTCGCCCATATCCATGTCGCCCATCTCGTCGCCGAGTTCGTCGCCCATGTCCATGTCGCCCATCTCATCGCCCATGTCGCCAGTAAGCTCTGGTCCGAGTTCATCATCATCGCCAAGACCTGCAAGTTCAGGATCAATATCTCCTAAAACTCCAGCCATCTCGTCGTCTTCATCATCAGCATCATCCATATCGCCATCGGGTGGGAAAGATGATTCAGGGCCTTCTTCGCTGCCCATAATTCCATCTTCTTCTTCGCCGCCCATGATGTCTCCTTCGAGGCCATCTTCTTCATCTTCGTCTGCCAAATCTCCATCATAATCGTCATCATCTTCATCTTCGTCGTCGTCGTCGTCATCGATAAATGGAGGTCTAGCTTCTTGATAGTGATCTCCTACGAGACCTAATGTAGTGGGCTTGCTCAAACCAAGGGTATACCCACCAATTGATTCATTAAGCGTTTCCCAGTCTTTGTAATTCATCATTTTAGATATCTCCTGAATTCTAGCCAGATCGTTACTCGTATATATCTAACTAGAAGGAAAAACTGTGAGCATAGACAAAGTTTTGATAACTGGAAGCTGTGGATTGGTGGGATCGGAGTCTGTAAGGTACTTTTCAGACCTTGGATGCAATGTTGTAGGGATAGACAACAATCTTAGAAAGACATGGTTTGGAGACCAAGGAGACACGTCTAAAATCAAAGTTCAATTAAGACAATTAAACAATTATAGACACATTACATTAGACATTACAGACGAACACAACATAAGAGAAACACTTAAAGAAGAACAACCTGACCTGATTATTCATGCCGCCGCTCAACCATCCCATGAAAAGTCTTCTGAAATACCCTTTTCAGACTTCAAAGTTAATGCTTTTGGGACTATTAACCTGCTAGAAGCCACCAGATTACACTGTTCCAATGCAATTTTTGTATTTGTAAGCACAAACAAGGTTTATGGGGAACTTAGTGGAGTCACAGCCGAAGTAGAAGAATACTTCTCAATAGATCAAACACTCCACACACCTTTTGGTGCTTCAAAAGCATCAGCAGACCTAATGGTTCAAGAATATGGAAGATACTACGGAATGAATACCGTATGCTTCAGATGTGGCTGTATCACTGGAAGAAACCATCGTGGAGTTGAGCAGCATGGATTTTTAGCATATCTTTGCAAATGTGCTAAAGAGAAAAGAGAATACACAATTTATGGATGGGAAGGAAAACAAATCAGAGACAACATCCACGCTTACGATTTAGTACGTGCCTTTCATGAATTTGCAAAGAAGCCCAAGCCAGCAAGCGTGTATAATATTGGTGGAGGTCGAGAAAACTCTGTTTCCTTAAATCGATCTATTGAGATCATAAAGGAAATTACAGGGCTTGATGTCAAAACATCGAAAGGACATCAGAGAAGGGGGGATCATGAAACATACATCACATGCAATGACAAGTTCAAAGGCGATTACCCAAATTGGCAGATCACCCGAGACCTTGGAAGCGTCTTTCATGAACTACTTGCTTAAAATCTTCCTGTAAAGATTTGGATTCTTTTTACCAATTAAGTATTTGACATACTTTGGAATTGACCCTTTTTGTCCTTCTGCACAAAGACTAAGAATAAAATCATCTTCAACATAATCGATTCTTTCATTTACAGGAATATCGCCTCCATTATGACTGTATTCTATTCCAGAAACATCCCATTCAGAATGATGATATCTATGAAATATTTTGTTAAGGACTCGAATTCCTTTATAATTCTCGGTACACCATCTGCTCAATCTGGGATCAAATCCACCTGTACTTAAAATAGGGTCTTTGACTTTCAAGTAGTTCTCAAGAATTTCTTTAACAACACTTTTCTTAAACAAAAACATGTCTTGTCCCCAGAAAAACACACTTCCTTCTTTGTAGAACAGCCCTTTGATTAAAAGATAAGTCCATTCTGATTTCCCATAAGGAACTGGAATTTCCATGCGATTTAGCTTTCGAGCCACTTTTTTGTCGCTCATCCCATCTTCTCTCCAATAGAAAATCTCTTGCAGAAGCTCATTGGAAATTGGCTTGTCATTTTTAGTACATTTACGAAAGTCCCATTCTTTGATGTCTGTTCTATGGTATATCAAAACATCATAGTCTTCATTATTTTCAATAAGATCGCCAACAGGAACACAATCACTATTACCAAATCCACACCATTCATGATCTGGGGACCAGTCACACGCAGCTTCTACCATATCATGGATATAACATTTTGGAATCTCTGTTCCAATATCTGTACTGTTACGTTCTAATACAACTGTATCAAAGTCTTCAAGAAAAGGATCATTACATGGCTCAACAAGACATAATAACAACGCACTCTTGTCTTCCCATAGGCTTAAAGACTCTTTTATGCGTGGTTGATTTTCTTCTTTTACAGGCCAAGGAACTGATATTTTCAAAATTCACCTCTTTTCATATAACGATGTTATATACTGTAAAGGAGTGCGATAACAATGCTTGCTGTGATAACATGTTATTTTAATCCTACAAATTGCCCGTTTAGATTAAGAAACTACAAGGAATTCATAAAAGAAATTGACTTAGAAAAGGTAGACCTTTATGTAATTGAACTTGTATTTGGAAATCAAAAATTTGAAATAATTCCAAAATCCGAAAATCTAAAAAGAATCCGCACACAAGACATGATGTTTCAAAAAGAAAGAATGCTAAACATTCTTCTTGATGAGTTGCCAGAAAAATACACATCTGTTTGTTGGATGGATTGCGATCTTTTGTTTGCACAAAATGATTGGAGCTTAAGAATAGAAAAAGCTCTTGAAAAAAGCAAAGTTGTGCAACCTTATTATTGGTGTGCTGGAATTCCTTCTTGTGAAATAATAAGAACAAGTGGTTCACAAGTTGATTACATTCACTCTTCTGGAAGCGGTAATTTTCGTAGAAGCTTTTCTTCGGTACATGAAGGATCATCATCTTGGATTAACTACCACGCTGGACATGTAGGATATGTGTGGGCAGCCAGAAGAGATTTCTTAGACAAACACAGATTCTACGATGTGATAATAACAGGAGCAGGAGATTTGTTTATGGCTCTCGCTTATATGGGCCATTTTGATTTTTTAGATTATGAACCTTCTTTGAAAAATCTAAACAAAACATTCACAGATCACTTCTTAGACTGGGGATTCTCTGTCTATGAAGATGTTCATGGAGAAGTAGGTTGCACCTCTGATTTATTACTCCATATGTGGCATGGAGAGATTCATGAAAGAAATTATTTACTTCACTCCGAGTGTTTGCAAAACTCAAATTTCAATCCAAACAAAGACCTGATTATTGGAGATGACCTCTGTTGGCACTGGGGAAGAGATAACAAAAAGCTCAGTGAACCTATAAGTCGCATATTCTAAAACACAACCGGCGCAAGAGACCTAAATACCTTCATAGACTACGAGGGTTATAAGTGAGTCTCCAAAAACCGCCGTTTACAGGCGCAAAAATAAACAGAAGCCACCCACAGACCAATGGGCTAATTGGCGCATGGGCTGTCGGTGCTGGCACTTCAAAATTCGCATACGATAATAGTGGGTATGGCGTTGACGGGACCGCTACGTCCTTTACCGACTACGAAGCAGCTTTGGTTCATGGCCCTCATGGACCAGCACTTGAGGTTGATGGAACTGGATACATTGATATAAGGAGCACTACCCCGTCGCATCTTCAAGTTGTAGAAGAAGTCTCAATTTCAGCATGGATTAGGCCAACTTCCACAGACGGTACTGCTCAAGTTGCTGGAACTCTCTACAACTCCGGTGGACTTTCCAGTGGCTATGGAATGACAATAGAGGCAGATGGCACTTCTAATTTCATAGGATTTGCCGCTTACGACTCCACCTCTTTTAGTACAACTGTTGAAACTGGAAGTACAGTGCTTGATCCCAACGAGTGGGTGATGGCAACCATCACTTACATGTCTGGCGTTGGAACTAAAATATACATCAATGGCGATCTCAAAGACACTTTGAGCAGCTTCACCAGTGATTTAGAACATAATGAATTCGATGAAGGAGCGTTCATAGGGTTCACAGGCGGCGGTGCTCCCGGAATCGGAACTTGGGTCGGAAGAATTGAATCTGCATTCATCTGGAACCGAACCCTTTCTTCAGGTGAAGTCGGCAATCTGTTCAACGATCCTTATGGGATGTTTGATGACAGAAACGATGGAGACATTGCTTCTTTCTTGTCTGGAAGCCAAACATTCACCGAAACTGGTTCAGGTGGAGCAATTGTTGCCGGTGTTGCGGTTGAAGAGATAGTTGGCGGAACTGACACCTACAATGAAACAGGAAGTGGTGGAGCAATTGTTGCCGGTGTTGCTGTTAAATCTTTAACAAATAATCTTCAAACATCAGGTGGAGCAATTGTTGCCGGTGTTGCTGTTAAATCTTTAACAAATAATCTTCAAACATCAGGTGGTGCAATTGTTGCCGGTGCTGCTGATGAATCATTAGTCAATAACACCAACACATATAACGAAACCGGAAGCGGTGGTGTAATTGTTGCCGGTGCTGCTGATGAATCATTAGTCAATAACACCAACACATATAACGAAACTGGATCAGGTGGAGCGATTGCTACTGGCATTGCTGTCATCACAGCAACCTACAGCATCCAAACATCAGGTGGGGCAATTGTTTCCGGTGCCGGTGGCGTTGCCACAGTCACAGCAATCTACAATCCTGTTCCTGCTGGTGGATCAATAGCTGGCGGCGATGCAAATATTGCATTGACATACAATCTTGTTCCTATTGGCGGGGTAATTGTTGGAGGTGCATCTGCTGTAAATACATCAGGTGGCACAATAGAAGGAACAGGCGGTGCGATTGTTGGCGGAACTGCCGATGAAAGTTTTAGCGACATCGTTGAAATCGGTGGTGGAGCGTTAGCCGGTAGTGTTGCCACAGTTACAGCAATTTATAATCCTGTTCCTGCTGGTGGCTCAATTGTTGGCGGCGTTGCAGATGAAGAGCTAAGCGACCTGATTATAATCGGCGGTGGAGCATTGGCTGGCGGCATTGCAACAATCACAGCCATCTACAATCCTGTTCCTGCCGGTGGTTCAATTGTTGGTGGCGTTGTTGATATTACAGCCATCTACAACCCTGTTCCTGCTGGTGGAGCAATTACTGGTGGCGTTGCTGACCCAGACTTTATTGATATCATTGAAGTCGGCGGTGGAGCAATTGTCGGTGGTCTTGCCACAGAGCTAACTTTACACATTCCTGCAATTGGTGGTGGAGCAATAACTGGCGGTGTTGCTGTTGTTACAGCAATTTACAATCCCGTTCCTGTTGGTGGATCGGTTGTCGGTGGTGTTGCAAATGAAGGCAGAGTTATTGAAGAGACTCCTGCCGGTGGAGCATTAACTGGCGGTGTTGCAACAGTCACAGCCATCTACAATCCTATTCCTGCTGGCGGTTCAGTTATCGGCGGAACAGCAGACGACAGATTTAGCGACATCGTTGAAGTCGGCGGTGGAGCAATTGTCGGCGGCGTTGCCACTGAAACAACAGGTGGAGAAATTGTTGTCGAAGGTGGATCGTTAACAGGCGGTGTTGCAGATGTCACAGCCATCTACAATCCTGTTCCTGCCGGTGGAGCAATTGCTGGCGGCGTTGCTGACCCAGATTTTATTGACATCATTGAAGTCGGCGGTGGAGCAATTGTCGGCGGTGTTGCCACAGAGCTAACTTTACACATTCCTGCAATTGGTGGTGGAGCGATAACTGGCGGTGTTGCAACAGTCACAGCCATCTACAACCCTGTTCCTGCTGGTGGATCGGTTATCGGCGGAACTGCCGATGAGAGCTTCAGCGATATTATTGCAATTGGCGGTGGAGCAATTGTTGGCGGTGCTGCTGTCGAAACAATAGGTGGAGAAACTGTTGTTGGTGGCGGATCTCTAACAGGCGGTGTTGCTGTTGTTACAGCCATCTACAATCCTGTTCCCGCTGGTGGAGCAATTGCTGGCGGAAAATTACAAAGAACATTCGATATTCAGCCTTCGGGCGGTGCCATAACCGGTGGTGTAACAGACCCCCGAGTCACTTATAACCCAGCTATCTCTGGTGGGTCTATCATCGGCGGCACCGTTTCCGAAGGCATTTTATACAATATAGAGACTGCTGGCGGCGCAATTGTCGTTGGCGTTGCAGAAATTGGCATACAACCATCCGTTGGTGGTGGTGCATTAGTTAGTGGAATAACTACTGCTGTTTATGACGAAGTTGCTGTTGGTGGTGCAATAGCTGGTGGAATTGCAACTGAAGGAAGGCAATATGTTGAAGTTGCTGTTGGTGGTGCAATAGCTGGCGGAACTATTGTTTCTCTATTGAAATACCAACCACCAATTACTGGTGGATCAATTGTTGGAGGAATTGCAACCACAATCGCAATTTACTCTGCAATCACTTCAGGTGGGTCAATCACTGGAGGATCTGCTGGAACAGGGACAACATTTGATGAAATTGCTTTAGGTGGAGTATTATCTGGAGGAACAGCAACTCCTCTTGTTTCTTACAACCTAACAGTTGATGGCGGATCGATTGTAAGCGGACAAACTCCTATTGAAGTTCGAACTACAAAAATTGCATTGGGTGGAGTTCTATCTGGAGGAAATGGAGTTGCTGTAGCCTTGTATAACACTCCATCAACCGGAGGAGTTATATCTGAAGGAAGCGGAATAATAGGCATTGAGCCTTCTCATTCTGGCGGTGCATTAACTGGTGGCGTGGTACTTGAAGTCATATCCAGAAACATCACTCCAATTGGCGGTGCAATAGTAGGCGGTGAAGCCGATCCAGATTTCATTGATCAAGTAGATGGAATTGGCGGTGCTGTAGTTGGCGGTTCAGCCAAAGGTGCATCTGATACATTCCAAGTCTTTGCCAGCGGAGGAGTTTCTACTGGAGGAGTAGCTGGACGTAGAGGTCTTGGATTCTTCCACTCCTTGCCAGATGGAAACATTATTACTGTTGGTGGATCAGCAGATGTTGTATTCGGAATAACTTACACATCTACCGGACAAGTGACAGTTGGAGGAGAATCAGAAACCACCCAACCAAGTTTCAGTTATAATCCAAGTGGCAAAGTTGTCATTGGCGGCGACTCAATAGAATTGATTAGCGGAAACACAGGAGGTGTATTAGTTGGTGGAGTGGCTGCAATCAACACTCAAAGCTTCACATACATCTCAACAGGTGGTGTGATAACAAATGGGCAAGACGCACTTACCGGGGTATCATACAAATACAACTCAACAGGGCTGGTGATAATCGATGGAAGTGCCATTGCTTCATTCAGTGGGCTTACAGGAACATCTGGAGGTGCGATAATTGGAGGAACGGCAATTGTAAACTTCAGAGACTTCACATTCATCTCAACGGGAGGCGTAATAACAGGTGGAGAACAAATTGCAAACATTGCAATGATTCCAACATCCAACGGTGGAGTGTTCATTAACGGATCATCTGATGTTGTCAAAAGCTTCTACAGTTATGAGACCGATGGAGGATTGATTGTCAGTGTCGCATCAGACTTTACATTAACATTCTTTGATAGAACATGTACTGACTATGATTTCGCTTGTGTTGTAAACTCGCCAAACGAATACTTGGATTGTGCAGATGTTAGATTCTTCTATGCAGGATGTGAGATATTCAAGTCTGATACTTGTAACCCAAAAAGCGGTGCATTCTTAGCAGCCATAACAGCTTGTCGTCAACAATTTGATTTACCTGCGACAGACAGAAGACCTGATATACCGAAGGTCTAATTGGGGTTGTAAGAGACGGTGACTTTTGCGTAAGTCTTCTTGTCTATCCTGTATGTGATGTTGTTGATGACTCGGCTAATGGTCGCAAAAGTCACTTCATACTCTGTGGACAAGTCTTTCATAGACATTCCGGCTTTGTACTTTGCCCTAATCTTGTCAGCCTTGGTTTGATTGAGCCTCCTGCCTTTCCCCTCAAACATTTTGTGGTGCTTCAGCCATCGAATGACAGTTTTTTCAGAGACTCCAAACTTCTCTGCGATCTCTTCTCTACTAAGATTCAGGAGTTCATCTTTGTGAGGCTTCTGATTAAGACGAGGCTTTGAATGAGGCTTGTCTAAGCACGAAGAACTTGGATTGTTCTGTAGTATTGATTCGATCAAACTCTCTAAAGACGAAACTGGATTGAACCATTCTCCACGCAGCTTGCAATCAGAAAATTCACTATGCAACGATATCTCGTCTTCTTTGCTGCCAGAAAAACTGGCCAACAATTTCAGCTTGAACGGGCAATCAGACTGCATAGCACTTAGTCTGCTCTTCAAATTAGAAGTTATTCCGATCTTAATTGGCCCATTTTCGCCAGATTGGATAAAGTAAATTTTCATAAGGGCTCCTTGTCCAAAGGTATAATGTTTATGTCCAAGTATAATAGTGTGTCAAAAACAAATTTTGTTGCATAACTATATGAAACACCTTTTATTCGAATAAGGGAGATAATTATGGCCTTAATGGTACCATCAGTAGGAGAACTTCAGCTTCTTGATAAGATGCTTGGAGACGCTCTATCGACAGACGAAGATTATATCTTGAAGTTATTCAAGAACAACTACACCCCAGATGCCACGGATGTTACAGGATCTTTCACAGAAGCTAGCTTTACAAATTACGCTGCTCGTACTTTGACAAGAGCTTTGTGGAATGCAGCCACAGTTAACGGAACGAAGGCAGAAGCTTCTTACGGAACAAACCCTAGCTCTTGGACAGCAGGAGTAACCGGAAACACAATTTACGGTTATTGGGTAGAAGGCGCAGGTTCAAGTGACGTTCTATGGTCAGAACGATTTGCTACTTCACGTGTTTTGGCAGACGGCGACGTTCTGAACATCACACCGAAATTCACTTTGAGTCACGATGCTACATAATCTTGATTATTAAAGCAAAGTTTCATATAATAACCTTGGCACTCTCGCCAAGGTTATTTTTTTATAGGTGAAGATTATGAAGCTTAGACCATTCCTCATAATGGGCATAATCACCTTGACCATGCTGATTGGATTAGTTGTGTGGGTTAAGATGATAGACCCTATCCCCCAATCTCAGGTAATTCAAAAATCTGAAGAAGTCAAAAAACCACCTACTACATTGGTGATACCAAAGCTAGTTCAGAAACTAAATGAACGAAACAAATCCATCACGAGCTTTTTATGTGATGATGTTAAAGTCAAGGTTTGGCAAGATGGATCAAGATACAATCTTTCTGGAAAAGTCTGTTATGAAAAACAGAAAAGGTTCAGATTGCAAATATCCTCTATCATGGGGGATGAACTTGATCTAGGATCAAATGACGATCTTTTTTGGTATTGGTCTCGAAGAGACCCAGACCCCGGTTTGCATTATGCCAAGCATGAAGATTATGGGAAGACCAGATTGAAGTCTGGATTCAATCCTCATTTTATGATGAGGTCTCTTGGAATCACTGAAATTGTCATTTTAGAAGATACAAAAATTGTGGAAACCGAAGAAGATTTAATCATTGTGTATCTCAGAAAGAACGCAAAAGGGGCACAAATTTTGGTCTCGATCTTCATCAACAAATTAGAAGAGAGAATTTCTGGATTCATTGTCACAGATATCAACGGTGTGCCTCAAGCATCTGCTGATATTCAAAAATGTGATGAAAATGGCATTCCAATAAAAATTCTCTATGTGTGGCATTCAGAGGACCAAGCTTTGCTGTTAGAATTTAGGAAAACTGAACTCAACAAGGATATTTCTGATAAAAAATGGGAAATGCCAAATAAGCGTCCAAAATTGAATATGGCCGATGACTGAACCAAATGAGATAGAATGTGTCTAAATAACATCATGAAAAACTGGAAAGAGTTTAGAGAGTCCAGACGTGAGTTGGCTCAAGGATACAAACAGGCTTTACAGGGCGTCCCTCAAGACCCCGGCCATCACCCTGAAGGGGATGCGTTAATCCATTCAAGGCTGGTTCGCAAAGCCGTTCCAAGAGCCATACAGGAGCTTCAAGCGGCTCAAACCACCGAAGGGCATCCTTTGCAGGATATCCTATCACAAATAAACTTCCGTCTGGATGAAAAGACCACACAAATAGTTGTTCTTGCAGCATGGCTGCATGACATTGGAAAATCTACGGCCACTACAATTGACGGAGAACCATGGAGACAAGGTGGCGAAGGAAGAATTCAGGCCATTGGCCATCAAGATAAAAAGCATTACCTCCCCCAAATGCAAAAATTGCAATCGATAGCCCCCAAAGAGACCATCGATTTATACATGCAAAATGAGGAGTTAATCAATTGGTTGATCGAACATCACATGGACTTTGCCAGTGGTCAAGGATTTTCCAAAAGATTTGTCACTGAAAACTTTGATGGAGATAAAGTCAAAGACAGTTTGCGAATGAGGCTCTTGCTAATTCTCATGTGGTCTGACAAGATGGGAAGACGACCAGAAGATACCATTATGGCATCTATTGGAAAGAACGTACAAAATTTGGTGCGATCTTCTGAACGTGGTGCTCAAAGAGCAGCTAATATATCCAGACAGAAACCAGCCTTTGATGGTGGCCCAGAACAATTTGCCGCCATGCTCAAAGGAAGGCAAATGACTGGCATCCAAAAAACATCAGCGTTAAAGGGAAAGTTCCCTCAATTAACACCAGAACAAATCCAACAGTTGCTTGCAGAAGGATTTAAGAGTTTCATGAACGCCGCAGAACCTACCAGAATGAAAACCGACATTCCAATACCCTCAGAGGTGTTTGTGTTGGATGATGCGCTCAGGCAAGGCGACCCAAACGTAAACGTCAAAGTTGTTGGCGGTGCCGTTCGTGACTGGCTACATGGCAAGACTCCTAAAGATTACGATCTTACCACCAGCCTATCAGAAAAGGAAATTCTTCATCGACTGAGAACCCCTTACGCTCAAAGCAAGGGAATCAAAGTAGCTGAAAAGGAATCTGTAGACACTTTTGGTGTGGTCTTTGCCCATGTCGCAGGAGAAAAGGAAGCAATTGAAATCGCTCCTTTCCGCCGAGACGTTGGAGTGGCAGATGGCAGGCGACCTGATAGGGTTGAGCAAGCTCCCATCGAAGAAGATGCGATGCGACGTGACCTTACCATGAACAATCTCTACTATGATTTTCACGACAAAGAGATTTTGGATTACAATCCTGATGGTCAAGGAATAAAAGACATCAAAGATGGCGTTGCTCGTTTTGTAGGCGATCCCATGGAAAGAATTGAAGAAGATAAATTGAGAGTTTTACGTCTCATGAGATTCTTCTCTAGGTTCAATCCCGGAAGTGTCAATGATTTCTTGGATGAAAACACTCTTTCGGCAATAAAACATTTCAGGGATCTTCGATCTCATGGATTGACCGGAGAAAGAATCCAAATGGAGTTCTTGGCAGGAGTCAAGCAATCCCAAAATACGGCTCAGTTCTTGAACAACTACGCCGATCTTGGATTACTTGAATCAGTGTTTCCCGGAATGGATATAGATGTTCAAGGAATGGATCGTCTGGGTAATTCAAAGAACCCCAGAGTAATACTGGCTTGGTTGTTGAAAAATAACCAAAACATTCAATCTCAACTAAACAGCTTGAAATACCCAAGCGATTTAGGAGATGCTGTTCAGTTCTTGGTAAGTGCTTTAAGCTTTGATCATGAAAACGCAACTTCGGTCATCAAAGCCAGAGATCAAAAGCGATTAACTGCTAAATCAGTTAAGACGGGTGGAGGATTGATGTCTCCTGAAGAAATTGATTCACACAACGATCAAATGGCTATTGCTATGCAAGGAGACTTGCGAGAATTAGGTCAAGTGGCTGGAGACCCTAAACTTGCTCAAAGAATGTCTCACTTGGGAGGCGATTACAATCAAGGTCAATGGGTCACACAGCCTTATCAGCCGCCTGTAATCGGTGGACGTGAGTTGATGCAACAAATCAATCCAGAAACCGGTGCGACATTCAAAGGGCCAGAAATTGGTGCTGAGCAAAAACGAAGGACTACTGATCATTATCGGCAGTCATATGACGATTTGAATCCCATCAATTAAAAAAAGGGCCGCTGATTACTCAGCGGCCCTTTTTGTTCTATGATTGAATTATTTATTCAATCTCCTTCTGATAGCATCTCGTCTCTTCTTCTCTAGTTGTCTGCGATTTTCATCCAGACGACGAGATTGATTAAGAGATACGGCTGATTGCAATCCTAAAGCTCTAAGTTGAGCCGGGGAAGGGCCTGCTGCTGTACCTCCTTGCACAGATGTTGGTCCCACACTTGGGGTCAACGTCTTCTTACGAAAATTACGAGGGGCACCTCTTCTGCCCCCGCCACAATTGCACATATTAGCCTCCTTTTACATAAATGCCTAAAAAGTAGATGTGAATACTCTATTGTTATGTATGTAAAAAAGGAGTTTTTTATGATAGCAGAACAAGATGAAGTCCAAGACGATGTTCTTGAAAGAGCAAACGATATTATGGACAAAGCGATAGAGACAGCAGGGGAACTACTTGGAGAAAAACCAGACGTAGCAGAAATTGTATTAAAGCAACTTCTTAAATGCGATCCAGAGCATCTTGCGGGACTGCAATTACTGGGATTATGCAAGCATCGAATGGGGCAAAACGCAGAAGCAGTGGAAATATTCCAAACTGTTATAGAACTTGATCCCACATCAGCAGACAACCACAATAACATTGGCTTAGCATATGCTGGATTGGATAATCAAGACAGAGCAATTGAAAATATGAATAAGGCAATTGAATTGAATTCAGAGCAATTCTTATTCTTAAACAACATTGCTCTTCAATACAGAAACAAAGGCGACAGAGAAACTGCTGTAGAAAAACTAGAAACTGCAATTAAAATAAAAGAAATTCCACAGATGTATCTCAACCTTGGAGGCATTTATGGAGAATTGCATGATTTCGACAATGCTAAAAGATGTTTTGATAGAGCCGTTGAACTAGACCCAAATTATTCAGCCGCTCACGTTGATCTTGCTATGGTCAATCATCTTGAAGGAAACTTTGTAGATGGTTGCAAGGAGTACGAATGGCGATTTGAATATTATCCTCAGATGGGGCATTATCTTAAACAATATGATCAAAGCAAGAAATGGAATGGCGAAGATTCTCTTGATGGCAAAAGGTTCTTAATCTACTGCGAACAAGGATTAGGAGATGGATTACAGTTTGTGAGATATGCTCGTGAACTAAAAGCTCTTGGGGCTTATGTGATTGTTCACTGTGCCCCTACTCTAAAAGAACTTTTGGAAAGACACGAATTCGTTGATGAAACAGTTCAAAGAGACATTGTGTATCACAAGGGAGATGAATTCCCAGAGTATGATTACCAATGTGCCATTATGAGTCTTCCTCATCTTTTGAAAATCCAAAACCCTACTGGAGAAACTTATCTTTCTCCAGCAACTTGCGATTTCAAAAAGTATCTTTCAGATGATTATGGAGAAACCTTTAATATTGGAATCATCTGGGCCGGAAGTCCTGCTCATCCACATGATAAACAAAGATCAATTCCTCTAAAGAATTTTCAAAGTTTACATGACACTGAAAACGTAAAGTTGTTTAGTTTACAACTTGATGTGGCAAAGAGGAATTACGGAACGGTGGCGTATCCAACAGAAAGTCCTGAAAGGCTTTCTTCATTCCAAGCTGAAAGAAACATCGTAGACTATTGCGAAGGATGTGACAGCATGGGATTAGTCGATCTAACTCCAATGATTCAAAGCTTCGAAGACACAGCTACAATCTTAGCTGGGCTAGACTTGGTGATATGTTGTGACACTGCCACCGTACACTTAGCTGGGGCAATGGGAGTTCCTTGCTGGGTTGCGATTCCTTACAATCCAGATTGGCGATGGAAGAAAAGCGGCGATACCACAGAATGGTATGACAGCGTGCGTTTATTCCGACAATCAGAAAGAGAAAACTGGGCAGGAGTTTTTGCCAACATTCAAGAAGCATTAGATGAAAAACTTTTATCTTGGATGTGGGATGACGCCAAGAAAGGCACGTAATGAAAATCTTTTACAGGATATCAGATAAGTCTTATGACAAGTCCAAGCTAATTGGAGCAACCAAAGAAGTTTGTTTAATGAACTTCTGCAAAGCTTTTGCTGGAGTTGTTTTTGAAGGATTTGATCCAGCAGATGAATCTTATGTTCCGCCAATGAGAATCATTGCGGATAATTGTGAACGCAAAACCATAAAGATGCTCAATAAATCCGGTCTTCCTGTGACTTTGACTAGCGAAGGAAATGCCGGTTCGTTTAGAAAAGCCTTCGAAATGGCATTAGAAGAAGACGATAATGAGCTTGTGTACTTCTGCGAAGATGATTATCTACACTTGGGATCGGCACCAAAATTACTTGAAGAAGGAATCAAAAGATCCGACTATGTGACCTTATATGATCATCCTGACAAGTACACCAGATATTACAATGGTGGAGAGTTTTCAAAGGTCATAAAAACACCTTCGTCCCATTGGAGATATACTTTAAGCACATGTATGACTTTTGGAGCAAAAGTTAAGACATTGCGAGAAGATAAAGATATCTGGCTAGATGAAGAGCTTACAGGAAAAGATCATCCTCATGATCATTTCATATTCACCAAAATATCTAAGAAGAATAGACGAGTGGCTGTGTGCATTCCGGGAGTCGCATGTCATGTGGATATGACATTCTCTGGAACTGTCAATTACATGTTAATGGAACAATGGGCCATCGACATGATGATAGATGAGTTGAGCAGAGAACTAGATGACATTCAGACTAAGTTGCCACAAGAAGAAAAAGCAGAATGGCGCAACATGCGTGGGACATTGCTTTTTGAAAAGACAGGCCAAGAAAGACTATTGGCTCTTGATGCTTTACGTCAAATAAAAAAGACGTGATTGAATCTATTCAATCACGTCTTTTCTTGCTGTAGCAACTGCTATCAAAAAGCGTTTCATCACTTTTTGGTTTTGGTTGTCTTCTTAGAAGTTGGCTTCTTCGTTTTCTTTGAAGTGGGCGTGGTCTTCTTTGAAGTTGGCTTCTTAGTCGTCTTCTTTGAAGTCGGCTTTGAAGTTGTTTTGGACTTGATTGACTTCTTGGCAGCTTTATTGGTTGGTTCGTTGTACTCAACTGTTGAGCCAAGTCGATTAGCCACGGCACGTGCCGTTGTTTTCAAAGCACCCGTTGTTTCAAACGTAGTCTGTCCATCTTTACGAGCCAGCTTGGTCCTCTTGAGGCCGGGAACATCCACTGTTCCTTCAAAGCTGCCCTGTCTCTCTTTTACTGTTACTGTTAAAGTCGTCATGACTTCTCCTTTTAATTTTAGAAGGGTTATTTGTAGCACCATTTTAAGATAGTGTCAACACTATTTTAATCGAAGCATGGAAGGAACGAAATTTCGATCTTCTTTGCTAGCATTCTGTCCATGAACTATCCCATTCAATGTTGGGATGAGCACACGACGATTATCCGGTCGTTGACGTTTCTCATAAAACAAAGCAATCGCTTTGTCAAACTTTTTCCACATGTCCTCAAGGGCATACAAGCCATAAATATCAGACAGGCGAAAGTTGCACAAAATTGCCATTGCCGTAGATTGAACATCAAGGATCGGTGCCTTCCTTGAGTCACTACCAATTTTGTTAAAATCAATGAACCAAAGATATGTTGTTGGATCATATGAAAACACAGGACAATTGAGACCTGAGTTTTCGTGGTTTGAAATCATTTCTTTAATGTCAGAAAGCCATAACCTTTTAGAAGAGTCTGGCTCATTGTCCAAGTAATTTTGATGATAGTATTGAGCAAAAATTGCACGATAAGACATCATCAAAACATTTTTGGAACTTCGATAATGAAAATTGTTCCTTAAACAGAACGGACAATAAAATTTCCCACCCCCCAATCGCCTGCATGATTCGAAGTTATTTGATGAAACTTTTACAAGTTTCTCACAAAACATGCAATTGTGGTAAAAAGTATCAGAAAGCTCGTTGCCTGCATTTTCCACAGCTAATTCTGTTGATACAGAATATTTCTTTAAGGCTTTACTCATGCCCATATTCTAATAATCTCCATGAATTTTCGCAACAGGCAGCTATATAATTGAAGTAAGCTTACTTTACGAGAGGAAAGAAACATGATAAATTTTGTAGATTGGTGCCAAGAAAAGAGTCTTCCTCTGCCCACGACCGACGAGAATACACATCGAGCGGGTCTGTCTCAGGAATATCCTTCAGGATATGTCCGAAGTCAATACCCGGATGCTTATTTTGCTCCTACCGTAGCCACCGCTTATCTTGACTTGAAAAATGCCAAGAAAGTTAAGGATCGTAAGGATGCAGGAAACACGCCGCTCTAAGCAAAAGATTCTTCAAGTGGACAAAAGCCCAGCATTAAATGCTGGGCTTTTTTATACATCTAACGTCCATTCATCAACATTACAAGCGTCTTTGTCATCTTTGCTAAAAGCACTAGCTGGAGTGCTATTGTCTATCATGTCTGCACCAGCAAGATGCTTATCGACACGATCATCTTTATCTTTAGATGAGATATCTCTTATATCATCTTCAAGACGATCTGTACATCTCTCCCAGTATCCCCAATGCTCTTCATTTGTTTTATGAGGGAATATTAAAGGTGGATCACAACTCATGTACTTGTCGATAATTTCTTCGACTCGTTCTCGTTTGATTCCAGTGGTTTTAATGATAGCTGCTGTGCTTCTGTAATCAAATTTTGGGTGACGTGAAAGAGCCCGAAACACCTGAGCCTCTTCATCGCCGTCTTTCGTCCCATATGGGTACACGTCGTACCACTTCTTAGGTTTGAGCATATCGCCCTCCAAAAATTATTAGTAGGTGACTATTATACTGTGGTAGTTTAGTTAAGTCAAAGGGAGTTATCGATGAAATATCGTAAAATGAATAAGTATGAAAAGAAAGCGTGGAAACACGAGAAATTAGAAAATGATATGGGTGGAAACGGTCTTTATCTTTATGAAAATCATTCAGAAGCAGACTTGTCTTTACCTCGACCTACGAAGAGCGGTCTTCGTTCGGTTGGACCAAAATCTCAATTTCAGGGTGACGACTATTATATGCAACTGGTGCGTAACGGTCATCTAAGATTGATCAAAGTTCTTCAAACACCAGAACAGCAGGAGCAAGCACTCCAAGAGGCAACAATGGAACAAGAACAAGAAAAACTGCTTCTGGATCAACCAGAAACAATTACAGAACACGGGGAAATCGAGCACGTAATCAATGCCAATACGCCAGTGCAAAAATTGCATGAAGGCGAAGATCAACCACAACCTGATGTTCTTTTGAACGAAGGCCCAGTTGACGATGGATTTGTCATTGTCGAATAAGACTTGACCCAGATAGCAAAAACAGATATCCTCCTATTGACCTTAACTTTGGCCATTAGGAGGATTTTTTATGTACGCTGTATTTTCAAATGGATCGATTGTTTATCTGGGCAATGATCGCACAGATGCTTTGCAAACTTTGGACTCCAAAGATGGAGCCACCTTGAGCCAAGTGAATACATTGGCCAGTTTGTCTGGGGCTTTTACTTCTTATAAATCACAAGCAACATCTAAAGAAGAGCCTTCTGAAGAAAATCCAGATCCAGATGATCCTCTGGAAGATGCCTCTGCTGCAATGGAAAAAATACTCGAAAAGCTTGATGCCGCAGGATTCAATGCGGAAAACACAGAAGAGTTTTATCAAGGTTTAAGAGAAAAAGCTGTTGATGCTGTTGCTGAAGTCAAAGGGCTCGGAATTAAAAGCATGTCAGTTGTCGGAGAAGGATTTATTGCTTTAGGAGACCTTCTTAAAGCAATTGAAAGTCCACCAGAGGATGATGAGGGATCATCAGAAGATGAAAGCAATGATACTGCCAGCATTCTTGCAAGGGCTCGTAAAGAGGCCAAAGGACCAGTTGTTGACTAATTCACAAAATCAAGGAGAGAGAGAGAGACCATGGAATGGGTACTTTTAGGTTGTGCGATTGTAGCTGTAGTGATTGTGTATTGCATTTCTCGCAATAATAGCATTGCTAAAGGTGAGGAAGATATAATTCCTATAACACCTGCGCCTCCGGTGTTTGATGATCCGCCGCTTCCCCCGGTGAATGAAACAATCTTCGATCAAGTCGAAGATGAAATCGACGGGGGAATTGTGGAAGAAATAATAGTCGGAGAAATCATCGAAGAGGTCATAGAAGAGGCCATATTTGGTGGTGATGAAACTTCGCCGCCTATTGTTATGCCTGAACCTGACCTGAAGGACTTCGGCCACGGGCCGGGGCAAGCGGTTGTCCCAGAAGTTGTCGAAGAGGAAAAGAAACCAGAACCACCTCCTGCTCCTCCAGCAGAAGTCAATGAAAGCTCATCTTTCGACTACGGAAGCGACGACAGCGGCGGCGGTGATGACGGTGGCAGTGACGATTAACACTTAGCATTCCAAGGATGGAAAATGGACACTTCAAGTTTAGGCGACCGAATGAAATGGTACGAGCGTCGATACGCTCACCAAATGCTACCAATGATTCCGGTCATTGCACGATGTGACGGACGGGCATTTCACAGCTTCACAAATGGCCTCAAAAGACCTTATGACGAGCGTTTGTCTAACCTAATGGTTGAGACTACCAAGTTTCTTGTAGAGGAAACTAACGCTCGGTGTGGATACACACAAAGCGATGAAATATCCTTGGTCTGGTTGGCAGAAGACCCCAAGGCTGAATTATATTTTGGAGGAAAGCTTTCCAAACTATGTTCGGTAGTTGGCTCATTAGCGACTGGAAAGTTCAACAAGCTTTTAGAAGACTTTCTGCCCGAAAAAAGAAAAGAGCTTCCAGTCTTTGATAACAGGGTGTGGGAAGTCCCTGTGATGTATGAAGCAACTAACTATTTCATTTGGAGAGAGCAAGACGCCCACCGCAACTCAATTCAAATGGCTGCTCAATCGGTTTATAGTCACAAAGAACTCCAAGGAAAAAACAACAATGAGCTTCAAGAGTTGTTGTTTCAAAAGGGAATAAATTACAATGACTATCCGAACTTCTTCAAACGTGGAACTTATGTCAGAAGGCAAGTGATTGAAAAGAGAGCGTTTTCTCCAGAAGAACTTTCAGCACTTCCCCCAAAGCACCATGCCCACCAAAACCCTGATCTTCAGGTAAAAAGAACTGTGGTCATGGCAGAAGAATTTCCACAACTTAGTCAAATGACTAACAGGGAAGAGGTTATTTTCGATGGAGCAGAGCCTAAAACTGGAATATAACTTCTGACTCCTTGTGGAATAAAACTGGATAAAATACAATGCTGCCTGTTTTCACAGGCAGCATTTTTTATTCAGGAGGGCTAATTTTTACAATTTTTGGATTGAAAGACTAAGAAGAGACTGATTTTGCTTTACAACCAAATATAAAAAACGTATGATAAGTTGTAAGGCAAAAGGACGCCACAAAACAAACCTCAAAACTTTGGAGATGTGTCATGCGAGTAGACCTGTTTGTAATAGATGGACAAAACGATTTCTGTGCAGCAGGCACAGAACCCGATGATTTTCCGTGGCCGATGGGAGGCAAGCGTCAAGGTTCGTTATATGTACAAGACGCTGACAAGGAGGCCGTATTGGTTGCAGACATGCTCGACCGATTGGCTGACCCTGCTGTTCAAGGTGGTCACAAAATCAACAAAATTCACGCCACCCTCGACAGCCATCACAAGAAAGATGGCGCACATCACACAGTTTGGAAGAATGGTCAAACCGGCCAAGTTGCCGATCCTTTCACAATCGTCTCTCATCAGGATGTGCTGGATCAGAAATTCGTTCCAACATTTGCATTGGGAGTTTTCGATGGCCAAGTGATGACGGCTCTTGATTGGGCTAAAAAGTACACGAAGGCTCTTGAAGAGAATGGTCGTAACCCACTTTGCCTCTGGCCTCCACACTGCGAAATCGGAAAATGGGGATCACAGGTCTATCAGCCTCTCGCTGACGCTTACGACCGTTGGTGTGACTCCACAAACAGTTGGATTGATTTCATCACAAAAGGTGCATGGGCTTGGTCTGAACATTATTCGGCAATGAAAGCCGATGTTCCTGATCCATCACGATCAGAAACTCAGATGAATGCAGGAGTGGTTAATGATGCCATGAGTGCTGACATCATTGTTTGGGCTGGCTGGGCTGGATCACATTGCACAAGATGGACAGCAAAAGATGCTGTGGAAAACTTCGATCCAAGAGATGACAAAGGAAACGTAGTTCCTGATCCTGACAACGCATTTGTCAAAAAGTCAGTCTTTTTAGAAGACGCCTGTGCTCCAGTTGTCAGCCCCGATCCTGCTGCCACGAAAATGTTTGCTGAATGGCGTGAGGAGTTCCTCAACGACATGTCGAAACGTGGTGCAACAATCTCAAATACCAAAAAATTCTTGTCTTAGAAAGGCGCTCATGTACGATACGCTATACGAGTTGATGGTTGAAGCTCACGCAATTACAAATTGGTTTGCTTTCAGCCAAGCAATGAAGGTTACTGAAAACATAAGAGCGGCCTGTATAGCGTACAACAAGAACCCTGAAGAGTCTAAAGATGCCTTGGTAGAAGCTGCAAATGAGGCATCGACCTTTTTGAGAAGCCAAAACACCAAAGAGACACTTGCGGTTTCTCCAAAACTTGAATCTTGTTTAACTCAAATCCGAATGGAAGGATAATTAAAATGACCGACGAACAATCACAACTCGCAAGCTTCATGGTGCCGGGAGGCAACTATGGATATACTGGAGCGGCAATCGATACGTTGCAATCGTTTGAAAACACCATTGCTCTCGGGCTGGTGGACGAAAGCGGTTCAACTTCGAGTTTCGCAAAGCAACTCGAAACTTGTGTGAAGGAAATTGTCCAATCGTTGCGAGATAATCCCAACGCCGACAAACTTCTTTACGCTCACTACCACTTCGATAGCAATTTCCGTGAAGTTCACGGATTCACAGAACTGAATTCCATCAACCCGACCGACTACGATGGATGCTGGGCTGGCGGTGGTCGTACAACTCTGTACGACTCCGAACAAAAAGTCATCAAGTTTGTCGGAGACTACGGCAAACAGATGGCAGCACAGCGATACCTCTGCAATGGTATCATCTATGTCCTGACGGACGGAATGGATTGGGGTTCTGTTCAAACTCCAACCGCTGTCAAAGAAGCTCTGGCTTCTGTCATCAGTGGCGAAGAGATGGAATCGTTAATGACGATCCTGATTGGGATCAACGACGACGACTCTGTTCAGCAAGGTCTGAAAGATCACGCTGACGAAGTTGGCTTCACTCAGTACATTCCTGCTGGCAAGGCCGACAAAAAGACTCTGAGCAAGATTGCGGGATTCATCTCCCAGTCTATCAGTTCACAGTCGCAGGCTTTGGGTTCGGGTGGCCCAAGCCAATCTCTGACGTTTTAATTGAGGCGGCTACAAAATGGCGAGCCTCACATGAGGCTCGCCATTTGTTTTAAGGGAATCATCACATGAAAAAGTGCCCAATATGTTTAGAGGAAGCCTTAGAAGTTTCTGACGAACGAGGCCCAAAATACAAATGCAAATATTGCAACGCTGCGGGAGACATAAAAAAAACTGGAAATCATGTCTCAAAAGGTTCTCGATGATCGCTGGGCGTTTTACTACTGCGAAATACTCAAACTTGGTTTGTTTTTCAGAAGCTCCTATGAGTATCAAAAAGTCAACATCCTTGGCAGTGGTCGCCGTGTAACTGATCGTATTTGGGTGCATGTTCCAGATTTACAATTACACGGACACAATAGCGGCTCCTTTGACATAAAGTGTTGCGGAGTCGGCATAGCAGGCTTGGAAAAGCTAAAAAGCAATCCAAGACAAACAGAAACAATTTTTCCAGTAAATTTGCACAAAGGCGCAAATTTACTCAAACCACGACCGTCACGAACAGTCACACATCAAATGGCAGAAGAGTGGCAACAAATACGGTCCAGATTTTGGAATGGCCAAGCATGAGCATCATCCGATCCATCTTAGAACAAGACGCATACAAGCTCAACATGTGTGCCAACATCTTGCGGCATCATCCGGGCGTGCATACCAAGTTTCGGTTCAATAACCGCAGACCAGAAGGCAAGTTCAACGAAGGTTTCCTGACGGCGTTCAATCGTGAGATCAGAGCCATGGGATCGCTGCGAACCCAAGATGATGAGATGGACTTTGTACATGAGGAAATGCCATGGTTACGACCTCATTTCCTCTCTTTCCTCAAGAACTTTCGTTACGATCCCAAACAAGTCGAAGCACGTCTAACAAAGAAAGGTGAGCTTGAAGTCGAATTCGACGGGCCACAAGAAACAAACATGTGGTGGGAAGTCCCCACCATGGCACTGATCTCAGAACTCTTCTTTGAACATTGCGACACAAGCTGGCGCACCGACAATTGGTTTGAGCGATACAGAGAACGCACCATCGACAAAGCCAGCATCCTCAAGAATTGTGTTCTTGCAGAGTTTGGTTTCCGGCGGCGTCACAGTTATGACATCCAAGACTTAGTGGTTGGCACCCTCAAGGGACTCCACCCCAAGTTCATTGGCGTCAGCAACGTCCACATGGCCATGAGGCACAAAGTCAAGCCAATCGGCACGATGGCACATGAGATGTTCATGTTCTACTCGGTCGTGCGAGGGCTACGTCACGCCAATCGTTATGTCCTTGAAGATTGGATGGAGACATTCAACGGAGAAGTCGGAATCGCTCTGACGGATACCTTTGGCACTCCTGCATTCTTCGAAGACTTCGTAGGAGTCTTAGCCAGAGCATTCGATGGAGTGCGTCACGACTCAGACGACCCTTACAATTTCGGCGACAGCGTGATCGATCATTACAACAGATTGCGGATTGACCCTCTTGGAAAAACCGTGGTATTTAGTGACGGACTGGATTCTCCATCAGCAGCGGCAATTGAAGAATACTTCAGAGGAAAGATCAAACAATCGTTCGGCATCGGCACACATCTGACCAACGACTTCCCAGAGTGCAAGGCACTTAACATGGTCATCAAAATGTGGTCGGTGATGGATGTTCCAGTTGTGAAGTTAAGCGATGTGCCGGGCAAAAAGATCGGCGACCCTGACGCTCTGCGTGTAGCAGAATGGACGTTCAATGGAAAGGCTTTAGACTAATGGCCAAGCAAAAACCAAAAACTGATGCAAAAGTTGAATCAGGAGTAGGCGTAATCGTCTGCAAAGGACACAAAATCCTTGTAGGAGAACGCAAAGGCAGTCACGGTGCTGGCGTCAACGCCTTTCCCGGTGGTCACTTGGATGCTGTAGATTGCCGTAATGGTATTTTGGTTGGCCGAACAGGATTATGGGTTTGCGGGGAGAGAGAAGTTAAAGAAGAAACTGGAATGACAGTCCAGTGCTTCAGCCCCGATAAATACAGAGAAGAGATGTTTACAACATCTGACATCTTGAGCGAAGATGGCAAAAAAGTTTACATGACCAGTTATGTTGTAGCAGATTATCTTCACGGAGGAGAACAAATCACCAAAGGCGGCAAAGAGATGGTCAAACCTCTTGAGCCGGATAAGTGTAAGATGTGGCATTGGGTCACAATTGATGAGCTAATCGATTTGATTGGCACTGACAAACAGCGTCAATGGATTCCCGTCAATCGGGTTGTCAAGTACCTCAAAGACATGTGGAGAGTATAATGCACGGTGTTAGAGTATATTGCATGATGTCAACAGGGAAACCAACAACCCAGCATTTGATGGAAGTCCTGTTTGTCAATGCCTACGAAATGTGGGATGAACAAAAGGAACAACAAGAGATTCGATCTCGCAGGTATTTTGGATTCATTTCCAGCAACATGCAGGTCATTCAACATTTGGGAACACCTTGTGTTGAATTTGAATCAGTAGTCACTGAAACCCAAGAAAAATGGGGCGTCAATCAAATTCGTTACATCGTCAGAATCGACGATCTAAACGTCCCTCCAAATATTGCATTTGGTAAAATTGCACAAATGGAAGGACCACCAATGCCAATTCCAATGGACTTAATGGCAATGGACGACGATGACGATGACGAGACAGATTTCTTCGATGGATCGGAATTCGATCTTGGCAATCGGAACAACTGAAAGGAACAGACATGGACAAGCATGGATTTGTTAGAATCACAACTGCTAGCAATAAGGTTTCTGTTGGAAACCCTAAAGCAAACGCCGATGAACATATCAGAATTCTCAAGGAAAATTCCGACTCCGATATTATTCTCTTTCCTGAAACTAGCGTCACTGGTTATACATGCCAGAAACTCTTTCATCAGAAAGCATTATTAGACGCTGCGGAGTTTCATACACGTCGCATTGCAGATGAAGTGAAAGACCAGATTGTTGTGGTCGGTTTGCCTTTTCGAGTTGGAAATTCTCTTTTCAACTGTGCTGCTGTGATGAATCGAGGGAAAGTTGTAGGTGTTGTTCCCAAAGACTTCATCCCGAATTACAACGAGTTCTACGAGGGACGATGGTTTGCCCCCGGAAGCAAAGCGGGAGAGGATCGTGTAAAATTTGGAGACAACTCTGTCCCATTTGGAAGCCAGTTGTTATTCAAACATGCTCACTCCAATGGACAAGATGTAGTCATTTTTGTGGAAATATGCGAAGCAATCTGGATGCCAATTCCACCGTCATCATTCGCTGCTATCGCTGGTGCCAACATTCTACTTAATCCATCAGCGTCCAATGAAACCATTGGCAAGGCCGATTATCGCAGCAACCTTGTAATGGGACAATCAGGTCGCTGCATGGCTGCTTATGCTTATTCAAGTTGTGGTCCAACAGAGTCTACTTCTGATTTAGTTTTCGGTGGACATTGTATGATCGCTGAAGGTGGTCATATTTTGAAAGAATCTCGACGAGTGGGAGATGGAAAAACTCCCGAGAGAGACTCCTACTGGGTAACAGCAGATGTGGATGTAGAGAAACTGCAAACCGACCGTAGAACAACAACCAGCTACGCCGAATCAATCAAGTACCTTGCAGGAAGAAACAACTACAGAACAATTTCGGTCGCATTGCGAAACATGCCAACGATGGAACAAGGTCTAAAAAGAGAAATAGACGCTCGGCCATTCGTTCCAAAAAATGAAGCGACTCTC
>Ga0302123_10000628_pt1 | contig 27217 bp, 17 predicted proteins | sample CB21_321_MG_FD_203109 | JGI IMG/M metagenome (GOLD analysis project Ga0302123, IMG submission 203109) | Marine microbial communities from Western Arctic Ocean, Canada - CB21_32.1 | ecosystem: Environmental > Aquatic > Marine > Oceanic | place: Canada: Western Arctic Ocean | collected 2017-09-28 | reverse complement strand
GGATTTCCCGGGCCATGGCGGTCAATGAGGGTCACATGGTGCCCTGCCTTTTGCAGGTGGAATGCTGTCCATGAACCAAAAGCACCGGCCCCAATGACGGCAATCTTCATATCAATTGGAAAAGTTCAATGGCCATCAGGCGGATTGCGATCAGGGTCAACGCGACCTTAAAGAGGATGCGAAAGGTAGATTCGGGCAGTTTCCCCAGCATGCGTTTCCCAAGTGTGGTTCCAATATATACGGCCACCACCAAGGGAAGTAAGACGGACCATTCTGAAAAATAGTTCACACCAAACAGGAATATAAATATGGGCATTTTCCCTAAATGGCCCACGGCCTGGCAGGCCGCTTTTGTGGCAATGATATTTTCTTTCGTCATATCTTTATTGATAAAAAATGGGGCAATTAACGGTCCCGCAGCTCCGATAAAAACCGTGACCAACCCACTGAGACCTCCCATCCAAACGAATGCATTTTCAGCCACAGGTTTCCCTTTTTTTCTCAGGAATAAAAACCACAGGATATAGACCCCGATGAGGGGTTTCAGGAAATCTATTTTTATTTCGCTGGCCGATTCAACGCCAATCCATTGCATCAACCCAACAATCATCAATGCTGATAAAAGAAGACCGGGAATCACACCGGTCACAAACTGTTTGAAAATGGGCCCATGCAGGTGTGTGCGATACACCACAGTCCGGGTCACATTACTTACCAATTGAATGACGCCGTGAAGGGCCACCACCATATAGCCTTCCGGAATCATCACTGCCATAATGCCCAATAACGTTACACCGCCGCCCATACCAATAATAGCCGAGAGCATGGATGTGAGAAAAGCGGCTAAGATGAGAATTAGAGATTCTATCATGGATATAATGTAGTAGAGAGGCCACGCCTATCGGCGGGTAAACATGCCTCTCCCCTACACCAATTAATCATTTGGAAAGCTTTTCAGCCAGTTAAATTGCCAATGGAGGGTTAATTTTTTATCAGGATCCTGGATATGAATAGTGTCCAGAATTTCCCTATAATTTTCTTCAAAAATGCCGGGGGGTGCATCGTAGGCCATTTCTAACCGATTGCCATTAACCAATATGGCTTCTACCTTAATGCGGTCTTTCGATTCGGAATAAAAAGCGTTAAACATATATGCATTTTTTTGAGAGGTCCTTTTAAAGGAGGCGATAAACTTATTCTGCTCTCCATATTCATTCAGCACCTGGTATTCTCCTTTATTCTTGATAATGATCCAGGATGCCCGTTTTTGGATTTCCTTCCGTTGGATCACTTTTCCATCTTCGGAAAGAGTGCCCACTCCATATTCCGTCCAGACCCCTTCAATGGGATCCAGATTGGCTTTATTACTTGAAAAATGTTTTTTATAATTTCGGGTGGCCTGTGGTTCAAATGAAATTTGATCCTGCTGCTTAATGATGTTGGTGCAGCCGGAAAAGATTAAAATATAAAGTGTGATTTTAAAATTGAAATTGACTGGATTAAGTCCAAACATATTATTCATATGCCCAATCTAATAATAGTTGACCTATACATAAAAGCTCCCCAGGAAAGCCTCACAATGCCAATAACCATCGATATAATAATATGGCAGTTTTTATTTTACCTCTGGCATGGCCTCGTCAAAATAGTGACGAATCGTCATAATCGGATGGTGAAGAAGCATCCGGGGCCCTGTGTCTTTAATCACTGTTTTTATTGGGGACCGCATCTCCTTCCTATGTCATATTTGAATGACTTCTTTAATCTTTACCTCCACAAGATTATTCCAGGAAAATTATCCAGACCTAATTTTTTACAATCGGCAATCTTATTTGGGAAGGATATTTGGCATTATGATGAATCTGATTAATGGCGACCACACCCTCAGACTCATCAAAATTATTGCCACCCGTGTTTAGGTTCCGCGTAAATCTGGGGAAATTACTGCTGGATATTTCAATCCGGATACGATGTCCTTTTTCGAAATAGTTACTGGTTGACATGGGTGTCATTTCGATTTTATACACCTTTCCTTTTTTCATGAATTCTTCTTTGTCATATCCATTCCGGTATCGGGCGCGTTGAATCGTTTCATCCAAATTATATGCCCGTCCATCGGGATAGACATCAATAAGTTTAATGGTGAAATCCGTATCCCTGGCATCCGAAGCCACATAGAGTGTTGTTTCAATAAATCCGGTCACTTCTATACCCCTGTTCAGGGGTGCTGATGTATAGATAAGAATATCATTCCGCGTTTCCATATGCTGCTGATCGAATGCACCGCCTTTTACAGCATTGCCTGAACAACACACATTCCCACCATAGGAATTAACAGGATTCATGGGATCGTAGGTAAAGGAATCCTGGGGTGATTTTTTACCCGGTTTCGTTTTGCCTAATTTTCCATCTCCATATAAACTATTGGCACTGCCCTTGCTCGTGAGATAGAATGGGGTCATTTCAGCAGATTTGGGCGGCCACTGGTCTGCCTGCTGCCATTGATTGGAACCCATGGTATAATATTGAACCCGAGGCGTTTTTTCCTTAAATCCATTCTCCTCCCCTTTAAGCCACATATCAAACCAACTATAAATCTGTTCGTCATAATTTAGACGGGCATCCCCAACACTTCGTTCGCCCACAATTGTATTCTCTGTGGCACGGGTATAAGCACAATGTAATGTGGGTGCAATCACTAAATATTGATTATCCGAAACAGCCGGGTCACTGATATTATTTCTGACATGGTTAAACAATGCCAGGTTTGGACTGATGGACACATCGTACCAGGAGCAAAACCAAAAACTGGGTACGCCGAAACCCATATCATCATTATATAAACCGCCCGTATACCAGGCTGGATCGTTTGGCTTTTGCAAAATCATTTTATCATAAATCTCTGATTTACCATTCACATTCTTTAGAATATCAGACACGGGCAAATGGGCCAGCACTTCAGACATATCGACAGGCGGATTTTCTGGCGCCAGGTCATAAAAACGGGAAATACGGATGAGATCTTCCTGAGAAGCGCCGGCAGGAATCCTGGGCTTAAACTTGTCGTGTTCTACGCCATAGAGCCATGAGGTAAACAACATCTGCTGGGCGCCGCCTCGATACCAATTCCCCTGTTCATAATAATCTCCAACCCGGCCCACACCGGCACCAAAACCCATGGGAACCATAGCCGCATGAGACGGATGATCCAGGGCAGCCACAGCCATTTGCCATTCAGCTGTGGACGAACAGCCATAGGTCCCAATTTTACCGTTGGACCAATCCTGGTTTTTCATCCAGGAAAATGCATCATATCCATCCGTTAGAGGGGTACCTAAAATGTCCCATTCTCCCTCGGAAAAAAACCGGCCTCTTTCATTTTGAATGACATAGGCATAGCCTCTTTTCACTGTCTCGTAAGCGCGTTTGGCGGTACGGGTGTTTTTTTCACCATCCCGCCAGGTGTTAAAATTATAAGGTGTCCGTGAGAAAATAATCGGGACAGGCTCATCTGTTTTCGGCCGATAAATATCTGTGGCCAGGCGAATACCATCCCGCATGGGCATCATCACTTTGTTATCGATAATAGCAATGGAATCAAGTTGGGCAAAAATATCTTTAGATGATTGTGCGGCGACCGGGAAAAAACTGCATAACAGAAGTGAGTGAACTAACATTTGGATTATTTTATTATTATTCATTTGATATTCTTCCTTTTTAATAAGGTTTGAAAAACTTTTAACAATTTGCACTTTAGGCGCTTTTTACTTTTTTTCTCCTTTTTTCACATAGGTATCGAGCCAGTTCGCCGTTTCCCACAACATATGCATCACCGATTCTCTGGCACGGTATCCATGACTTTCATGTGGCAACATCACCAGCTTGGCTGTGGCCCCATGACCCTTTAAGGCATGGTAATACCGTTTACTCTGAACGGGAAACGTGCCTGAATTATTATCCGCTTCCCCATGAATCAAAAGAATCGGTTCATTCACTTTTTGGGTATGCATAAAGGGTGACATGGCAAAATAGACTTCCGGTGCTTCCCAAAACGTTCGTTCCTCCGCCTGGAAGCCAAAGGGAGTCAGGGTACGGTTATAGGCACCACTCCGGGCAACTCCTGCTTGATAAATATCAGAATGGGCAAGCAAATTCGCCACCATAAATGCACCATAAGAGTGGCCGCCAATTGCCATTTGATCTGGAGTCGTTATTCCCCGTTTGACCATTTCATCGGCAGCGGCCTGTGCGCTGGATACCAGTTGTTTAATGTAGGTGTCATTCGGCTCTTTGTCCCCTTCCCCAATGATGGGCATAGTGGGACCGGATAAAACCGCATAGCCGTAGGACAACATAATGAGTGGGGATGTGGGACTAATCCGGACAAAGCGATGGGGTGATCCCACCACCTGGGATGCGGCTTTCGCTGTTTTGAATTCCCTGGGATAGGCCCACATGAGCAATGGCAAAGGACCATCACCCGGTTTCCGCCCCGGCGGTAAATAGAGGGTCGCAGACAGATCGATGCCATCATGGCGCTTATAGGTAATCATTTCTTTATACACACCCTTCATCTGGGGATAAGGATGGGTGAAGTTTGTGACTGGATCCACGGATCCGTCCGCCATATTTCTCAAATAATAATTCACCGGTTCCTCCGTGGTTTCGCGACTGGTGAGGACCACCTGTTTTCCCCCATCAATCATGGTTACGGGCCGTTCATAATAGGGAGAGGCGGATCGCCATAACCGTTTGGATTGACCATTCATTAAATTGAATTCATCCACAAAAGGTCGGTCTCCATCAGGGGATGAACCGACGCCAGATAAAAATACGGTTTCACCATCCTGACTAAACAGCAAGACATTCCGCCCGTATTTATTCCGATGCAGCATGGGTGAACCGGGGTCGCTGTAGCGGTCCTCGTATAATCTATCTATAATCTTTTTGGGCATGGCTGGTTTGTCGGGATTCATCATCCATGTGGTGGTTCGTCGGGTGCCCCATTCCCGGGTATAAGCGAGGGCAATATGATCATTCCCCCACATGATACCTGCATAACGAAGATCTAACTGCATTAAGGATTCTGCCGATTGATTGAAGGGTGCATCCATGGTAAATATTTCATCCCTGAAATCTGCTGCTGCTTTTGGATCTCCGCCATCCAGTGCGTTTACATAATAGATGACGGCACCTGCATCTGCGCGCCAGCCAAATGAACGGGGTCCGGTGAGGACTGCCCCAAACCCCTTGGGAAGCGATTCCGCCAAGGGCATATCCCGAAGTACCGATATGGTTTTTCCATGGATATCCAATACGTCAACACGCATGGGGAATCGATACAAAGGCACCAGGTAAGAAAAAGGACGATGAATGGTTTTCATTAAAATATATTTTCCATTAGGTGAAGGTTCCGCAAACCGGATCATGCCGGGCTTGCCAATGTTTTTCGCCTTTCCTTTCAGGTTCACAAGAACCATTTGTGCATTCATATAATATGCAAATAATGCTTCATCGTCGGCATTGGACAATAGATCCTGATAGGTTCTCACCGGTGCTATTTTTCCCATATTTTCCTGGATTACAGGCCCCTGGGGCACCAATGATGGCCGGGGCGGTTCCTCGCGGCCACTCAAAATCGTTTTGGCCAGGATGCTTTTACTATCTGACAGCCATGAAAAAGGAGAACCATAAATGGCATTTAAGGGTGTTTTTAATAATAATGATGCACGGCCGCTGGCTGCTTTGACCAGATAAAGATTAATCTGGACGCCATGGGTCACGGTCATGGCAATGTGTTTTGCGTTGGGTGACCAACTGACATTCGAAATGCGGCCATTTTTGGGGAGCCCCTTCACGCGTTTTTGTACGCCGCTACCTAAATCCTGAATAATCATGCCCGTATAATACCGGGTTCGGCTCCGGCCGTTGGTGGCCGGATTGATCCGCAGTCCCGCCAGCCGTAATTCCGGCTGAGATAATTCTTCGATGGATGGGAGGCTGGCTCTTTCCAGAATGAGGATATGTTTTTTATTTGGAGACACACTGACGCCAGGCGTTCCAGGTGCATCTACAAGATCTGCAATTGCCTTCGGCGGCATTTTATAATCATTCTCTGCCCATGCCGCTGTAAATATAATTAAAGTAAATATGACACTCATTTTGATCTTTTTATTCATGAATTCCTCCTGGTGTGATTACTGAAATTAAAAAGAGTTAATATTTTTTAATACATCTACTTTAGAAGCATTTCAAATTATTTAGAATTTTTTACTACTAAGCTTTTTTTAACGACTCAATAATTGGTAAAGTTATGAAACCATAGAAATCATTTATTAGAAAACTTGGATACAATATACTTGTATCTTTTTGAACCTTCTCTAAGCGATCTTTTTTGAGTTATAAAACGAACTTTGTATAATCCAAATTTCTTTTCATACTCTTCAGCCCATTCAAAGTTATCTATTAAAGACGCAAATAATAAAGTTTTTATTGGGTAATTTTAGGATATGAAAAGAAAATACACATCACTAATGATAGCGGTTCTTTTCTTTGAATACATGACGCACTATGTTCTATCTGATAATTTTTATACTGGTGAAAGAGACTGAACTATTTTTAATAGAGATTCCAAATTCAGACTCTAAAAATAAAGAACCAGCTTCAGCGTCTGAGAACTTAGTTTTGAATCATTTATTTTAAAATGGGCATATTCAGTATGAAAAATAAAATAGCTATTTTCAGCGAAATATAGAGATGATTGATAAAGAGAAGAATCTTGTATGGGTTGACCTTGAGATGACAGGTCTTGATGACGGACATGTAATAATCGAAATCGCATCCTTGGTTACAGACTCGGACTTGAACGAACTTGCTGCCGGACCTGTTGTTGCAATTCAACGTACTGAAGAAGAGCTCGCAAACATAAACGAGTGGTCTAGGGATCAGCACACAAAATCTGGATTACTCAAACTGGTTAAAGAATCATCCATAACGATCGATATAGCAGACCAAATTACGGTCAACTTCCTGAAGGAATGGGTGGATGAAGGCAAGTCACCAATCTGTGGAAATTCAATCGCCACAGACAGAAAATTTATCCGTAGAGAAATGCCAGGCCTTGATAGCTACCTGCATTACAGAATGATAGATGTTTCCACAATCAAAGAACTTGTCGCCCGCTGGTACGAGAATCTAGATCCGCCGTCAAAAAAGAGTGAACACACTGCACTTTCTGATATCAGAGAAAGTATTGAAGAACTACGCTGGTACAGAGAAAAGGTATTTTCTTAACCAAGACGTTACCCCTGGCAAGAACCGACTCTAAAAGAGCCTTACAAACTATTTAGGGAATCGCTCTACTTGACTCTAAAACCTTGAAATGGGTCAATATGGAGGGTATATATATAAAACTGCTGTTAAGTATCAGAAGTTTAATAATGATGTGAAGTGTAAATATTTAGTAGAGATTCCAAACCCAGAATAGAAAACGTTTATTAATTATAATTGTATTAAAACTTTTTATTTTAAAATTTCTTCTAATGTTATAGCAAAATACCTGTGATTAATCCTATTCTATAACGTTCCATTTTCTTCTCCTTTATTTAATCCAGAGGCGTTTTATAAAGGCGATTATACAGAAATTTTAATAGCCGATATGTAAAAAGGTGTGAGCCTGTCCTTGGTATACCCCGTACCTATATTAAGTACCCAAGCCTTGGATGGTGGGGGTCCCATACTGTGTCCCATCTAGGGTAAAGTTTGATAAAGTAACTATGGTGTTGCGAATATTAACTTATAATGAGGTTAAAACTAAACGAGAGGGTATTTTTGTCATGAATAAAATAAATCTTAAATCATTACTTTACTTAATAATAGTACCATTTTTGTTTGCTGAAAATCCACCTTCAGACAAATTAAAACTAATGGCGGTTGAAAAAGTAGACTCACAGTCAAAGCTTATTCAAGAAATGGTAGATATGATTTTTAGTTTTGGAGAGCTAGGTTTTCAAGAAATTGAAACATCTAATTATTTAATTGGGATTTTGGAACAAAATGGTTTCAAAGTTACCCGTGGAATATCAGGTATTCCTACAGCTTGGATGGCAGAATGGGGTAAAGGCAAACCAGTGATTGCCTTGGGCTCTGATATAGATGGTATACCAAAATCATCTCAAATGCCGGGTGTCGCTTATCATAAGCCTATTATAGAAGGTGCACCTGGACATGGTGAAGGACATAATTCTGGTCAAGCGGTAATTATAGCAGCTGCCATTGCTATGAAAGAAATTATGATTAATGAAAAGATTAAGGGAACATTGAAAATTTGGCCAGGAGTTGCTGAAGAATTGGTCGCAACAAAAGCTTATTTTGTTAGAGATGGTTATTTTAAAGACGTTGATGCATGTATTTTTACTCATGTAAGTAGCAATTTGGCAGTGACACATGGACAGGCGGGTGGTAATGGATTACTCTCGGTAGAGTATTCATTTAAAGGTAAAACAGCCCATTCTGCTGGCTCACCTTGGAGAGGTAAAAGTGCTCTAGATGCTGTAGAGTTAATGAATATCGGTTGGAATTTTCGTAGAGAGCATCTACGCCCACCATATCGAATTCATTATATAATTACTGATGGTGGAGATCAACCAAATGTTGTTCCAAGAAATGCTTCAGTTTGGTATTATTTACGTGAACTGGACTATGAGCATATCATGGAACTTTTTGATTATTCAAATGATATTGCAGAAGGCGCAGCTAAAATGAGTGGCACAGAACTTATATCTACAAGAATATTAGGTTCTGCTTGGCCAAGACATTTTAATGAACCAATTGCACGTGCTATGTATACAAATATAAAAAAAGTTGGCCTTCCTGTATGGGATAAGAATGATCAGGCTTTGGCAAAGGCTGTTCAGAAAGAAGCTGAAAATAAAGAAATAAAAGGACTTCCTACAGAATTAGATTCATTAAGAGGCCCAGTTTCAAGTAAAAATAATTGGGGTGGAGGATCAGATGACATAGGTGATATTAGTTGGACAGTTCCTACCGTAACACTACGTTTTCCATCAAATATACCAGGCCTTCCCGGTCATAATTGGCTTAATGGTATTTCTATGGCAACTCCTATCGCTCATAAAGGAGCTGTTGCAGGTGCAAAAGTGACAGCTATGACACTCGTAGATCTTTTCACCGATAAAGGTTTAGTAAAAGATGCGAAAAAATATTTCAAAAATCAAACAAAAGAAACGAAATATCAACCTATGATTCGTAAAACGGACAAACCAGCAATAGAATTAAATGAAGAGATCATGCGTAAATATAGAGATGAGATGAAAAAATACTATTATGACCCGAGTAAGTACGACACATATTTAGATCAACTTGGCATAACATACCCAACTATTAAGAAAAAATAGTATAGATAATAGTTTTTTAAATCTCCTTATTCATTTTATTGTCCTTTATTTGAGCCAGAGGCGTTTCATTCAACTATCCAATAAGTATGAGTTCCTAATGGTACACACTCCCACTTATAAGCTTTTTTCCCATTTTCAAACTTAGGCTCCAAAGTATTTCGAAGTTCTTTGTCGTCATACTGAAAAGTTGTGTGTAATTTAATATTAGTCCTAAATTATTAGCATATGAAAAGTCTTAACTTGATAATATCCATTTTTTTACTATCAATTTCACTATATAGCCAACAAAATTATTCCTTAGCTGATTACAAATACTACATCGAAGATGAGCAAGTCATTGGTGAAAATAAATTACCTGCACATGCCTCATTTACATCATTCTCAACTCTTGAAGAACGGAAAGCTAACAAACCTAAATATTATAAATCTTTAAACGGCATTTGGAAATTTAATTGGGTAAGAAATCCTAAAGAACGGCCTATATCATTCATGAATCCTAAATTTGATGCTTCAAAATGGGATAACATTAAAGTGCCCTCCAATTGGGAAGTGGAAGGGTTTGGCATACCTATTTATGTAAATCATCAATATGAGTTTGCCGATTATAAAGCTCCAGTAGCTAAAGACATGGAGTTTACGGACAAAATATATCCTAAAAATCCAGGAGATGTTCCAGACAATTATAATCCTGTTGGCACTTATATAAGAGAATTTACGGTCGATAAGGATTGGGAAAACAAAGAGCATTTTTTACATATTGGCGCTATGAAATCGGGTGGATTTATATGGCTAAACGGGAAATATATTGGGTATTCTCAAGGCAGTAAATTACCTGCCGAGTTTAATATAACTAATGTGCTAAAAACTGGAATGAACACCATTGCGATTCAAGTTTTCCGTTGGACAGACGGTTCTTATCTTGAGGGTCAAGATTTTTGGCGTATTAGCGGTATTGAACGGGATGTATTCATCTATGGGCAACCCAAAGTGCGGATTCAAGATTTTGAAGTAACTTCAATTTTAGATGATACTTATAAAAATGGTGAATTACTTATTGAAATAGTTTTAAAAAACCATTTTACTCATGATAAAGATATAGTCATACATTATCAAGTTTTAGATGCTAATAACAATAGTGTTTCATCTAATAGTGATACACTTAATATTAAAACCTCCCAAAAGGAAAATGGGAATTTTAGTGCTACAATTTCTAATGTAAAACAATGGAGCGCTGAACATCCAAATTTGTATACTTTAGTTTTAGAGCTGCAAGATAATAATGGCAATTTACTCGAAACTACCTCATCAAAAATAGGCTTCCGGTCGGTAGAAATAAAAAACGGTTTGCTTTTAATAAATGGCCAAAGGGTTACATTAAAAGGCGTTAATACACAAGAAACTGACCCGGAAACTGGCCACGTTATGTCTGAATATTTAATAAGGAAAGACATTCGTCTCTGGAAAGAAAACAATATCAATGCAGTTAGATTAAGTCATTATCCTCGAGGCAGGCGATTTTATGAATTGTGTGACATCTATGGACTATTCATTATTGATGAAGCTAATATAGAATCACATGGCATGTATTATGGGGAGCATTCATTAGCTAAAAAACCTAATTGGGAAAATGCGCATGTTGATAGAATGGTTCGTCTAGTTAAGCGGGACAGAAATCATCCATCGGTTATTATTTGGTCCATGGGAAATGAGGCTGGCAACGGTATTAATTTTTACAAAGGATATGATGCCATGAAAGCTAATGATAATAGCAAACGTCCTGTGCAGTATGAACGTACTTATAAGGATTACGATGGCAGCTTGTATGATATGGATAGCAATACCGACATTATTGTACCTCAATATCCTTCACCAGCAGATTTTGAAGAAATAGGAAAATCTAAAACTGACAGACCATTTATTCCTAGTGAATATGCACACTCCATGGGAAACAGCACAGGAAATTTTCAAGATTATTGGGATATTATTGAGCAGTATGATAATCTACAAGGTGGATTTATTTGGGATTGGGTAGATCAATCCATTTGGAAAACAAACGACAAAGGAGAACGATATTATGCCTATGGGGGTGATTATGGAAACAATATGCCCACGGACAACACCTTTCTTAATAATGGTATTGTATTTCCAGATCGTACACCACAGCCTGCACTTTATGAAGTTAAAAAAGCGCATGAGTTTATCAACTTTAAACATAAAGGTATAAACAAGCATAACGAATTGAGGATTCTCGTTGAGAATCTTTATGATTTCACAAATCTTAATCAATTTAATTTTACTGCTCATATAAAGGCAGACGGGACAATTCTAAAGACTATTGTGTTCGAAGATATTGCGGTTGAAACTCACACAGGGAAACTTATTCGTATTCCATTAAATGACATAACGTTTAAAGAAAATACTGAGTATTTTGTGGAGGTTTCAGCAACCACAAAAATAAATTGGGGGATTTTACCTATAGGGTTTGAGGTTGCTCATGAACAAATTGCTTTAACTAGTAAATTTAAAAAAGTGAAGACTGATATTACATCAGGTTCGAAATTATTTATAGTACAATCAGCAGGATTAGTCACAGTTTCCAATGATAATCTTAACCTTATCTTTGATAAAAACGAAGGAAGAATAACATCTTATCGTTTTAATGGTAAACAATTATTAAAAGAAGGTAAAGGTCCGAAACCTAATTTTTGGAGAGCCGTCACCGACAATGATTTTGGAAATGGCATGGCAAATAAAAACATTGAATGGAAAGTTGCTTCAAACAACAGTAAAGTTACAGATATAAATATTATAGAATCTACAGATGGCAGGACCTTAATGACGGTTAGTTATACTCTTCCTGCTGTCGAGACGACTTTTACATCAGTCTATACAATATATGGTAATGGCGTTGTTAAAATTGATAACACATTAAATTCTACAGCATTTAAAGGTGATATTCCTAGAATTGGGATGCGTTTACAACTACCAAAAAAAAATAACAACTTAAGTTATTTTGGAAGAGGCCCTTGGGAAAATTACCAAGATCGAAAATCCTCAGCCTTTATTGATTTATACACCTCAAAAGTGACTGACCAATATGTACCATATATTCGCCCACAAGAGAATGGTTATAAAACCGACACAAGGTGGATAGCTCTTTCTGATGAAAGCAAGTCTGGGTTGTTGTTTGTCTCAGAAAGTACAAAAGGTTTAGGATTTAGTGCTCTTCACATGGTAAATGAGGATTTTGATACCACAGATGGAATCGACTATAAAGCTTCAAACAAGAGTAAACATACTATAGATATTAAAGATAAGAACTTGGTGCAACTAAATATTGATTTAGGACAACGTGGTGTAGGTGGAGACGATAGTTGGCGGGCAATGCCTCAAGAACAATATCTGTATAAAGGAAGTGAAAAGCATTCATACAGTTTTTATATGATTCCTTTTGAAAACGGAACTCCTGGAAAGTATATTATATTTAGTAAATTCTACCGAAATCTGAATAATTATTAAAAAAATAAACTGCAATCAAACGCAGTTTAGCCAACCGTTCTACCTGATGATTGATTGTTACCTTGGTAAATATTTAGTAATTCTTGTAAAACTTCAACAGGGAATTTGTTCTCTTTTTTACTTTGAACATTACTTAAGTCTTTCTGTGCCTCTGTAAGAGCCTTAACTAATTCCTTATTTTGTTCAACTAATTGGTCATTTTGGGCTTTTAAAACTTTATTTTTTCTTCCGCTTTATTTTTTTGCGGATCATTATTTTATCCCCATTTTCATGAATTTCATGAAGTTTTCTTTCATCTGAATCGATGATAAATTCCATGTTTTCAGAGCCACTTTTATTTTTCCCAACATGAATCCTTTTTACAACGTGAACATCACCATCTTCTGAGGTCCACTTCATTTCATTATTAGTTTCATCGAACTTTGATGCATCCACTGGCTTTCCATTGACAGTTACATTCATAACAGTATCGCCGTCAACCACTTCTTTTTCAACCCTTACATCCATTTTCTTTGCAGAACCAAACTTGGCATAGTCCCCATCGTGATCGCCGATAAAGACAAATCCATTTTTATCATGGTTTTTAAAGGAGAATGGCGGTACAATAGAATTATGGTGTGAATCCAGCAATTTGAATCCCAACCCTGCCACCAAAATTAGCGCCAGGTATTTCCAAGCCATTTCCAACTTTTCTTTTGTTTTCATTATCGGTGTTCCTTTTTATTGTATTTAAATTGGAGGACATACTGGTTAATAATATGTCCTCGTCAAAGCTAAATTATTTATAATATCTTTCTACCTGGCTTTTATTTCACCGCTAATGACTGTAATATACTTTTGCCACTATCTTCCAACCGCTATCAAATTTTGAAAGCAAAAGATAATCAGTATAAACCACTTTTTCTTCTTTGCTATACTCAAGTTTAACTGCTGCCGCTTTGCCAGTTACATCAACACTGACAAAATTGTAATTATACTCATAATTTTTAGGATCATAATTAGTACTTGCTTTGGCTTTTTTTGTTCCAGCTAACCATGCTTTGATAGGATATCTGCGAATATCTTCACCTTTGGGAGAAAAAATTGCAAAATCTCTATGAAATCCATTCTCCATAGCATCGGTATCAAGTTTATTGAAAGCACCATTAGCATATGAATCTTCTACCACTTTTCTGACAGCATCTTTCTCAGAATATAATACTGTATTATTAGTTACAGAGTCATTGGGATTTTTTTTAAAAGCAGTAATAGCTAATAAAAATAATCCTAAAATTAGATAAGATGATTTTTTTAACATTATTTCCTCCTAACTTTAAGCGATTATTTAAACAGGTATTGAAATTTCAGGTAATACTGGCGGTTTGTTAATTGACCCGCATTAATGGCATCATAAGATAACGTACTTACATTTTGGTTTTGAGTGGAACCAATATAAAAGATTGTAAACGGGCTGGGCTGATATGTCAACAGGGGCTGTATCTGAAATGTTTTACTAAAGTCATTATATTGTGCCAGCACCTTGAATCCCAAAGATTTATTGTGCTGATAACTGGCCCTTAGCGTAGTGGTATATCCTGAAAAATAATCCGTCTTTTTGTCCATTGTAGTCATTTTTTGGAAATTATATGAAAGGCCAACATTCAGTTGTTTTGAAGCTTGCATTCTAACCCAAAACCTATTGGTGGCAAGGCGACCTTCTTCAGGCACTTCTAGAAAACGAACCGGCGCCACATGGCGTCCGATATTAGTACCAAACTGATAACGCTCACTGAACTGGCTGTTCAGATTGAGCTTAAGATCATAAGTACCATTAAGTTCCATATCCTTAAATCGATACTGCAAACGCCGGGCATATTGGAATTGTAGCCTTGTCTGCCGGGGCATGGACAAATTCCCAAATCCTACAATATACTTTGCTTTTTGCTCTCCATCAAAATTGTGTTCTACACCCGTATGAAATCCACCAATAACTTGTTTGAAGAAATTATCAGGAAAATAGATCCATATGCTTTGCCCAAAAATGCGCCGACTATTATTGCTTGATTCAAAGCCGTTTTCTGCGCGAAACGTAGGTGTTTTATGATCGTAACCAGCCTCCAATCGCCAATGCTCAGTATTACGGTCAATTTCAATCTTCACTGCATTCCCTGAAAATGATTCACCATCAAAAGTGAATGTATAATTGTCACCAAAGGTTGCGGAACTGACTAAAGTCGAATCATTGGGTTCCTGCGTATGGCTGAAAACAGACTGGAATTCCACCTGGTATTTATCGTTAAAACGATAATGAGTGTCAAAGCCCACCACTGACCCGCTTCCATTATTGTTTACCATCCGCCTATCCGTAGCGATGAGGCCCAAAAAGCTCCCATCATTCAAAGCGCGTTTATACCTGAAAATATTGGAAGAACTCTTACCGCCCAGGCGAGTAAAACTCTGTTCTTCCCCTGGGATAATATATGGTGAATCTTCATCAAATGCAGAAAGCAGTACCCAGTTATCTTTTTTGCCCCGGTTGATTATGCGCCCTGCTCCGGTGGGATTATTGATTGACCGCGTATAAACAACGTTAATCGGGGTATTGATTAGATCAGCACCCTCATTGAAAAAGGGACGCTTTTCTGGGTAATGCAAAGCAAAAGTGGTATTCACATCCACCTGCTCTTCATCAGCCTCCACCTGGCTAAAATCCGGATTAATTGTAATTTCTGCCACACGGCTTGAGCTGAAATTATATTTAATACCCAGTGATGCCTCCCCGAATGAATTACCATTCATCAATGTACCACTCTCATCCAGTTCTGAAGCCTGTGATCCCACCAATGTGGGCAGAAATTCGAAACTCCCTTTTTGTTCGATTCCTTGGATTCCTTTAAGCGTACCAAATTGACAAATCCAACATGAGTTAGAGCGGTCAAATCCGCCCCAGACTATCTGGGCTCGGGTACCTCGGGGAAGACTTCGATAAAAATTTACTTTCCATTCTTGAATATCCGTTTTTGGAAATGATAAACTGGAGAAAGGAATGGCCATTTCTACCTGGTATCCTTCGTCCGTAATTTTCCCTTTGGATTCATAAATGATGTCGAATGATTCGTCTTGATCATCGCCCTGATTCAGGGCATCCATTTGAATGCCGTAAGGATTGGAGCCGATCATGACCGCAGAATTGGCATCACCATAAGTATCAAGGACAATGGCAACAAAATCATCCGCCCAGGCTTGGTCTCTTTTTTTAAATGATGCGCGAATATCCTTAGGATCTGCATAAGCATTAAAGGACACATAGAGATTGTCCTTATCATAGGTTACTTTTACTTCTGTATGTTCTGATGGTTTTACATTATCTCTCGGTTGAAATTCTAAGAAATAATCGGTGGTTGAAGCATTTTCCCAACCTTTATCATCAAGATCACCATCAATTACAATCGAATTTTCTGTTCGTGTAATCACAAATTCACGCGATTTCAATGCATCTGAATTTGCTTCATATTTAATGGGCCCCGCTCCCAGGATTCCTATGGCAGTAGCTAACACCATTATTAGACTAGATTTCATTATATTTCTTTATTTTTATGATTAATTAGACTTTATTTAGACAGTTTTGGATCTAAATGGTTGTCACTTTTTTTGGTTTTCTGTTAATACTTTAATAAAATTTTCAATATGAATTTTTTTCACTTTTTCATAATCAAATTTTTCAATTGATTTAGAATCAAATATTTCCATCTGTATATAAAACATAATGGGGGCATAATAGAACAGTCTTGATTGTATTTTACTATCAATTGACTTAGCAAAATTCCAGTGTTTTTTCCCATACTCAATTCTGTCTTCTATAAAACTCCATACTTCATCCTTTAAGTTTTTATAGTTCCAATTAGATATCGGGTGTTTCTTTAAAGAAGTCTGAATAATTAATGAAACATTTTTGTTTCTATTGGAAGAAGTATCGAAGGTAAAATCCAATATTTTATGAAGGTATTTTTTAAAACCTTTAAGTGTTGTTACTTCTTCAGAATTAAAGTTGAGTGGTCTACTTTGTATATATTCCTTGATCACTGATTCAAGGATGTCTTCTTTGGAATCAAAATATTTGAACATTGTAGCTTCGGATGCTCCGATTGCACTGGCAATATCCTTGGTCCTTATAGAGTCCAATGAACCATTATGAGCAATGAGATTAAACGTTTTTTTCTTTATCTGTTTTATTCTTTGTTCTTTATTCATCTTATTTCTCCCAAATTGGCCGGGAAAGTAAGTACTTACTTATCACCACAACAATAACTTTTAACAGAAGTTCCAGATTAATTATTTTTCTTTAGAATGGGAGTACCGCTATAAGTAAAAAAGGCCCACGCTTGGTGAGGCAGAATATGTTTGGCGTTACAATCATAGAAATGATAATATTGAAAACCAGAAAATACTCATTCTTAAACAACTTGAAAGTCAACATCTTTAGTGGCTCTTTTACGACTTTACACTAATCAATATAAACTTGGAAAAAAGTTTCCCAGGGAATAACAACTTTACCCCTTTTCAATTGTCTGTCATCATTATATTAATCATTAATAATAAGGGAGTTTTTCAGTGAGAATATTTTATCTAATTATATCTATTTTTATTTTTTATCAATGTTCGTCGCTTGATTCAAAAATAAATATCGGTATAATAATTATTAATGAGAATGGAACTGAACGTGACGCCGTTCAATCCTTTTTTGCGGATAAAGCATCTAAATATAATGTAGCATATTTAAATATAGAAACTTTTGATGCTGTTTCACTGAATCAATTTGATTTGTTGTGGATTCATCGTCCTGACTCTTCTGAAATCCAGATTCAGGAAAAAAGACTAAGGGATAAAGTAACACAATACGTATCCGATGGCGGCAAATTATTTTTGAGTCTCGATGCAGTGCGACTCCTAAATACGTGGGATGTTGAACCACAGACCATTGATGTCTCTTATAGAGAAATGATAGATGAAGGGTATGGTCGTAAAGTAGGTATCCACGCCTTTCGGTCACATCCAGTTTTCACAAACCTCTTTGGCGGTGCCTACATATGGCACGGAAAAATAGATAAAAAATTAAGAACATTAGGCTTTTTTTCAGACAAGATTCCCCTTGCTGAAAACAGCCATGTGATTGGAGTGGAAAGTGTATTTATCACCTATTTTGAGGATAGAAAACTGCTTTGGGAAAGCAATATAGGGAAAGGGAAGATTTTATCTTTGGGAGCCTATTTACATTTTTCAGATCCAAATTATCATCAAATTGAATTTGAACAGTTTGTAGAGAATTGTTTTGCCTTTTTAAACGGCGATATCAAAAATGTTAAGGAACAATTTTGGACTTATGATGCTCCGATGGTGAAAAAAAGTCAACTAAATATGGGTAAAACTGATTCTCTAAAACCTGAAAAGTGGAAAATTCCCAAAGCCACTTTGAGTAAGTCCAGAACAGTAACAAAGAATTATTATTCAATTCCATCTCCCACTGTATTAACCCAAGGAAAGGAATTAGGGGGTATTGAGGAAATATGGACCCATCCATTTATGTCTGTCAGAGATATTTTGGTCGCCATTCAGATTGAGGAAAAAACAAAACCAATTTGGTTAACAGACATTGAATCCGAAATAGAAATAAGACCCGATATGATCATTCGAAAATATCGTTTGTCTAATGGAGTGACTTTTAAGGAAGTCGTGGTGAATAATACCAATACAAATTCTGTGATTGCCCATTACGAATGGGAAGGAAATCTGTATAGAGTAATTACAACATTTAAGAGCAATCTTAGGTTTATGTGGCCCTATTCAGAAAAAGCTTTAGGCTCGATATTTTATCAATATAATAAAGAAAACTATGCATTTATGGTTCATAATGAGTCAGAGGAATTTTTCTCGATAATTGGCTCAAATGTCAAACCAAAATCGGTTTTAAATGGTGCTTACGACGGATTTATTTATAATAATAATTCGTGGAAACCCATTGAAACAGATTTGATTCAAGTATCCGGTTTAATGGAATTTGATGGCGAAGAAACCCATGCGTTGGACCTATGTTTTTCTGCATCCGCAACTGGCATAGATAAAGCAATTAAGGATTATAATTTGACCCTTGGGAATCCAGCCCAATCCTTTCGAAACTCATCCAAAATAGTGAAGGGTGTCTTTGATAATTATCTACAAATACACACACCCGATTCAATTTTTAATGAAGGATATAAATGGGCATTAATCAGTACAGCGCAATTTGAAGGAAAGACGCCGGGAATTGGCACATCCTTGATGGCAGGCTATTCTACAACGGCGCGCGGATGGGATGGCGCCCAGCCAATCAGTGGTCGTCCCGGTTATGCCTGGTACTTTGGGAGAGACGCCCAATGGAGTGCTTTGGCCGTAAACGATTATGGCGATTTTGATCTAACGCGGGATGTTTTAGAAACATTTATAAAATTTCAAAATGTAGATGGAAAAATTTATCATGAATTAACCACCAGCGGTTCGGTTCATTACGATGGATCGGATGCGACACCATTATTTGTGGTATTGTTTGGCGATTATTTCCGTCATTCCGGGGATGTTAATTTTGTGAAAAACAATTGGTCTTCAATCGAAAAGGCCATGGCCTATTGTTATTCTACCGATAGGGATAATGATGGTCTCATTGAAATATCAAATGTGGGTCATGGTTGGTTAGAAGGGGGCGCTTTATATGGATCACAAACTGAGTTTTACTTAGCTGGGATATGGGTAAAAGCTCTGGAAGAAGCGGCCTATTTAGCAAAAATTGCAAACCAAAATACATGGCATGAAAAATATGATTATGATGCAAAATCTGTAAAAGGGATAATTAATAATGGATTCTGGAACGCGGACGGGGGGTATTATAATTACGGTAAATACAAAGATGGGTCTTATACAAATGAGTTAATAATTCTATCTACCGTACCGGCATATTTAAATGTACTTGATAAAGATAAGTCCATCATAATGATGGAGAAATTTGCGCAGAATGATTTTTCTTCTGACTGGGGTGTAAGGATGGTTGGAAAATCTTACCCGAAGTTTAATCCTCGCAGCTACCATTTTGGTAGTATTTGGCCCTTATTTACCGGCTGGACTTCTCTTGCGGAATACGCGACCGAGCGGTCCATCCAGGGATTTACCCGAATCATGGACAATTTGATGAATTATAAATCCTTTGCCTTAGGCCGGGTTTCAGAAGTATTGCATGGTGAAAGATACGAACAAAGCGGTGTCACCCAATTCCAATGCTGGTCAGAAACCATGGTGATTCAACCGATTGTTGAAGGCATGTTAGGATTTAATCCTGATGCACTGGATAATCGGTTTGAATTGAATTTAAGTATTCCATTTAATTGGGACACGCTGAGCGTAAATAATCTGAAGATAAAAGATAATTCAATTAGCCTTGAGATGGATAAATCCAAAGATCGTGTGATTTACAAATTTGAAGCGCTAAAACAGGTGGGCTTGAATTTCAATCCTGAAATCCCTCTGAATACCCAAGTCAATTCTGTAGTGGCCAATGGGGAAAAGATTGATTTTAGAATAATAAAAAATAAGGAAAGTTGGCGCATTGAAATAAAGCCATTAGAAATTGACACAGCAATGCTGATTAAAATTGAAATGGTTGAAGGTAAATCAGTTTTACCAAAAAATTATTTTGCCACAGAAGGCAGCACATCAAGTGAATTTAGTATTTTAAACCAGGAATGGATTGATAATAATCTGTTAATTCTTTTAGAAGGTATCCCTGGGAATCGGAATGAATTTCAGGTATATGTCCCTGGAGGAATTCAACAGATTAAAGGTGGGAAAATTGTAGATTTCAATTCAAAAAATTCCATAGCTAAAGTTGAAGTTTATTTTAATCCGAAGAACAATAAAAAAACCAAAAAAGTATTTATTAAATAATGGAATGTGATAAATGATGATCAGGAAACACCTAACACTCAGATTTACAACTTTAATTTTAATTGCATTTGTTTGCCAAAGTTGTGCGAACTCAAAAAATGATTGGACGATAGAATACAGAGGAAAACAAACCAAATTATTTACACTCAAAAATCCGAATAACCTGGAAGTAACCATTACGAATTATGGCGGGAAAGTAGTTAGTCTAATCGTTCCTGATAAAAATGGAAAATTTGAAGATATTGTTCTCGGATATGATAATATTGACGAAACCATAAAGGGAAACCTCTATTTTGGCGCTCTCATCGGCCGATATGGAAATCGAATCGCGAATGGAGAGTTTCGAATTGATGGGGAGGAATACACCCTACAAACCAATAATGGCGCCAATGCGCTTCACGGCGGAGAAGTAGGCTATAACGATGTGGTATGGGACGCGAGGCAAGAAGGGAATACGCTCGTTCTTAAACATTTTGACCAGGATGGGCATGAGGGTTATCCCGGAAATTTAAATGTAGAAGTCATTTATGAATTGACGGATAATAATGAACTCAAAATATCCTACAATGCTACGACGGATAAAGCGACGCCCATCAACCTAACACATCATTCATTCTTTAATTTAAAAGGAGCCGGGAATGGCACCATCTTAGATCATAAACTCATGATAAATGCGGATCGTTATAATTCAATTGATTCCGGGTTAATTCCAACAGGGGAATTGGCAATGGTAAAGGGAACGCCTTTTGATTTTACGAGTCCAACCGCTATTAGGAAGAATATTAATGCGGATAATCAGGATATAAAAAATGGCTATGGGTTTGATCATAATTGGGTATTAAACGGCGAGATTGGAAAGATGAAACTTGCGGCCAGGGTCGTAGAACCAGAAAACGGCCGGGTCATGGAAGTCTATACAACGGAACCAGGCTTACAATTTTATGCGGGTAATTTCCTCGATGGCAGCAATGTGGGAAAGGGAGGAAAGAAATACGAGTATCGCACAGCATTTTGCCTCGAAACGCAACATTTCCCCAACTCTCCCAACCAGGAGAATTTTCCCAATACAATCTTACGCCCCGGCGAAAATTATTATTCTGTAACAAATTATAAGTTTGGCGTAGTAAAATAAAAGGGATTGTGTGGCGACTAATCTTTTTGTGTTACTAATCCCACATCCAGCATCATTCGGTTAATGATGCCCGCCCAAATATAGGTCTTGTGGTAACCGCCCCATTGGTGGTCAGGACTGTAAAATTCCCATAGATTATGGTTGGTCTTCAGTTGGGATATCATACCATTCACTACTTTTTGCACGAGTTCCTTTGCCTCTTTATGATATCCATAATCAATTAATCCGCGCATAATGAGGAAATTCCACTCCACCCATACAGGACCATTCCAATATCCTTTAGGATTATAATATGGATCAGCAGCTGATAGAGACGGAATACCATATTCTCGCCAAAAGCCATTCGGATCCGTAAGTTTTTCGACCAAACTTTTTGCCTGCTCTTTATTGGCGATACCGGCCCATAAAGGTAAAAATCCAATTATTTCATCCCGTTTCAGATCGTTTGGTTCAGCATAAGTAAAATCGTTATCCCGTTTATCCACATTATAATAGAAGCCCTGTATTTCATCCCAACAATATTGATTTATTAATTGAGTACGGGATTGATAATCGTTTTTCCAATGGGAGGCCTCATCTTCTAATCCCAATTCACGGGCCATTTTTTCTAGGGATTTGGCTTCTTTTACCAGCATTGAATTAATATCAACACCATCAAGATTTGCTGGCCAGGTGACTTCATCCCATACCGCTACCAATCCATCGCGCACAGATTCTAAAACGGCATGGCCGCCCCATTCGCATAACCCATCGCTATCCGTATCACGGTTGGCAATGTAAAAATTATAAAAGGCCTTACTTGAGGCATACATTTCCTTAAGAAACTCCTTATCGCCTGTCATGACATACACTTCCCAATTGAGCCAAGAATACCAGGGCGCTGAGGTGGTTAATTGTCCATTATGTTCAATCACCTCATTTAAGTATGCACCCGTTCGGTAATTTATATATCCGTTGGGATGCTGTGTTTCAGCGTACACCCTTTGAGAATTCATGGCACTAACAGGATCCAATAACGCATAAGCTAGCATGGTGATGCTTTCGTGAAATACCTGCCCGCCGTGGCCCCACCCCCAAATCGGCTCACGAGAAAACACATAATAATTATTCGATAAATTACCTTCCGGCGGATAAAACACTTGGCGCATCATATTGAATGAACTACGCCATAATAGTTCTATATCTTCATTCGCGAATGAATAATTATTTTCTATGGACTCAAATAATTGTTTCGCTTCATTGAGATAATTTTCAAAGTGAATTTTTTCTAAATCATCAGCTTGTTTATTGAGCATGTTTTGTTTATTAGGAGAATTAGTGACGCGAATGAACCGTAATTTTTCAGATTGATTAGGTTTTAACGTATACTTATTTCGAAATGCCAGAATACTGGCGGAATCCGGTATTTCAGGATTTAGTTGTTCAAATCTAAAATTCTTTAATGTTGCTTCCGGATGTTTTGGAGAATATCCGTTGCTATTTAAAAACTGAATATCCACGTGCAGGTCATTGACTGTAAATATATTTTTAAATGTTTCGTGATATGGTATTTTATGATTAATTGTCCAACTATCGGGATATTTATGACTGTCAAAAAAAGCATTATTTTCATTTATGTCTAAATGATCTAAGGATGAATAATCGTTGTTGTAAAATGAAATAATTTCAAGATTCTTTTTTTCTGACAAATTATTGATAATTCGTATGTCGACTAAAAGCGCGTTAGAGCTTTCGACCAGGAAATCAATCCTGCATAAAAGATCTTTAAAAGGTTGAAGCTCTACGGTTACCAAGTTAGGATATGAATTTGTAATTAGCGGTGGAGAGGCCATCTCAGAGATTGTATATACCCAATCACTATCTGACTTGAAGGTGATAAAAAAATCACCGCCCTGTTCGGACGAAAAACCAAAGGGTTGGTCCGCATTTGCGTATTGCAATTCATACCCTTGGTCAATAATAAAATTCGAATGATTCAGTTCTGCCGCATAGGTGGTATAAATTGGTGAATGACGATCAAGCTTATATTCTTGCACATTTTTGCTGCAAGAAACAAAAAATGTAAAAAGGAAAACAGAATACCTCAGCCAAAATTTTCTTTTCATGGTAATCAAATTAAATATATTCTAAAAGGAATTGTCAATCTTTTTTCTGAGATCAAGGGAAAATTAAGAAGCCAATATGAGCCAGAGGCGTTTCATTCTAATAATGTTTTATTTCGACCTGTACTTTGGTTTTAATTCATTAAGGTTTAAACTGACCGAAATAATATAGGGCTTTTCACCCTCATCCCAATGGCCATAGGTAGTCGTTACTATCTCACCGGTTGGTAATAATTCCACACCAGGATATGTACTATCCCAACTATTGAAATTATTTTTGATTCGGATTCGGTACTCACCTAATCCATTATCTGTTAGGTCTTGATAGGAGCCAACCCAGGCGACCCAATCTCCCTGGGTTGGACTATTATTTGCCATATCCCTAAATGATATAAACAGTTTTCCATCTTGGGTGTATTTCGCTGTGTGGCGATCGCCAGTTAATTCTAAAGGTAATTCTTTTGGTGAAGACCAGGTCCCTCCTTCATCAATGGAAAACATAATATGGGAATTTTGTGTTCGGCTATTTTCCCGGAGAAGCATGGCTAACTGTTTGCCATCGGGGGAACGAATGATCCCCGGTTCACATAAATGAATCTTTGAATTGGAATAGAAACTTACTGGATGAGACCATGTTAATCCGCCATCGGTTGAAGTGGTTTTGTAAAGTGTAAATATTCCCGTCCGTTTACCGTCTTTGGTAAAAAATCGACCATCATCGTGGAAAGCAGAAAGGTAATGTCCGGGGGTTTTTAAAGCCACCACGCTACCCATGACAACAATACCACCCCAATCACCCACTTTTTTTAAAGGAGACCATGTTAATCCATCATCTTCAGACATAGCTAAACGGGCTGGATAAAGCCCTGACCAGAGGATAAGCCGTTTTTTACCGTTCGCATCCGCAACACGATGGATGGTTGGAACTTCCTTGCTGGTTAACCAATTTTCCGGTACAGGCAATCGATTAGACCAGGTCTTACCACCATCTGAACTTCGCTTATAAATGATCTCGCCAGCGCCGTGGCCTTTGGGATAAACAGTCAGAATTGTTTTACCGTCCTCCAAAAGAACGGTGGTAGGATGGCCAAGGTAAACACCCCTTTCTTTATCTACAATGGCCTGGAGATCTTTTCGATGGTTAAGGTCAATAACAGGAATCTTAAAAAAATTATTAGATTGAGCTACTAAAATGAAACTAAGTGGTAATATGAGCCAGAGGCGTTTCATACAGGAAATTACACAGAATTACCCAACAATGTGGGTGTGTCTTTTATAAACAAAAAAGCCCCCGTGAGGAGGCTGGTTGTTATTTAATTTTATATACTGCCTTATTAATTAATCCATTTACCCACTCTTTTGCGTCAGAATCTCCAAACAAATCTAATCGGGCATAAAGGCATAGGTCATCTAAAGGTAAATCCCATAGATAATCTCTATCTTCAATCCAGACCAGTGTAAGCTTTGTAATATCCCCCACTGAATATTCGGTAGGCGGCATAGCAAAAAACTTTTCTAATGATTTTTTACTTAAGTTGTAAGCAGCCGTATCGTTTTGAGAAAGAATTTTATTTATATATGACAGTCTACTCACACTATAGCTGAAACTTTTGGACTGACCATGTATGTGGTTTGCTAAATACAGTAATGCATGCGTTGGAATTTCTTCTCCCATTTGATTCCAGTCATTGTATGTCACAGGCTTTTGAGCATTAATGGAACTGATGAATAAAATAATTAATAATAAATGCTTCATTCGCTCATCTCATTTTCTTTATTTGTATTATATCGGGTTAAAGCGAAAATTAATGTCCAGTGATACTCAACTATGATTTGGAGTATATCGATTGATTCCATCTGGTCTCCTTTGAAGTTATTGTAAAAAAAAAGGAGGCTGCGTCAGTGCACAACCTCCTTAGTTCAATTTATAAACCTCGAAAGAGTTAGTTTTGTTCCGCTTTTCTCCTTTATTTGACCCAGAGGAATTTCATTATAATTTCTATTAATTTTTTTAGAGTTAATACAACATTATGAATCCAGAATGAACACGATTGATTTTAATCCTATGTTGACACCAAAAGAGATGCTTCATAAAGGCATATTTGGCGGTACGTACTTTAATCAATTGATAAAAATAAATGATTTCCCAAGTCATTGGTTTGATGAACTAGATAAAAAATATTATTTATCTAAAAACTACAATATAAAAGTAAACCATTTTAATATAAAATCTGGCTTATCTCAAAAAGAGTGGGAAGAAAGATGCTGGATTCACAGAGATGATCCTAGAGGATGGTTTGAATGGTATTGTAAGTATTTTTTGGGTAGACGACACAATGATGATGAACGACAAATTAAAAGATGGCTAGCCTTTTGTGGTCCAAAAGGAAGATGGAGAAATACTTTCTACAGAAAAATGTATAATTCAGGATGTCCAATTGAACTTAGTTGGGATATAAGTAGAAGAATACAGCAATCTTTATTGCATTGGTCATATATAGTCAATAAGCAGGATTATGAAATTTGGATTAATAATCAATCCTTCTAAAAACAAAAAAGCCCCATCTTTCGACAGGGCTCTTGCGGTTCAGAATTGCTACGTTTCGACTACGTTATTCTGTAAATGCAAATATTTTTGATCATTATTCTTCAGAAATCTTTTCAATTGCAGTAATGGTGAACTTCGTCTCTTTACCTTGGATTTCGAGCGTAAAATCTTCATCAATCTTTTTCCCAATTATGGCTTGGCCAAAAGGTGAATGGTAGGTTGCAATCATGGGATAAAGATCCAAATCAAATTCGATGGGACCTAAAAGGTTATAGTCTTCGGCCTCATCCTTACCCTCTTCACGGATTGTAACCTTATTGCCAAATCCTACCTCGTCGGTTTCAATTTCGCTTTTCTCGATGAACCGAAATGGCGCATGGGACTGCATCAATTGTTTCTTACGTACGATTAAACTCTGCTCCTCCCTGGCAGCGTGGTATTCCGCATTTTCCTTAAGATCTCCATGACTAGCTGCATCTCTAATCTTTAATGAAGTCTCTCTCTTTAATTTATCAATAGATTTCATTTCCTCTTCCAATGCGCGGTATGTATC
>Ga0302123_10000623_pt1 | contig 27472 bp, 22 predicted proteins | sample CB21_321_MG_FD_203109 | JGI IMG/M metagenome (GOLD analysis project Ga0302123, IMG submission 203109) | Marine microbial communities from Western Arctic Ocean, Canada - CB21_32.1 | ecosystem: Environmental > Aquatic > Marine > Oceanic | place: Canada: Western Arctic Ocean | collected 2017-09-28 | reverse complement strand
GAACCCGAATCCGTCGCTGCCGATCACCGCCGCGTTCTGCAACACCACCCGGTCTCCGATCATCACACGCTCGCGCACGGCCACGTGAGAGTGGATGACGCAATCGGCACCAATCGTCGCGCCGGGACCGATGTGTACGCCGGGGTGGACGATAGTCCTGGGTCCGACGGAGACGCCCTGACCGATCGAAACGAACGGCCCGATCGAGACGCCGTCGCCCAGCCGGACGTCTGCGGCAATACAACTGGCCGAGTCGATGCCTGGCGCGGGCGCGACCGTGTCGGCAAACAGCGCGACCGCGCGGGCAAATGCCAGATATGGCGTCTGCGTGCGCAGCATCGGACAGGGTGCCGGTTTGGCGTCGTCGGCCAGGATCACCGCCGAAGCCCGCGTCGAACGTAAGGCCGTCGCGTATCTGGGATTGGCGAAGAACGTGAGGTCGCCAACCTGCGCGGCGTCGATTCCAGCCACGCGGCGGATATCGATCTCGCCATCGCCCTCAAGTCGGCACTCAAGGCGCGCTGCTAGGTCGCGGAGCTTCAAACCGGCGCAGTATAGCACGCGCCGGTGGACCGACCGGACCACGGCGAGCGACCATGACCCTCACCCCGGCCCTCTCTCAAAAGAAGGGCGCATCATGCCGTATCGCCGCACACTGACGAACTTCCGCAGCCTGCTACGACGTTTCCGACGCCGTATCCTCAACGAAAGTGGCCAACCGCTCGAGATGTAACTCCTTGGAGAGCGCCCGAAGCCGGGGACGGCGTTCGCCGGGCGGCATCGCACGGGCCTCTCGCACCGCCGCCAGCGCCCCACTCGCCCGGGCGGACCACTCGACCCCGGAGATGCCACGGCGCGCACCGCGAAACGCGAGCCAGTGCCCAGCCATTTTGGCGGTGAGATACCACGAAATCATGTTGGGCCCAGGCACGAAAAAGAGCAGCGGGCCGAACACCAGCACCCCGAGACCGTCGAGCAACATCCAGAACCGATGATGGTCGATATCGCGTTGCAGGGTGCCACGCGCCATCGACAGGGCTCGGTCGGGATCGAGGTCGTTCGGATATACCAAGATCGCAGCATCCTGCTGTCGCAGCCGCCAGAGGAGACGCTGCTCGGCGACCCACTCCGCCATGCCGCGGACGATTCCCGAGCGGAGCCTAGCCATCCAACCGCCCGACCGGTCGCGCCGCTCTTCCTGCTCGGCCGCCAGGACCTCCTGGAAACGGCGACGCATCCGTCCCGCGAGACCGGTATGCTGCGCCTGATCTGAGGCACCCAGCTCACAATAGAGCTCGTAGCGAGTTTCCTCCACCGGTACCAGAAACACTTCCATCAGTCAGCGTCTCCGTATTCTGGTCACGCCCGTCGCATCTCTTGTACCATCAAGACAACCCATGTCCACTGCACGTGTCGCGCGATTTGTCATATTGGTCTGTCTGCTCGCGCCGATGCCAGCCAACGCCCAGTCCTCGGCACCCGTCGAGCTGATCGTGCGGGTCTTCGACGAACTCGACGAAGTCACGGCACATTGCCAAATTACCGTCTACGCGGCAGACACGCGCGACGCGCCTCTCGTGCTTGACCTGCGCCCAGGCATAGGCCATTACGTCGAGGTCGAACCCGGGCTATACGACCTGCAGATCACATGGCGCGGCCCCGGCGACACCGTGGCGATCGAGTGGGCCGAGCACCTGTCAGTGTTGTGGTACCCAGACGAAGGGGGGCGCCACGTTGAGATCGTCAATCTGCAACCGGTCTTCGGGGCCCTGCTGGTGCAGCCGCCAGTCACCTGGCTCGAGACCGACCGTGACTGGCGTGTCAGCGCGTTCTTGCATGGTGGCGTGGGACGGGCCGGCTTCGAGGCGGTTGACGGCACGGACCACCGGCTGTTCATTCTCCCCGCTGGCCGATACGACCTTGTCGCCTCTCTCAGCTCAACAGAACTCACGGTGACTGACGTCGAGGTGCCCGCCCAGCGCACCCGGCTGAAACTGCTGGAACTGCAATAAGGGCCGGGCGCGTCGGAGACGGGCAAGGTCCCCGGCGCCGAGGACGGGAACGGCTTCTCCAAGCTACCTGAGCTACGTGGTCTACCTGGACAACGGATCGGGACGAATCTGGAAGTGCACGATCTTGCTCTTGGTCCCCTTCCCGCCCTCGGTGTGCCAAATGTAGTTCGACCCGTAAGTGGCCCAGAGCCCGCGACCTTTCCAGCCGGCGTCCGGGTCGTCGATCCGCCCGTCGAGACCACGCGAATAGAAGGCCATCGGATACGGCACGCGTAGGACCACCCACTCGCCGGTGTCCGGCATCAGTGCGAGAAGCGCGTCAGACGTCGACCCGTTGGCGATCGGTATGTTCTCGCCGAGCCCAAGGGTATTGAACTGATCGACCCAGCTGTAATAGTGAAAATCGGCGCTGCCGGGAGTCTCCACACCCTTCATCTGCGGGCCCGGCACCGGATACAGCGTCCACCCTTCTGGGCACTGCTGCCCCGTCGCCGTGGGGCCCCTGGTCACGCGACACTTGCGTCGATCGAAGCTCGCCATATGGCTGCTGCCCGAGAGGGCCGCCCAAACAACGCCATCGCGGTCAACGTCGATGCCGCGAGGCGAAAAACCGGTGCTCGCCGGATCGACGTTCGGGTTCTCGATAGACGGCGGCTCGTAGACTTCGGCAATGCAGGTCTGGGGCGGGTTGTTCCCGCGGTCGAGCCGCACGAGGTTCCCGGGAAACGGCCCGGTGCGACTGATCCACACGCTGTCGTCGATCGGACTGACGATGATCCCATAGCCGAACCCGGCGATCCTGGTATCGAGCGCCGGGTCGATCTCCTCGGCCCGCGGCTCATTCCATGGCTTTGAGATCTTGCCGTCACCGTTGGTGTCGAGCACGGTCGGGCACCACCCCTGGGCGAATTGCTCGTCCCCGGTCTCGTCATACACCCGCGTGTTGAGCCACCCGATGACGTTGCCATCTCCGCTGAACCAGAGCGTGTCGTCAGCATCCTCACCGAACTGCAGGTGGTGCGTGCCGAAGCAGGTGTCGACCAGGACAAATTGCTCCCGGGCCGGGTCATAGTACGACGCATGCCGGCTAGTCCGACCAAGCGAGTGGTACTGCGCGTAGGCATTGTCTGATCCGTCGCGACACCACTCGGGATTCTGGAAGGGTCGTACCGTCGAGGTCATCCAGACGCGTCCCTTGTGATCGAGCATCGGGTTGTGCGGGTCCGACCGCTCGTCCTGCCCGACGCCCCACAGCAACTCGTCACCCCAATAGTAGGACGGCTCAAGCTGCGCGCTCGGAAACCGGGTCGGCATAATCTCGGGGTCCGGTCGGACCGGAATCGTCAACTCGGTCGCAGTATTGGCCTTCGGGTCAACCATCGTGATGGATCCGTGCCCAGCCGACACACCGTACACCGGCCCACCAGCGTTCAGCCGAGGGTTGCGCTTGTCGGTCGCGATCTCGTCATGGATAAACGACGAGTCCTGCCCCCAATCCCAGAGCGTGACCACGACGCTCCGCTCGACCCCTTTCGGGCGGGGCGGCGCCGGCGGCAGCTCGCCGGCAGCGATGCGGTCGGTCCAGTCGGCGAACATATCCAGCGCCCGCTCGCGACCGAAGCGGTTCATCGTATTGCTCATCTGGTTTCCGCGCTGCCCCGTTTGGACCCGGTGGTCCCAGGCGGTCACCGTCGAGTCGAAGTCATCGCGGTGCTGCACTGTGCGAGTCGCCTCGTTTCCGAGTTGGTGACAGAGCTGGCACCCCTGCTTCATGGTGTCCACCCAGGCGGCCTGACTCGCCATATTGGGCGAGATCCCGTTGCCCTCTGGCCCGGTTCCGGGGAAATCGCCGGCAGCCGGCGGCTCGATCAACGAGAACCAGTAGTTCCCGGGGTAGTACTGTGCGGCGTCACGTGCCGTCGGGGCCACGACCCCCCGCAGAGCCACGCCCTCATCGCCTGGAGAATGGGTCGCTTTCTCGGAATCAATCAACCCGTAGCCACGTACCCAGACGTCGTAGGCGGCGTCTGGTAATTGAGGTAGTACGAACTGGCCGCGGTCGTCGGTCACGACAATCTTGGCGAACTTCGTATCGAGCTCGCTGGTCTCGGCGATCACCCAGACACCGGCCTCCGGGCCGCTGTCGCTGGTGACGGTACCGGCGATGATGCCATCCGCCATGCCGCCCTGACGCGCCGCTGCGGTCACGCTCCAGGCGGCAACCCCAACGAGCAGCAGTGAAACGGATACGAGCGAACAACGCTGGCTGAATCCGGCGCGCATATCTCTTGTCCTCTCCGCAAGCCACGAGCGTCCATAAGCTATGGATGCAACTTTCGCGCACACTGTACCCGAGCGTCGAGGAGTGGTCAACGCTCGTGGGACCAATCGGCAGGAAGGCCCTGGCGTGAGGGGCTCGGCTTCGATATCATCCGAGGCTTGTCAGCGCAACAGTGCCCTCCTGATTCGCGGCACGGCGTGTCTTCCGGCCCAGACCCACAGTTTCGCGCTCCGATGCCCATAGAACGAGACGAGCGCGAGCACAATCTCCACGCGGAGTAGCAGACCCCAACCAAGGAATCCCGATGGCCACGCGCACCCATCACTTCATTTCGGAACCGGACACCGGCGCCTCGCCGCTGTCGCAGGAATGGCGCGTGCGACGACGGTTCGCTCGACGGTTGCGGCTGCTTGGCATCCCAGAGGACCTGACCGGATGGAGCGTCCTGGACATCGGCGCGTGGCACGGCTACTTCTCGTTCGAGTGCGAGCGCCGCGGGGCCGACCGCGTGCTGGCGGTCGACCGTTTCGCCTGGGACCGGTTCGGGATGGAGGAGTTCCTGGCCGCCCACGCACGGGTCGAATCGCGCGTTGAGTATCAACACCTCGACGTCCACGACCTCGACGTCCAGGCCATTGGGCAGTTCGACCTCGTGTTGCTGCTCGGGGTCTTCTACCATCTGCGCAATCCGGTAGCGGCCCTAGAGCGGATCGCCAGCGTGACCAAGCGTCTGTTGATCTGCGAGACACACGTCCTGCTGCCCTTCATCCATGAACGGTATCCACTCGTCCCGTTCTTCCCGGGTGACGAACGGACCGGTGAGCAGACCCACGACCTCTGCGGCATCCCAACTATGACCGCGCTGACCGAAATGCTGCGGTTCGCCGGCTTCAGCGAAGTCGAGACCGTCTACCGGCCATCGTTCCGCTACTGGAAAAAGTTCAAGGCCCTGGTGACGACACGCCCCCAGTCGGGACGCGGGATCGTGCATGCGAGGCATGGAACACAGTCGAGGAAGAGTGCGACGCCATGAACATTGCGGTAATTGGACTGGGAACGATGGGCGCCCCAATGGCGACCAACCTGCTCAAGGCGAGCCACACCGTCGTCGTACATAACCGGACCCGCGCGCGGGAGGACCCCCTGGTCGACCAGGGTGCGACACGGGCCGAGAGCGCGGCCGCGGCCGCGCGTGACGTCGAAGTGGTGCTGACGTGTGTATCGGATACCCCAGACGTCGAGCGCGTGCTGCTGGACCCGTCGACCGGCGCCATCAATGGTCTGCGCGACGGTGGGCTGGTAATCGACTGCTCGTCGATCGCTCCGGCCGCAACGCGCAAGATTGCGGCCCAGTTCGCCGAGAAGGGTATCGGCTACGTCGATGCGCCCGTCTCCGGCGGCTCGGAGGGCGCCATCAAGGGCACGTTGACCATCATGTGCGGTGGCAGCGAGGCTGATTTCAAGCGGGCCAAGCCTGTACTCGAGGTCTTGGGAAGCAAACTGACCCACATTGGCGACGTCGGGTGTGGTCAGCTTGCCAAAGTGGCGAACCAGGTGGTCATTGCCGGCACGTTCCTGGCCCTGAGCGAAGCACTGACTCTGGTAAGCAAAGCGGGCGCCAACCCCGAGAAGGTGGTCGAGGCAATTGGGGGCGGGGTGGCCGGGTCCTGGATTCTGCAAAACCGGTCATCCAACATCTTGAACGACACCTATCCGCTCGGCTTCCGCACACGACTGCACCGTAAGGATCTCGGCATCGCCCTCGACACGGCGCGCACGTTCGAGGTCCCGGCCCTGATCGCCAGCCTCGTCGCGACAATTGAGGACAGCCTGCTCGCGCAGGGCTTCGGCGACGAGGACATGTCGAACCTTGCCCGCTTTGTGCGCAAGGGCGCCGGCATACCGGACGGACCGATGAAGGGGTAGGGCGACGACGACCAAGGAGCCAAGCCGCGCACGTGCGCGGCTTGCGTGCGCAGCCCCGGATACGCATGCTCGCGAGGGCGGATAGTCCGACGGATCGGGCTCAGACACCCCGTCTGGTAGGATCGCGCACACATGCGCAAGAAGGTGTATCCCAGTTCAGTGGCGGCGCTCGACGGGCTGCTCCACGACGGCATGTCGCTGATGGTAGGCGGCTTCGGGCTGTGCGGTGTGCCACAGAGCTTGGTGCTGGCCATTCGCGACTCCGGCGTGACCGGGTTGACCTGTATCAGCAACAACGCCGGGGTGGACGACTCCGGGCTCGGCCTGCTGCTCGAGACACGACAGATCGACAAGATGGTCGCCAGCTACGTCGGAGAGAACAAGCTGTTCGAGCGGCAGTTCCTCGACGGAATCATCGCAGTGGAGCTGACCCCCCAGGGCACCATGGCGGAGCGGATACGCGCCGGGGGTGCCGGCATCGCCGCGTTCTTCACTCCGACCGGCTACGGCACACCGCTGACCGACGGGAAGGACACCCGCCAGTTCAACGACCGCTGGTACGTGCTCGAAACGGCACTACACGCCGAGGTGTCGCTGGTCAGGGCCTGGAAAGCGGACGAAGAGGGCAACCTCGTCTATCGGATGACGGCGCGGAATTTCAATCCGATGATGGCCGAGGCCGGCCGGGTCACAATCGCCGAGGTCGAGGAAATCGTTGCGCCGGGAGCAATCGACCCGCACCACGTCCACACACCCGGCATCTACGTGGACCGCATTGTCGTCGGGGAACACCAGGATAAACGGATCGAGCGCCGGACAACCAGACCGGCGTCGCCAGACGTCCGATCCGCACCCTGACCACACTGAGAGACCCCGTCATGGCCCTGACCCGCGAAGCGATGGCCGCGCGCGCCGCACAAGAGATCAAGGACGGCTTCTACGTGAACCTTGGGATCGGCATCCCGACGCTGTGCGCAAACTTTATCCTGGCTGGGGTCGACGTCAAGCTGCAAAGCGAGAATGGCCTGCTCGGGATCGGCCCCTACCCCACCGAGGCGGAGGTCGACGCCGACCTGATCAACGCCAGCAAGGAGACCGTCACCGCGGTGCCGGGTGCCAGCTACGTCAGCAGCGCGCAGAGCTTCGCCATGATCCGCGGCGGACACATCGACCTCGCGATCCTCGGCGCCATGCAGGTCTCGAGGAACGGCGACCTCGCCAACTGGATGATTCCCGGCGCAATGGTCAAGGGACCCGGCGGCGCCATGGATCTGGTGGCTGGCGCCAAACAGGTCCTGATCGTCATGGACCATCTTTCGAAACGGGGCGACAAGAAGATCCTCGACCACTGCAGCCTCCCGCTGACTGGCAGGCACGTCGTCAACAAGCTGGTCACGTCGCTGGCGGTCATCGAAGTAACGGCAGAGGGGCTTCTTCTGCTCGAACGCGCTCCGGGGGTGTCGGTCGACGAGATCCGCGACGCGACCGAGCCGCAGCTGCTGACCGACGGCGACGTACCTGAAGTTGCGATCTGAGCAGGTGGCGCTCAATAGAACAGCATGGCGACGACGAAGACCACAATGGCAAGCATGACCACCCACTGCCAGACTTCCTGCTTGTCTTCAGCCGGGATCAGCTGGAAGGAAATGCTGCGGTGGGAGTCGACGACGTTGCGGAGGAAGGCGTCAGAGGACACTTGCGGGCTGTCGACGATGAACGAGCGCCCGCCGGTACGCTGCTCGAGCATGGCAACGCCGTCGAGACCGAGCCGGGTGCGCTGCCCCTCAAGGTCCGCCTCGAGCGTCTCGTCGTAGTCGACGCCGCGGACGTAGTCCGTCAGCACCGAATCGAGACTGGCCCCGGTGCGGCTGCCGATGGCGACCGGATAAATCGCCAGGCCACGCCGCCGGAACTCGCCGAGCGCCACGTCGAGCCGGCTCGACTGCTCGGCGTTGATCAGAAAGTCACCGTCGGTAAACAGAAGCACGAGGCGGTCGCTACGCTCCTCGGGCGCCCAATTCCCATCCCCTGCCTCGAACCGATCCTGGTTATCCAGCGACAGGTAGATCGACTCGAACGCGGTTGCAACGTCACTGTCCCACGGAAAGGCGTCGCCCGACAGCGTCGACGGCGGCCCGATCCGGCCCACCTCCTCGACGAACCGCTCCGCGTTCGCCGACATGTGCACCCGGCGCAGCGCCGTCGTGCCCCACACGAAGACCGCCGTTCGATCGCCCGGCGTCAGGATGTCCTGGGTATAGAGGTTCAGCGATTCGCGGACGGCGAGTTCCAGCCGCGACGGGCCCAGGTCCTTGACCCACATCGACGCCGACCCATCGATGGCGACCACCACATCCACATCGCCCCGTTTGAAGCTCGAACCTCCGTAGACCCAGGACGGACGCGCCGCCGCAACCGCCACCAGTGCCAATGCCCCAATCGCCAGGAACCAGAACTTGATGTGGCCGAAGAGCGGGTAGCTGGAGCCCTCGGTGCGAACAGGTCGCAACAGTAGCCTGACAGCAAAGACGAGCAGCCCAAACACCAGCAGCAAGCCGGCAACCGGCACAATCGACAGATACTCCGGGTTCGCGAACTCGACGCTGTCCCGGAACAGGATGGTGAGGAAGTCCATGCTGTGCGACCTGAGAAATGTTCCGCGACCCTCACCCCGGACCTCTCTCAGAAGGAGAGGGGGACATCGGAGCGCGGTCTTACTGCCCGGCGGCCCTGAAGGGCCTTGCGATAGCGGGCCAGAAGTCCCTTGTTAACCTCGGCGGCGGCGGACCGGCGTGCCCTCGCCCTTCATCTGTTCCATCTCGGGCGGCTCGATCTCACGTGGCGCCTCGAGCGCGCGGCGGAGCGCCTCTGGATTGCTGGTCAGATCGTAGTTCCACTTGTACTCGAAGCGGTCCTCAGCGTCGCCACGCAAGGCGCGCTCATAGTCGGCGTTCACCGTCTCCATTACCTCGAGGATGATCGCTTCTTTCGTCACCTGCGCATCCACGCTCTCATCGTCGATCGCGCGGTAGCGCGCGCGGGCCAGCATGAACTTCGCGCTCGCCAGCAGGTGCGACGCCCGCGGGTCGTCGATCTCGTCGGATAGGTCGGCCACCACCGTTTCGAAGTCACCCGTCAGGTAGCTGTAGGACGCTTGCTGCAGGAACGCGTCCTGGAACAGATACGAATCGGCGAACCACTGCATTCCCCAGACCCGACTGCCTTCATAGAAGGCAGCCACCTCGTCCAGTTGTGCCGCCGCCCTCTCGAACTCGCTGCGCCGCACACTCTCGCTCAGCCCGTCCAGATTCGTGAAAAACGCCGACAGGCTCCTCGATGGCACCCACACGCCGGCGAAGAACAGTAGTGCCAGAACGAATCCGACGAGATAGCGGAAGGAATGTTCCTTGTCGAGTAGGTCTGTCAATCGCATATGTCTGTTCCTCGCGACAGGCCACCTCAGGCCGGCCCGCCGCTTGCTTCCAGTTAGTCCCTACGCCCCGCCTTCGTTCGCGTCCGCCTGACACCGCGGACGACGGCGAGGTCTCGCCGAAGCCTCAGCGCAGGCGGACTGTTCCCTTCGTGTACTACGGGCTCGTGCCCCAGAGCAACTCGGATACGAACCCCATCGGGATGCCTACCGCCAGCAACCCCATCGCCACCAGGAGAAACCGCGAGTAGATGGGCACTTTGAGCGCCCGGTGCCTCAACTCCACCCGCACCGCCTCGCGCTCGTCGATCGCCTGATAGGCCTGCAACAGGCTGTCCTCGTCGGTGACATCGAAGTAGTCACCGCCATACTCCTGAATCTGTGCCACCAGCTGCGGCACCGTCGCGTGCAGGAAGCTCGCAGAGCGCGAGTCGCTGGTGTTGATGTAGATGATGTACGGCACGATGTTCCGCCTGTTCAGCTCTGCGAACTCGGCGTCCGGGAACTCGTCAACTGCGGCGTCGGTGATAATCAACACCGCCCTGTTCTGCTTCGAGCCCTGGCCGACCGCCGCTTCGTCGCGGTCAAAGTGCTTCACGATGTCCTGAAGCGGGCGGACGATATTGGTGTCCCCCTCGGCCGGGATGATCCGCACCTTGTCGCGGGGCACCACCATCGCCTTGTCGAGCCGCTGGGTCATCACATACGGCGCATCCCAGACCTGAAAATAGTACAACTCGTCGTCCATGACGAAGTCGTCGACCATGTAGGGGTAGGTGGAGAACAGCCAGAGCGACACACGGTCGTTCTTGTCGCGCCGCATCTCAAGGAACTCGAGATGTGCGTTGCGCGCCACCTCGGCCTTAGACGTATTTGTATCCGGGAACTCCCACGCCATCGAGCCCGACGTGTCGACCAGGTCGATCCGGACCCGCGACTCCACATAACCGCCCACCTCCTCGGTGGCTGTTAGAAACGGGTCTGCGACCGACACGACGAGCAGCACGAGGGCCACGGCAAGCAACAGCTTCGGTGTGCTGTGCACCAGCCGGATCCACAGCGGCTTGCGATGGCTGATGGCAATGGCATATCCGGAATGCTGCCGGACGTGCCGTTTTCGCCCCGCGCCCAGCCGCACCACCGCCAGCACCAGCGCCAAGCCGACACCCATAGCCAGCCAGGTTGCCATGCCGACGTCGCCATACCGGATCTGAGCGAAATCAGTTTCGACCAGCTCCCGGAACCCGCTGTCGAGAAACGCGGCCAACTCAGACCAGGACATGAACATGACTGATACTACCGTCCCACAAGCGCCATCATGCGATTGAGCAACCGCACGTGTGGACGCAACCGCGACAGCGCCTCTTCCAGTGACCGCGCCTCGTCCGCCGGGCTCTCGATCGACTCCAGTTCACTATATTCGAGCCCTCGCTGGTAGGCGACCATCCGTGACGTCAGCGCGTATAGCGCGTCCCTGCGCGGCCCTTCGGAAAGCCCCTCGACGTGGCGATGGATGTCGCGCGCAGTATCACCCGTATTCAGATCAGGCAACTCGGCCGACAGGTAGTCTCGGAGCGAGAAGACCAGACCCCGCTCGACATCGGCCAGCGTCTCTCCATTGGCGCTCGGCGCCATATCCTCCAACGTCTTCAGCTGGCGTCGCACGGCGCGTCTGGCTTCCCAAATCGAGGGTGGAATCCGGATCCCCGCCTCGATCCGAGCCAATTCCTCAGCCTCCTCGGCCTTCTCTATCGAGACCGGGGCCGGCGTACGTGCCGACCGGAGCAGCATGACCAACCAGACAACCATTGGCAGCGGCGCCACCGTCCAGGCCAGCGTTCGAAAAAACGTCGAGAGACCGGCAAAGCTGCCGAGCTCGATATTGTCCCGAATGGCGAGAATCGGCTCGTCAGTGACCGTCGTGACGTACCTGACCAGCCCCTGTCCACCGTCCACTTGCTGCACCTCGGCGTCCTCGATGTCCTCACCCAGGTCGCGGACCAGGTAATAGAAGCTAAAGTTGGGCAGGAGGTAGGTCATCTTGTTCGGATCGACCAGCCGGAATCCGTAGTTGAAAACCCAGATGTGCTCGTCGTCGACACGGCTTTTGTCAATCGAGAGCGAGACGCCCTCGAACGGATGGACCGGCAGCGTCTCGGGCGACATCCGGTCCTCGAGGATGATGATCTCCTGCCCTTCGTCGATTAAATCCGGAAACCGCACCCGGTAGCGCTGGATGATCAGATCCCCGGTCTTGACGACGGTCGGCTCCAACTCCAGGGTCTCGACCCTCACCGGACTGATCGCAACATCGTCCACGTCTGGCGGCTGCGCAGTGCCAGTCACAGGAGCGAAAAGCAGGAGAGCGGAAAGGATTATTGCGTGTGTCCGTGTCATATCCACAATCACTGGCGGGCGGTACGCGAGATCAGGAATTTGGGAAGCGCCTCGAGGTGGTTCGCCGGCGTCAACACGACCGAGTCGATGCCAGCCTGATGCTTCAGCCGGTATTGCAGCTCCGCGTGCGACTGCTCGATACGACGCCGAATTGCGCTCGCTTTGCGGGCCGAGATCACGGTCTGTTTCCCGGTTTCCATGTCCGAGATCCGGATATATCCCAGGCGGCTCTTGAGGCGGAACTCGTCAGGGTCATCCAGAATGAGCATTATCATATCGTGCTTCGACCCCAGAGTGCGCAGCCGCTTGAAGTCGATCGCATCGGTATCGTTGACCAGATCGACGAGGTCGGACAGGACGATGACCGAGTGCCGCATCTTCAGTCGCGCGACCATAAAATCAAGCGCAACCTTGAGGTGCGCGGTCCGCCGGGTCGGGTATTGGCGCTCAAGCCGCTGCTTCTCGAAGATCTGCTGCGCCATATGGAAGACCTGCGAGCTTCCAAGCTTTGGGCGCAGAAACATCTCAACGCGGTCGGAATACCCGAGCAGCCCGACCGGGTCACGCAAATTGGCACGGGTCAGCCCGATGTTGCCGAGCAGATCCAGCATCAACAGCGCTTTGTTCGACTCCTGAGAAATCTGGAACAGCGTCGAGTGCGACAAGTCGCACACGATGAGCGTCCGGAGCTCTTTGGGCTCCATCCGCTCGATCTTGTAGAGCTTCTCGGGGTAGCTGCGGAGACTGATGGTCCACGCGACGTCCTTCAGGGACTGTCCCGGTCTCCACCGCTCGATCCCAACGATGTCGTAGCCTGCCCCTTTGAACCCGCTCTTGTGCTCGCCAAAGTGGACGCTGTTGGACGGTTTCCTCGCCCGAATGCCGTGCTTGATGTCACGAAATCTGGCAAAGACCTCCTCTACTTCCAAGGAGGAACCTCCATGTCCCGCAAAATCTGCTGGAGCAGGTCATCCTTGTCGACCGAGAACTCCATGCCCTCGCGTAGCACGAGCCGATGCGCCAGCACCGGGCCGGCGACCGCCTTGATGTGGTCCGGCGTGATCACCGTGTCACCCTGGAAAAACGCGAAGGTGCGGGCCACCGCTTCGATGTGAAAATGGACCCGTGGCGAGATCCCTACCCGGATGTACTCCTTGACGGTTCGCGCGGCACGCCCGGTGACGCGGTGCGGCCGTGTGTTGCGGATGAGCCGGACCTTATATTGCTGGGCGTAGTCAGAAATTTTGACGGTGTCGAAGATATACTGCGCGATATTGAGCACCTCGTACAGGTCGGTGAGCTTTTCGACCTTACGCCCGACGACATTGCCCGCGGTGATCTTCAGCTCGTCTTCTTCGTCCTCCGGGTCCAGCATATTGATCGACAGGGTGGTACGGTCGAGCTGTGCTACCGGGTTGGCGAAGGTGCCCTCTTCCTCGCCAAAGATGTTCTCGGTGCAGATCACCATGAAGAACCGTGGCCCATGGATGTCGCTGAAGTCGCACGACAACGGAAACAACGGCAGTATCTTGCCCTCGGCCAGATTGCCGTAATCCGAGGCCAGCGTTGCCGAGCTTTCTTCCATCCCTTCGAGCACCGCTGCCTTGGTCTTGCCCGATAATCGGTTGTCCTCATCGATCAGCACGATGTGCGCCATCAGCTTGCCCGGTTTGAACTGCAGCTTCCGGCTGCCATCGAGCCCTTCGACGATCGTCTCGTAGCCGAGGATATCCTCCGGCATGTATGTCGGCATGCCTTGGATCCGCTCAAACTTGGCGTCGATGGCCATCGCGCAGGCACTGACGAGGTCCGTCTTACCCGTGCCGGTCGGCCCCCGGAACATGATGTGGGGCTGACGCAGCAGCTTGCTCTGGCTCAGCTTGTCGGTGTACGGCAGCAGTGTGAAGAAGGCCCAGGAGAGGATGCGAGCGGCATCGTCGAGGCCATAGAGCCACTTGGTGGACTCCTTCTGGAAACGCTGGACCACTTCGTTGGCCCGGTCGAAATCGACGGCGCGTGTAGGTTGGACGGCCATGAACTGTCTCGTTCTCCCTTCCGTGGTGTTGCTCTCGGCGACCGGCAACGCATCTCGCCCGCCTGCATCGCGTTTCCCTCAAGAACTCCTGACATGATCGTTCGTCGCGCCTTGCCGGTCTGGCGACTCGCCGTCCTCGGTGCTGCACCGCGACCGCGAATGGAGCCCTTTAGTTTCTCCGCGCGGTTCCGTGACGTCAAGGCTGACGCCTCCGATCCCTCGCGTGACACGGCTCCTGGCTCGCTGCCACATCCGCGACGGTCCGTCCACCACACAGACAACGGGCCTTCGCGGGATCCACCCGTGAAGGCCCTCGGTCGTCAGACACGCGAGCGTGCCGCTCAGTTCGCCAACGGGTTCGGGCGCACCTGAAACTTGACGATGCCGGGCCGCACGCCCTTGCCGCCTTCGATGTGCCAGGTCGCCGCCTCCCCGTAGGTGGCCCACACGCCACGGCCCATCCAGCCGGCATTCGGGTCGTCGATACGATCATCGAGCCCACACGCGAAAAAGCCCAGCGGATACGGCACGCGCAGCACCGTCAACTTGCCCGTGTCCGGATCGAGCGCCAGCAGCGAGTCCGAGTTCGATCCGTTGGCAATCGGCACGTTCGCGCCCAACCCGAGCGTGTTCCACTGATTGACCCAGTTGTAGTAATGATAGGCGGCTCGCATCGGCGAGTCGGTGGCCAGAGCCACCGCCCCCCGGCGTCGGCGTCGGATACAGCACCCACCCGTCGATCACGGTGGGACCTTTGGTCACGCCGCACTGCGTGCGGTCGAAGCTGGCGAAGTGGCTGCTCCCCGACAGCGCGGTCCGGACGACGCCATCCCGGTCGATATCGATGCCGCGAGATCCTAACTGCGTCTGGAGATTGGTAGTTTCGGCGATGACCCACACGCCTGCTTCCGGCCCGTGCGAGCTGGCAATCGTGCCGCTGATATCACCCTCGGCAGCCTGACCGGGCAGCGTGAACCAGACCAACCAGCCGCCCATCAGCACGACACGTGGCAAGATTCCTGCGACGCGATGCCCCATAGCTAGGGTGCTCTTCTCGCTATCGCGCCTCGTCAGCACACCCGATATCGTGGTCACTTCCGCAACGCGGTCCAGCCCCCCGTACCATACCAGGAGAAACTGCCATCAGCCCCGGTGATTCTGTCTCCGACCAGCTCTCCCTCGAAGCTGATCGGCTGGTCGCCATCGAGGTCCGGCACAACGATGACGAACTTGAGCATCGCACCGTCGATGCTGCCGTCGACCGACAGCACCTCGTTGTCGCCGAGGTCGATCTCGCCGCCGACACGATCACCATCTTGCTCGAACCGGGCCTGCCACGTCGTGATGCCGGTCTGGGTGGTCAGCTCGATCTCCCAATCGCCCCTCACCTCGCTTTGAGCCGAGATGAGTGCGGTGGGCACGATTGCCATGGCCACGGCCATGGCGACGATGAGCGGCTTGACCATCTCTTGGTGCCTCGCTTCTTCTATGACGTTCGTGTGCGGCATGACACAGAACGTGAATCGGCTTGGTGCCGGTCGTCGTCCCCCTCTGCGTAAGACCAGATCGTGTAGACCAGTCTGGCGCAGGAGCGCCATTGTAGGGCTGGAATCTTGAACATGTAAAGACAGCAAGACCTTTATATTCAATGCGTTATGATATTTCATATATACTTCCTATGCCGTGTCATTCTCGTGCGACGCTGTCTCTCCAGCCCCGATACACGGAAGCTCACCATCGACTCTAGGTGACCAGCAGATGGTCTAACGCTTCACGAATCGCCCCTCGGGGACTGACTGGTTCCGTGGTTGATCGCACCCTACGCCCCGTGCTACATATGTTCGTTTCGCGCTGGAAGAGCCCCTGTTCGGAGACCTCCACGCGCGCGGACCGTACGGCGTCTGGCCTTACACTCGCACGAAGGCGCTCACCACGCGTTGGCCCGTACAGCGCGACGCGGTGACCCGCCGCATTTGCACGTTGAGGTACCGCGTACCAGGGACAGTCAGTCGTCCCCGAAGCCGACAGTCAGGATTCTTTATATGTCAACTCTGATTCGCATCATCGGTGATCTGGGCGAGCGCCTGTCACGCATCACCCAGCGATGGATCCCCGACTCGTGGGTCGTTTGCATGATGCTGACGGTCATGGCGATACTGCTGGCCATCTTCGGCGCCGGCGCCGGGCTCAACGAGACGGTGCTCGCGTGGGGCGGGGGCCTGTGGGCGCTGCTCGAGCTAGCGATGCAGTTTACGATCGCTATGATCGCCGCGCATGCCTGCGTCTCGTCCCGACCGGTATTCCGGTTTCTCGACTGGCTGGCCAGTCGTCCTGATACCGACCGGCCGGTGCAGGCGGCGGTGCTCCTGGCCACGTTCTCGATCGTGGTCGCCTACTTCAACTGGGCGGCGAGCGTAGTTGCCTCGGCGCTCTTCGTCCCGTTCATCGCTCGGCGAAACCCCAAAGCGGACATCCGGGTCCTGGTCGCCGCCGGCTATCTCGGGCTGGGCACGGTCTGGCACGGCGGGCTGTCCGGCTCGGCTCCGCTCATTCTCGCCACCCCGGGTAACCCCATCCTACAACCGGCGACCGGGGCACCGATGATCGACCGGCTGCTTCCGGTGACCGAAACACTCTTCACCTCGTTCAACCTGATCTACCTCTTGGTCATCTCGATCGTGGGGATAGGAATGGTTGCAATCCTGCACCCGCGCCAGAACCCACGCACGCTGAGCGAGGAGCAGTTGCAGCAGATGTTGCCGGTGCTGCCGGACGACGAGGAGCCGACCACGCCGGCCGCCCGCATCGAAGCGTTTCGTGGCTGGGTCTTCCTGGCAGTGATCCTGATCGGCTATCCACTGGGCCACTCCATCGTGACCCTTGGCTTCGGCGCCTCGTGGACCATCAACGCCTACAACGCGGTGTTTCTGATTTGCGCGCTGCTTCTGCAAGGCACCCCTGCGAACCTGATCCGTGCCTTTGGTAACGGCGCCCGTACCGCGTCAGGGGTCATTTTGCAGTTTCCGTTCTACGCCGGGATCTTCGGGGTCATCAACAGCACCGGGCTGGGTAACTGGCTGGGCGAGCTATTCGTCCAGGTCGCGACCACCGACACGTACCCCCTGATCGTCTACATCTACTCGGGCGTCGTGAACATCTTCGTGCCCTCAGGCGGGTCGAAGTGGCTGATCGAGGCCCCCTATCTGTTGCCGGCCGCCGCCGAACTAGCGGTGTCGCCCACGACGACCCTGCTCGCCTACTGCTACGGCGATTCGACGAGCAACTTAATCCAGCCATTCTGGGCGATCCCGATCCTGACCGTCACGCGGATGAAGTTCGGTGACGTGCTCGGCTACAGCGGTCTCATCGCCCTGGTGCTCTTTATCGTCAGCGCCATCGCGATGCTGATCATCCCGCCAATGTTGTAGGACATCTGAACCAGCGGGCTTCAGACTCACAGCGCTGTTACCTCGGGAGCTTCCTCGTCAGGTCACCGACTCGGATATTGCCCGACTGCACGACCTTGGCGTTCACTCCCCGGAGTTAGAGAAGTCGGCCCAGCTCGGAGTTCACAAGCTTCATCGCGTCCACGCCGAAGCGCTCGACAAACTTGCCACACCCCGTGTGAGGTTGATCGGTCAGCTCGATCACGGCGGTGCCTATCGCAAGCCGAGTCCCTGGTGGCACGTTCTCGGCGCTCAGGTCCAGGTCGACGAACAACTGGTCTCGGCCAGTGGCCAGCGCTTTCTGGTCTGCGCCAGGAGCGCAACCACGCGAGCGTTCATGACGTGCAGCTGCATGTCCGGATGCGGCGAACCGTCAGATGTGCGTGAGCTGCTACGCGACCGCCAATTGTCGCCGACGAGGCCCTCGTGCAGGCTGAGCTCGCCATCCTCGAGCACCTCCCGCTCGTCCTCTCGTGGACGCGCCACAATCAGCTCCAAGACCCCCTCGTCTCGTGGCGATTGGCCCGCCTCTGGAAAACCTGCCTCGAGCTCCTTGATGGTCAGATGTCTCACAGGCACAACGCGACTCAGTGACCCTGCCGATCAAGGATCGCCTCGATCTCGTCCATGACGCGGTCCATCCGGGCAATCAGCGCGTCGTAGGGCGCATCGGTGGCCAGGTCGATCCCATACTCCTGCAACAGCTCGTAGGCGTGGCGTGAGCCGCCCGCGGAGAGCACCGCCAGATAGTCATCCCGCGCCTGCCCATCGCCGTTCAGAAATCGCTCGGCGAACGTCGTCCCACCGGCGATGGAGGTGGCGTATTGAAACACGTAGAAGTTGCGGTAAAAGTGCGGGATGAATGCCCACTCGACGGCGTAGGCGGGGTCGATGGTCATGACCCCGGCATCGGCTCCGTGATACTGCCGCAACAACGCCTCGTAGACCCCGGTCATCTTCTCGCCAGACAGCGCCTCGCCGGCCTCGACCATCTCGTGAATCTTGAGCTCGAACTCGGCGAACATCACCTGCCTGAAGAAGGTGCCACGCGCCGCCTCGAGCGCGGTCCCGAGATAGAACAACCGCTCCTCGTCCGAGATGTCCTGGCCGAGCATGTGCTCCTGCAGGAGGACCTCGTTGGTCGTCGAAGCAATCTCGGCGGTGAAGGTGGCGTAGCCCGCCGTCTCGTAGGGATTCTGCTCCTTGGCCAACTGCGTGTGGATCGCGTGTCCCCACTCGTGGGCGAGCGTGGACACGTCGTTGAACTGCCCGTTGTGGTTCAACAGGAGATACGGGTGCACGTCGTAAACATCACCATACATGTAGGCGCCAGAAGCCTTGCCCTGCCGCGGGTAGACATGCATCCAGGTCCCCGAGAACCCCTCCTCGAGCAGTTCCAGGTAGTGGTTGCCGAGCGGCGCGGCCGAGGCGAGTGTCAGCGCCTTCGATTCGTTGATGTCAAAGGTTCTGTCCGATGCGACCAGCGGCGGATAGATGTCGTAGTAGTGCAGGTCGTCGAGCCCCAGCATCCGTTGCCGCAACCGAAAGTAGCGGTGCAGGGACGGCAGGTGGCGGTGCGCCGCCTCGATCAACTTCTGATAGACCGCGATGGGAATATTCGGCCCCGACAGCGCCGCGTCGAGCGCGCTGTCATACCGCCTGACCTTTGCCTGGAACACGTGCGCCTTGACCTGGGTATCGAGCGTTTGCCCCAGCGAGGTCTCATAGGTCTTCCACGCGGCCCAGAACCGATCGAACACCAGCTTACGATCTGTCCGGTTCTGCGACGCCCGGTGCAGCGAGTAGGCCGCCTGGTCCAATCGGACCTCCTCACCGGTCGACAGCGTGACGGTCGGGAACGGGATGTCCGAACTGGTGAGCATCGCATAGATGCGCTCGGGCCCCTGCACGACCGGCCCGGTCGCTGCGATCACCTGTTCGGCCTCGTCCGACAGCGTGTGCGGCTCCTGCCGCAGCGTGTTCCTGATGTTGAACGCGTGCTTGGCGAGACCAGGCTCCTCTGCAAGATAGGTGTCGACCGTCTGGGAGCCGACACGCAGCAGCTCGGGCGACACGAAGGCCACCGTCTCGTTGAAGTCGGAGAGCAGGGCGGCCGCGAGACCGCGACGTTCCTGCGCCTCGGAGACCCGGCGGTCCTCGTCCGCTTTCAGAAACGCGAACACATAGAGCCGGGCAAGCTCCTTCTCCGTCCCGGTGATCGCGTCGAACGCTTCCCGGAGCGTGGCGGCACTCTCACCCAGTTGCCCTCGGTAGCGGGCGAGTGCCGCGACTCGCGCCTCGAGCTGCGTCTTCGCCGTGTTCCAGGCGTCGACACTCGGATAGATGTCGCCGAGGTTCCACTCAATCTGCTCCGGCTGGGACCGGTCTTGGCCCTGGGCGGCTGCGGTGGCTGTCGTCATCATCATCATCAAGACGGTCAACACGGTCACACCGGACTTCATGGCGGCCGGCAAACACCAGATAGCACGCGAGATCATCAGGGCATCCCTCTACTACACGAGCTGCCGCAGCACGTATGGCAGGATTCCGCCGTGACGGTAGTAGCTCAGCTCGTCCGGGGTATCGATTCGTACCCGCACCGTGAACTCGCGCGCGACACCGCCCGGCGCGACGGCGCGCACCGTCACCTCTCCGCGCGGCGTGAGCCCGTCGGTGATGCCGGTGACGTCGAATGTCTCGAGGCCGGTCAGCCCGAGCGCCGCCACGCTATCCCCGTCCTTGAACTGCAGCGGCAGTACCCCCATGAATACCAGGTTGCTTCTATGTATCCGCTCAAAGCTCTCGGCGACAACGGCCTGAACGCCGAGCAACATGGTGCCTTTGGCAGCCCAGTCGCGAGAAGAACCCGTCCCATACTCGGTGCCGGCCAGAACAAGCAGCGGCACTTCGACGGCAGCGTATCGCATAGCGGCGTCATAGATGCTCAACTCCTCGCCGTCCGGCTGATACCGCGTCCAGCCACCCTCGGTCCCTGGCGCCAGCTGATTGCGAAGCCGGATGTTCGCGAAAGTGCCGCGCATCATCACCTCGTGGTTACCGCGCCGGCTGCCAAACGAGTTAAAGTCCAGCGGGTCCACTCCACGTGAGATCAGATACATTCCGGCCGGACCGTCGACCGGGATGGGGCCCGCCGGTGAGATGTGATCGGTGGTCACGCTGTCGCCCAGGAGCGCCAGCACGCGCGCGCCCAGGATATCCAGCCTGGCCGCCGGTGTCGGCGTCAAGTTCTCGAAGAACGGCGGGTTGCGCACGTAGGTGGAGTCGTCGTCCCACGAGAAGCGCTGGCCGGTCGGCGCCGGCAGCGCGCGCCACCGCTCGTCCCCGTCGAACACCCCGCGATATTTCGAGGTGAACTGGTCGGTGCGCACCGCTGCGGTCATCGCCGTCTGGATCTCCTCGCTCGACGGCCACAGGTCGCGCAGGAACACATCCCGACCGTCCGGGTCTTGCCCGAGCGGCTCGCTGGTGAGGTCCACAGTCATCCGTCCCGCTAGAGCATAGGCCACAACGAGCGGCGGCGACGCCAGGTAGTTGGCGCGCACCTGCGGCTGCACGCGCCCCTCGAAGTTTCGGTTCCCGCTGAGGACCGACACGACCACCAGATCGCGAGCCGCCACCTCCGCCGAGACGTCCTCTGCCAGCGGCCCGCTGTTGCCGATGCAGGTCGTGCACCCGTAGCCCACCAACCGGAACCCGAGCTCTGCGAGCGGTGTCATCAACCCGGCCGCCTCGAGATACTCGGTGACCACGGGGGACCCTGGCGCGAGGCTGGTCTTCACCCAAGGCTCCGGTCTCAACCCGCGCGCGACCGCCTTCCGTGCCAGCAGACCGGCGGCGACCATCACGCTCGGGTTCGAAGTGTTGGTGCAGCTCGTGATGGCGGCGATGACGACCGCGCCGTGGTCGAGCCCGGCGCCGTTGCCGTTCGACGACGTGACCGGTTGCGCCTCTCGCCCCGCCGGCATGGCCCGCAACACACCTGCGAACGCGGTTTTGGCCTGCGTGAGCGGCACCCGGTCCTGCGGCCGCTTCGGACCGGCAAGGCTGGGCTCGACCTCGCCGAGGTCGAACTCGACAACGCTCGCGTAGACCGGGTCGACATCGGCGATGCCAAACATCCCCTGCGCCCGAGCAAACGCGTCGACCAGGGCGACGTGCCAAGAGTCCCGACCGGTCAACGTCAAATAGTCGAGCGTCATCTGGTCGATCGGGCAGATGGCGACCGTGGACCCGTACTCGGGCGACATGTTGCCCAGCGTCGCCCGGTCCGCCAATGTGAGCGTTGTCAGCCCAGAGCCGAAGAACTCCACGAATTTCGCGACGACCCCGTGCGCGCGAAGCCGCTCGGTGATGGTCAATACCAGGTCCGTCGCGGTCGTGCCCTCCGGCAGCCGGCCGATCAGTTTGACCCCGACCACCTCGGGGATGAGCATCGAAACCGGCTGGCCGAGCATCGCCGCCTCCGCCTCGATGCCACCGACGCCCCAGCCCACGACCCCCAGACCATTAACCATTGTCGTGTGTGAGTCGGTACCGACCAACGTGTCCGGGTACACCATGGCGCCCTCGCCGGTGCCGTCGGTGCAGACAACCCGCGCCAGATACTCGAGGTTCACCTGGTGCACGATGCCGGTGTCCGGCGGTACGACGCGAAAGTTCTCGAACGCCTGCTGTCCCCACTTCAAGAACGCGTAGCGCTCCTTGTTGCGGGAAAACTCGAGCTGCGCGTTCAGATCGAAGGCGTTCGCCTGACGAAAGTGGTCCACCTGCACCGAGTGGTCAATGACCAGCTCGGCCGGCTGCAGCGGGTTGATGCGTTCTGGATCTCCCCCGAGCCGGATGACACCGTCGCGCATGGCCGCCAGGTCGACGACCGCCGGGACCCCGGTAAAATCCTGCAGCAGGACCCGCGCCGGCATGAACGCGATTTCCTTGGTTGCGCCGGCCCGCGGGTCCCAGCAGGCCAGCGCCTGGATATCGTCGGGCGTGACACGCTGGCCGTCCTCGCGTCGCAAGAGGTTCTCGAGCAGGATCTTCAACGAGTAGGGCAGCCGCGCCACATTGGGAAAACCGGCGTGTTCGAGTGCCTCCAGGCTATGAAAGGATAGGGTGCTGTCTCCGACGGACAACGAGGTGCGGGTGCCGAACGTGTTGTGGGTGCTCATCTTCGGTTTCAGTGGCGTCATGCCAAAACGGAGAATAATCCTGGAAAACCGTGATTGTCCTTCACTGATCCGCGCTCGTGCAAGCCGGCATGCCTGTGCCAGGGTTTCTGTGGGCAGGCCGTGTTTCCGCTGCCCTCGGCCTTCTGGGAGAATACGCCTCCATGCCTAGACTCGGAGCACACATGTCGATCGCCGGCGGGCTGCCGCGCGCTGTGGAACGCGCGCGGGCGGCCGGCTGCGACACTCTGCAGATCTTCACCAAGTCGTCTGGTCAATGGCTGGCGCGACCGCTACCGGACGCCGAAATAGCCGAATTCAGGCGGCTGAGCGAGGAACTGGATGTCCGCCCAGTGATCGCCCACGCCAGCTATTTGATCAACCTGGCGGCACCGGCCGACACCCTGCGCCGTCGGTCCGGCGCTGCGCTCGGTGAGGAGCTCGACCGAGCCGAGGCGCTTGGGTTGCTCGGCGTGGTCCTCCATCCTGGCTCCTACACCACGACCACCACGGAGGAGGGTCTGGCCCGGATCGCCGCCGGCATCGCCCGCGTGCTGGCCGACCGCCCGAACCAGCGGACCATGCTACTGCTCGAGCATACCGCCGGGCAGGGCACCAACCTGGGCCATACCTTCGAGCAACTCGAGACGATCCTCTCTGACGTCGAGCGATCCGGACCGACGACGCGAATCGGCGTGTGTCTCGACACGTGCCATCTTTTGGCCGCCGGCTACGACCTGAGCTCCGACACCGGATATGTCGACACAATGCGCCAACTCGAGACGTGTGTGGGGCTCGACCGTCTACAAGCGCTGCATCTCAACGATTCGAAGACACCACTTGGTAGCCGTGTGGACCGACACACCCACATTGGTAGCGGTCACGTCGGGCTCAGCGCGTTCCAGCGTATCCTCACAGACCCGCGTCTGGAACACCTGCCGATGGTGCTCGAGACCCCGAAGGCGCGCTCGACCAAAACCGCAGAGATCGAGCCCGACGCGATGGACCTGGAAAATCTTCGAACACTGAGGAACCTGATGTCTGGGGCCGCGCCCTAACTCGTGATGGTCCCGTGCGTCATGCTGGTAACGCACCGAAGGCGGCGAGGCGTGTCCGTCACTCTCCAAACACGTCGGCCTCAAACGTAAACAACCTGGCGCCGGAGCGCCACGCATCGGGCGCCAAACCGGCTTTCACGCAGGTCTGCGAGACGAAGGTCTCGCGGTCCCAGCCCCACTCGGTCGGCACCTGGGGCAGCAGCAGGCCGCGGTGCGACCCCTGCTGGACGACAAGCCCATGACGCCCGACCTCGACCTCGGCGGGATCTGTGACCGGCTCGACAGCGCCAAGCACGGAGATCTCCAGGACGACCTGAGGCAGGTCGTTAAGCGGCAACGGCGAGAACCTCGGGTCCCGGGTCGCGGCGTCACCGGCGTATCGGGCCACAACCTCTACCAGCGGAGCGTCATCTTCGACCGACCCGAGACAACCGCGGAGCCGGTCGTTGTGTCGGATGGTGACGAAAGCGCCGGTCCGTCGGGCCAGGCCACCAACCGCCGGCGGCGCGTCAACCGAACGACCCTCGAGTCTGGCGACGATCGCCCGACGCGCGAGCTGCAACAACGCCTGTCGTTCGTGGGGTTCAAGCATCGCCTGTCCTCCCTGCAGCCCGCTCCAGACCCTCACACCTCAGCGGTCTCACGGCAGCCGAGGGGGGCGAAGCCCTACGGGTTCCCCGGGTTGCCCTAAGCGTGGTCGAAGAATCTCCTCGGGAGTTCGGTCAAAGCGACCGAGGGCAGCAGCAAGATAGCCGACGACGGCGGTCTTGTCGCCAGAGACATCTCCCGAGTCTGCATAGCACAGCGTGCGGGCCTCGCACGCCCCGAGGGTGGCGGCCGCCTTCATCACCGCGACGGCGGCGCCGCCGCCGCAGGCGACGCACCGGCCTCGCTCATGCGTCGGATAGCGCTCGAACTCCGCCAGCAACCCGTCCGGATCGAAACGTGCGACATGGTCGATAACCACACCATCGAACGAGGCTGCCCGCTCAGCATCGAAGTAGTGCGAGAGATCGGTGCTGGCCACGATGAGCGGTGTCAGCCCGGCGAGCGCCCCGGCCAGCACCTCGGCCAACGCCAGAATCGTCTCGCGCTCCTGATAGCCAATGACCAGGGGCACGATCGGCGTGTCCGGAAGGACATGACGCAGAAATGGCAACTGCATCTCGATCGCGTGCTCGCGCACGTGCGCGGTCGGGTGGGTCCTGATGCACGGTGCGCTCATCAACCGGTCAGCAACTCCGGCGGCCACCGGCACCGGTCCAAGGGGGGTATCGAACGCGCCGCGCGGGTAGATCGCCACGCCGTCGAAGCCCACGTGATGTGACGGCCCGACCAGCACCGCGACGTCATAGGCGCGGCCCGTCACTGCCCGATAGGCGTGGGCGGCCACCGCCCCCGAGTAGCGGAGACCGGCATGCGGCGTGATGATCGCAACGATGTCACCTGTCGGTGTGTCCTCGACCTTCGCCAGGTAGGAAATCACCGTCGCGCGCAGGGGCGCCTCGGCGGCCGGATACCAGCTGCCGGCCACCGCCGGTGGCCTCATCGGATCGTCACGCTTAGGGGTCCGTGTCATAAGGCAGCCCGTGGCGCAAGGCCGGCGTGGCACCAAGACCTGCGATGGGCCCTCCGGCTGGGGAAACGTCGAAGCCAGATAAGTGCGGCCGGGCCACAGATCTCATTGTGGCGCACGGCTTGAGCCGTGCGATCGCAGGACTGAAGGCCTGCACCACACCGACCCGGAACGTCACTCGCCACTGCGCCGCCGGACCGCGATGCGGACCCCAATAAAGACCACGAGCGTCAGGATGGCCGGACTCCCCATGACGAGCCAGAACGGATCGACCGTCAGCCCGATGACGAGCGACAGCACGCCGAGGATCAGCATGATGCCGACCATCCACGGCGGATGCTGGAACAGCGGACGCTCGTCGGGCATACCTATGATGGGAATTGTTGCACACCGCCTGGCTCGCAATCCGTGGTGAAGGTCCCGCGTCGCACCGAGAACGGCGATGGGCCTGGCTGACAAGGCGTCACGTTCACGCCACTTGCCGATCCGACCACCGTCAAGACGTTGAACATCTTCGGCGACAGCGAGACCTGCACACGCGCCGGGCATGTGCCGTTGACGATAGCGGGCACGGAGATGCACGCCTGGGAGGCCAGATGGCCCCGTTCGTCATGCGAGGGCGGCTGAAATGATAATGATAGTGTTGTACTTCGGGCATGCGACCACGTTACCTCGACGTGGCAGGGTCGACGTGAAGTTGACCCGGGTGCGGAGCAACCGCGCCACATTCACGACGTCGATCCCCTCCCGGCAATGTGGACACGTTGCCGGAAACTCCACTGTGTACTCCGCTTCGGCTATTTGGCTTGCATTAATTTGCTGACTCGTAGCTACATGCTGCTCCTTGCCGTTCAGGCGGGCCTGAGCGCGGCACGGCTCCCGGGCGCAACCACGTGGGCCGCAGAGACCCATGCCGTCTTCACTGCCTCCGAAGACAGGACAGATATGTTGTCGGTCGAATTCTCGCCAAACCACACCCTGGCGACGAGAACCTAGTGGCCCGCCTCATGAATACGGCCACGTACCGAAGGCCGCTGCACCAAGCTGCGGTCGTTCCGCCGGGCGCGAGAAGGGATCCTACCGGCAAGCTTCAACCGAGGAGCAACACAGCCAGGCGGGATGCAGCGCTGGTCGAATGCAACTGGACTTTCACCACGGGCTGCTAGGCTCGAGACGGCACTCTCCTACTCCCACCGGGCGATCAACCGTCAGCGAGCGCGCGCGTAGAGGTCCAGCAGGCTGCCGGCGCGACAGGTTTCAAGAAGGGTGCGATAGACACGCGTCCGGGCGACGGACCGGCCCTGGCGATCCATCACGGGCGTCTCCCACCGGATGACCTCGAATGCGGCCGCCTCGGCCAGCCGCCGGAGGCTGGCCGGCGTGAAGAACCAGAGATGGTGCAGCGCCGCATAGTGACGCCAGGGCCTGTTCTTCAGGCCGAGCCGGCTCTGCCAGCTCTTGAGCTGCGGGGTGAGACCGGCCAGGTTCGGCACGCCAACCAGGAGAATCCCGCCCGGCGCAACGAGCTCCCGCGCCCGACGCAGCTCAAGAAGCGGGTCTCGCGTGTGCTCGAGCACATGATTGAACCGAACGACGTCGTAGCGCGCGTCGCCGAAGTCAATCGCCGGCAGCTCGCCCTTCCATAGCCTGGTGCCGCTCGCGCGGGCCGACCCGGCGACCACCATGTCGGTGCCCTCGACATCCCAGCCGCGGTCGCGCACAAACCGCAAGAACGCTCCAGCCCCGCAGCCGACGTCAAGAAGGCGGCGCCGCCCCGCGTCGAGCCAGTGCTCGAGACGCACCACCTGACGCGCGTAGTGCCGCTCATGTCGGTCATCGGCGGTCGCCTCTTCCGGACGATGGTAGTCGGGACCGTAGACGGCCGTCGCCATCTGCTCGAGCACAGGTCTCGGGCTGTGGAACTGCAGCCGACAGGACACGCACCGCGCGAGATGAAGCCCCTGAAAGTCGGTGGCAAAACGCACCGGGCGCTGGCGGCACAGCGGACACAACACAGGTTCACGATCTGGTAGCGCCGCGGCGACATCCTCCTGTGGACGTCCGAACAGCGACGCGGATGAGATCGTGTCCGGCGTGCCACTCACGACGCGGGCACCGTGCGGGTCAT
>Ga0302123_10000620_pt1 | contig 27578 bp, 20 predicted proteins | sample CB21_321_MG_FD_203109 | JGI IMG/M metagenome (GOLD analysis project Ga0302123, IMG submission 203109) | Marine microbial communities from Western Arctic Ocean, Canada - CB21_32.1 | ecosystem: Environmental > Aquatic > Marine > Oceanic | place: Canada: Western Arctic Ocean | collected 2017-09-28 | reverse complement strand
TACATAAAGGCACGGTACGGCTCTGCTGCCACTGCTCACAGGCCGATGTGTCAGTCAGGGTAGCTCGGTCTCACGGGTCCTGCTACAGGAATGGTCGTGTCCCGCGGTCTTGCGGCCCTGTACCTACGGCCCAGGGCTGACCAATCCGACGTATGCTCGGACCCGGGCGCAATCGTTTTGCTGGACACGATAACGAGGGTAGGTTAAATTTGACAATCACGTCTGCGGCTAATAATGCTGCCCCCTTGCGACATTACACTCCGTCTTGCCAGGTTGCCCCAAGTATTCCCATGATTTCTCTTAAGAAACTTTTGTCAATTATTGCCCTTTCGGTATTTGTTACCGGCTGTGGAATTATAGATACAGAGCAGGCAGGGGAAGCGCTTGCTCTCAAGGAGCAAGTTCTTCGGCTTCAAATCGAAGAACTTGACCCCCTCATGGATCAACTTGACGACATGCAGTCGCAAATTGCACCTCTAGAGGAGGAAATCGAAAACTTAGAAGCTGCACGTGAAGATATTTACAACGAAGCTAGAGATATCGGTGATGATTTCGAACGTGAAATGGGTGGCGCGTACGAGATACTGTGGCAGGGGGAGGAAGAAGCGCGGGACGATTTTGAGGATCAGTTAGAAGAGCAATATCAAGCCCTTGAACGTGAATGGGACGGACTAGAATCGGGCCAGCAAGAAGTGTGGAGAACTCTGGAGGATGATAGGGACGATATGTGGGATGAATTTGAAGACACTCAGCGTGCAATGTGGCTTGATTTTGAGGATGAGACTTACGAGAAGCGTCAGGTAATAGAAGAAGGCGATCCCGAGATCGTAGCGCTCATAGAATCACTTGAAGACCGACGTGATTTAGTTGAAGCCGATGAGAGCGCTTTGAATGTTCTTCAAATGGATATTCGTAAGCAGGAGCAAGAACTAGAGATGCGGCGTTTCGATATAGAGGATCAACTGGACCCTCTATACGAACGGCTAGAAACGATGCATAACGAATCGAATCAGATATGGGAACAAGAACCCCCTTATGATTTCGAGCAGGAAAGAAACTCTAAATACGAATTAATAAGAGACAAACAGCAACAAATCGAAGCCGCTTGGGATGATCAACAAGGCCAAAACGAAATAGATTTTACGGGCCGAAGCGAAAGGCGCGGGGAAGCGCAAAATGCTCATCGGCAGATACTCGACTCGATCAATACCCAGCGGGGTGAGGCCTACGATCAAGACGAACAGGCTGAAACCGGTGAAAATGCCGACGCAGATATCGCTGGCGTCGACCAAAATTACAATGAAGCAAAGAGCGTTTACACAGGGCTTCTTGCTGGCACTGAATCACGGATCAGCCAGTTGTCAGCAGCGCAGTCATCTGATGGCGGTAGCGTTGATACAAGTGCCATAGTCGCCGGCTTGGATAGTAGTAGGTTCGACCTTTCCTCTGCACAGGATGAGCTAGCCGGCGCAGAGGAAACAATTCCTGGTGGCGAGGAATCCAATTCACTTTATCCCGCAGCGGCACAGGCGAAGACAGATGCCGAGGCGGCCTTGGCAGCTGCGAACGTCCTGTTATCTGATGCAAACGATCTTGTGATCGATGAGGCCATTGAGGTTGACCGAATATTCAAAGCCGCAGCCGTGGCCGAAGGCCAGGCGGCAGTCGATAGCGCCCAGTCTCAATTTGACGCGGCGACGACGGCCCTCGATAACACCCCTGAAAGGATTTCAACGTCAGGCGGTCCTAATCCTGGATACGCCGAAATTCAGTCTCGTATCAGCGGATACGAAGCTCTGATCGCAAACTATGAGGCGCAGCTGGCGGACGCGGAACAGGGTGGGGAGTCGACGGCAGCCGATCCTGAACTCACGACTGCGTACGCGAGTAAAGCAGAATACGAGGCGATCCTGAGAGATCTTGAGTCCACGTACGAAACGGATATCGCTGCACTGAGGGCCAAAGTCGACGCCGGATCAGGGACATCTGTTGACGTTGGTTCACTGGAGCAGGAATTCGAGGCGCAGATCCAACGGGCCAACCTTGAGTTAGAAGAAAAACTGAAGGTGATTGACTCAGAAGAGTACGGTGGAAACACCAAGTCGGACGTCATATCGAACTTGGAGAATGAATCCGCCGCGCTAGAACAAGAAGCCCGTGCCATTGAGCAGGAACAACAGGTCTGGCAGCGAGCACGTGAGGAACAACAGAAAGTTAAACGTGCGCAGATACGGGCCCTTGAGGAACAAATTGATCCAATACGGGAGAATCAGAAAGAACTCGATCGATCGCAGCGTCCGCTTCGTAAAGAAAGCATGATCATAGAAACCCAAAGAATGACCATTCAGGAACAGCGGCAAGTGATCGAAAACGAACTCGATCCTCTATGGGATATAGGGGAGGAAGCCAAGGAAGAGCTAAGGGAAGAGTTCGAAAACTCGCAACGGGGGGATAGTCGTGCATTGGAAGAGGAAATTGACGACTTACGCGATGGTATCGAAGATTTGATGGACGATAAACAGCGTGAAGCCGAGGACGCAATGAACGCCCTACGGCAGGGTCTTGAAGAACGGATGCGTGGGCTCGAGGATCAGCGAGATGAATTCGATGATGCCTTCGATGAAGAGATCGAACAGAAACAGGCGGAATTAGACGATCTGATAGAAGTCCTCAGAGAAGAGTCCATGCAGCCACTTGAAGAAAAGTCGGTTGCTTTGGACGAGGAAATCGAAGTGCGATGGGTGGCACTGGAAGTGCTCTATGAAGAGCAGGGGGGGCTGACTGACCAGATGAAGGAGCTTGAAGTGAGGATTCGCGATTTGGACCGTCAGGCTGAATTCGGGGTTCTTAATGTACTTACGGGTGCGTTAGAAAACGTTGCGGAGCTGGAAAAGAGTGGCGGAGTTGGTAGCTTCGACTCCTTTATTCCTGGTGCTGGCGCTATCCCCGGTATTCCTGATGTCGGCGATCTAGTACCTTCAAATTAGAGTCAGTAAGCTTCAAAAAGGTGCAATAGGCGCCTCACAGGACCGCTCCCGGAATAGACAGCGAACGAGTTGGGGCCGTTACAAGTCCCTGCAGCCAACGGAAAGGTGTTCTAGCGATATGTCCGGGAGCTTGCCGATCGGTCGGCTCGGAGGTAATGGTCCGCTGGTGACTTACTGTGGGGGATCTCCGAACATGATTGGAAGGTATGGCGATGTCTTCGATGGTCGAGACCCCGACGGCTGGCGCATCCAGTTCGTAGACGCCAAACGCGACGAGCCAACGGAGTAGGGCCATCGCGTTGCAACCTCGTAGGGGCGGCTGACTACCCGCCCTCGGGCGTATTCCCTACGGCCCTGCACGGCGTCACGTCATCGCTGCGCCTCGGGGTCGTGCGACCACGCTTTTACCGCACACCACCAAACGCCCTAAAGCGTCAGCTCAAGCACGTACAGCCCGCCCTTGAATCGGTCTATCGCGTAAATCAGACCCTTCTCGTCCCAGTACACGTCGTTGATATTGACACCGTTCATCCCCTCCGGGTAAGCCGGGATGTAGTACGCCACCTCTTCCGGCCGGAACGGATCGCTGATGTCGTGCACCCGTACCCCGCCGTTGAAATACGAACCCACAATCAGCTGGTCCGAGCGCATAGAAAGCGGCCCCGGCTTGTTCTCGTGCAGGTTATGTGCGCCGTACCGTCCGTCGTTCTGGCTGAACTGCTCCGGGTCGGGCATGGGGAAGGTGCTGATGATGACCGGGTTTGTCTCGTCACGACCGTCCATAACCCACACCATCTTCGGGAAGTCATCGCCGTGATCGACCACCGACTCATCGCTGACGATCAATAGCTCTCGATCGAATAGCGGCATCACCGTGTGCGTGAAACCGGGGAACGGCGGGTGGTAGTCCACACGGCTGATCATGCTCGGTTTCGACTTGTCAGACACGTCCAGGATGATCGCCCCGCCATCGATGTAGCCCAGGTATGCGCGATCAGGTCGTTCAGGCCACACGTTGCCGTTGTGGAGACGGAATCCGGTGTCGAAATCTGGATGCCGCACAGGCGGCGCTTCCGTGTCGCCGACACAAGTCCCCGGAAGCCACCATCGGCCTACCTCCGTCGGGTTGGTCGGGTCGCCCACATCCACAATCATAAGGAACTGGTCGTCCAGCGGGTTCTGAGGTTGGAAATCGGCTGCGCCGGTGGATAGATAGGCGTATCGACCATCAGCAAACCACAGGCAGTGCGCACCACGAGAGTACGGACCTGAAGTATCGAAATGGGAGATTTTCTTCGGATTCACAGGGTCTTTAACGTCCCAGATACCCATGCCGACCGGCGCATCTCCGACCTCTAATCCCTGATACGCCACAAGTAGAAGGTCATCAACCATGTCCAGAGAGTTGGACCGCACCCGTTCGTTAGGAACCTCGGTCTGCGCAACGATTATCGGCTCAGTCGGATCGGTCACGTCCAGCACCGTGAAATCTTTTGGCCCACTCTCGTGAGCTACGTACAGCATCCGCCGTCCGTCCGGCGTGGCCTGGAGTGATAGCCCCTCTCCGCCATTGCCGAAGCCTCCTAGGTCGCTCTGTGAGAGCAATTTCATGTTCCAGGACTGGGCTGAACCGTCGGACATAAGAGTCTCCTAATCCGAACGCTGGCACCCATCCGATCGTCGCATTGCGGTCTGGCGTGGTGGATTCCGCTTCGGAGGACTTTGTTGGTGTCGAGAAGATAACATCAATATTTATAAGGGCAATAAACACCGCTTGTTGTGGAGAACGTGTGTTGGCAATCACCGCTTGAGCAGATTGGGCGTTGATCTGCACTTTTGACCCAAGATTCTGTGGCCCAACCTTCCTACACTCGCCCTATGGGCGAGCGAACTACATACCTCTTGATGGCGGCAATTTCCGTTTTGGCGATCGCATGCGGATTCTCTGGGTCCGGTGAGTCTGGCGATTCCAGTGACGGCCCCAATGACCCGTCCCTGGCTCGTTGATGGTAGTTCGCTAATGTACGTGATCGATCTCGATGATGCTGCCCCGAGAGATCGCTATCAAATTGCCGCATCAAACGTAAGAGGTCTCGTCCAGTGGTCACTCTGGACACAGGAAGTGGCCGAGGATTCGGAGTCGGCAGAATCTGTCGTGGACTTGATAACGACTCTCGGTGTGGAGTCCGGCGACAAATCGTTAACTTCAGGCACCGCGGAAGGTGCTTCCTACCGGCGATGACGTTCCGCACGACCTCGATCTGCTGATAATTCCTGAAGGCCCCATCCTGATCCCGTCAGGAATACAGGACGGACTCGATGATCCCTTTGACCCGTTCCAGTTTTCGGGCAACACTTGGGTCCGGCCCAACCAAGACGGCAGCTTCGATTTTTCGGACCCATGAACAATAGGCCTGGTATGGCTCGGGAATCCGACCTCAATCCCAATGATCGGACGCGTGGATTAAGGCCAGATGGACCAACATCTCCCGTGGTGCTAACCCGGCATCTCGCCGACTATTCGCGGTGCGTGCTCTGTAACTCTTCGGTCCAAGTCTCGTGGGTGTGGTCCTCTAACTAGTCGCCGTTGATGAGTCTGAAGAACGATCTATCGGTCTCAAACTCGAGCGGTAAGTCTCGACGGCTAACAGAATTCTCAGCTGCCGGTATGGCGTAACCTGCCGGGATTACTGGCTGTTGCTAAGTGTTGACCAACGATTTCCAGCGATGTTTTGAGGAGTTCTGTTATGCGTATTGCTCGTTTTGAAGTTGATGGACTTGCCCGGTACGGGGTTGTTGAGGGGGACTCAGTCGTTGAGATTCGTGGGGATGTCTTCGGGTCGTTTGATCGGACATCTACCTCGCACGCACTAAGCGATATCCACCTACTTGCGCCGGTGACGCCTAGCCAGATGTTTGGTCCGGGGGTGAACTTTGCGGATCACCTCCATGAGGCGACCAGCATTACGGGGCAAGCGAAGATGGCGGAAACGCCACAGCCCTGGCACAAGGCCATAAGTGCCATCATCAATCCGGGCGATGACATCGTGATTCCGTACGACTCAACCACCGGGATTCAGCACGAGGGCGAGTGCCTGGCGGTGATCGGCAAGACAACCCGGCGCGTCAGCCCTGACGAGGCCTGGGATCACATCTTAGGATTCACGTGCGGCAACGATATCAGCGAACGGACGTGGCAGCGGAACGACAACTCGATGTGGCGGGGCAAGGGCAGCGACACGTTTGCGCCGATCGGCCCATGGATCGACACCGACTTCGACCCTCGCGCTGGCGGCGACATGATCGTCACACTGAACGGCGAAGAGGTGCAGCGCGCCAGTACGGCAGACATGTACTTCAATTTCGGAGTTCTGGTGAGCTACATCAGCCAGCAGTTGACACTGAAGCCGGGTGACGTGGTGTGGTCGGGAACCACCGGCGATCCCAGAAACATGAACCCCGGTGATCAGGTTGAGGTAGAAGTGCAGGGGATAGGCAAGCTCGCCAACCCCGTGGCGATGGAACAGAAGTGAGCGTGCCCGAGACCGATTCAGGTGATGGCTCGAAGTTCGTTCCGCTGGTCGGCTACGAGGCTTACTCTGATGAACAGATGCGGTCTCGTGCCTCTGAGTTTGCCTCGAAGATCGCGAAACGCCGCACGGTTCGTGATTTTTCTTCGAAGATGCCGCCGCGTGAGGTGCTGAACGACTGCCTTCGGGCCGCCGGTTCGGCACCGAGCGGGGCAAATATGCAGCCGTGGCACTTTGCTATTGTTGGCGATGCCGACGTAAAACGTCGGATACGCGTCGCCGCTGAAGAAGAGGAGCGGGAGTTCTATTCAGGCCGAGCGCCACAGGAGTGGCTCGATGCACTTGGGCCCCTTGGCACAACCGCCGAGAAGCCATTTCTGGAGACAGCACCGTGGTTGATCGGCATCTTTGAAGAGAGCTACGGGTTGCTACCGGACGGTCGGCGAGTGAAGCACTATTACGCCCGCGAGTCGATCGGTATAGCAACTGGAATCCTGATCACTGCGCTGCACCACGCAGGGTTAGCGACGTTGACGCACACGCCTAGCCCGATGGGCTTCTTGAATCAGATCATGGAACGGCCGCCGAATGAACGGGCGTTTTTGTTGCTGGTGGTCGGCTATCCGGCCGAGGGCGCAACTGTGCCGGACATATCCCGAAAGTCGTTTGAAGAGTTTTCAAGTTTTATCTGAGGCCCCGGTTGGGCGGTTTTGTTGACCCACGGCACACGCTTGTGGGTTGCTGGGAGCGGCGTGATTGGTAGACTCGGTCCTTCGAGAGCCTTATGACGCGGTCGTTCGCCATGCGCTGATGACGCGTTACGCTGCAAGCGTCCGTGAATGAAGACCAATCGTGTTCAGACACAAATAAACAGGGAGTGGATATTGGAACCGGTTATTAAGAACAGGGCCGACTTTGGCAATCCCATCCTTGGGCCGGAGGACGGCGTTCCCACGGTAGTCACGCTGTACCACGACCATCAGCCCGGGGAGTCCAGCGCTCACCACACGCACGCCTGGGAGCATCAAGCCTACATAACGCGTGGCGAGGGCATCATCTGGGTCGATGGTGAGGAGTACCCGATCAAGGCCGGGGATTGCGTGATGGTTCCGCCGGGATCACTTCACCACTTCAAGAACACCGGGGATGTAGTGCTGAGTCGGGTGACGTTCAACCCGCTTTCCTCAACACAGGGCTAACGCAGGTCCAACGCGGCACAAGGCTAGACTCCATCGCGTTCCAGAGTCGTTCGATCATCGTATCGGCATCCCAGGGCTGGGGCACAGGTAGGTCCCGTGTGATGGGGTCTGAGCGGAGGCCTGGCAGCGCGGTGATGCCGTCAATGTACGGCTGTTGATGTCCAGGATGATGGCGTCCGACTGTATGAGGGTAGCTTGCTCGACCGCGTCACGCCCGTCCGAGGCTTCTCGGACCGTGTGACCGGCGTCTTCAAGCGTGGCCATGAGGGCTACGCTGACTTCCGAGCTATCGTCCACGATCAATATGGTCGCCATGTATTGCTCCACTTTCCTGATCTATCTTCAGGCCTGCGAGAAAGATATTGGCTTCTTACGGTGTCTACCACGGGGGGTAAACCCCACACGGACCAGTCTGAATTACCGAGCTACCACTATGTGAAGTGATTGCATGTGAACCAGGTTGGGATTGGGTGTGGCCAATCCCAACCTGCACTCGCACCTTTCAGGTCAGCTCAGGACTGCTCTCGGAAAAACTCGACGGTGTTCGACAGGCCGGTCGCGAGCCCGACTTGTGGCGTCCACCCGAGTTCGGCACGGGCTAGCGAGGCATCCAGGCTGATTGTGTGGATATCGCCGGCGCGTGGTGGGCCGTACTCCGGATCTTTTGTGTATCCAGTGAGTGTGCTTAACCGGGCGCATAGTTGGTTGACGTCAGTTCCGGTGCCGGAGCCGATGTTGCAACGAGGCGGGCTACCGGTCGGGATCGCGGCGATCACGGCATCGGCGACATCGGCCACGTACACGTAGTCGCGTTCGTCTTTGCCGTCGCCGAATATCGTGATCGGGGCGTCGGCAAGCATCGCTTTTGCAAATATGGCGACTACACCGGCCTCCCCGTGCGGATCCTGTCGTGGTCCGTAGATGTTGGCCAATCGGAGAACTGTGGACTCCAGGCCATAGCTACGACGGTAAAGGTCGAGGTACAGCTCGCCGGTGAGTTTGGATGTCCCGTAAGGGTTCTCCGGGCCGGTGGGGTGGCTTTCGCTTACCGGTAGGTCGTCCGGCTGGCCGTACGCCGTGCCGCCCGATCCGAAATATACGATCTTGCTGACACCGGATGCGCGAGCCGCTTCAAGCACGTTCACGGTGCCAAGTACGTTAATCCGGGCGTCCAGGAGAGGTTCCCTGGTGGACAGGGATACGCTGATCTGTGCTGCGGCGTGGACGATCAGCTCAGGGCTGACCTTTGTTATCGCATCGGATGCCGCGTCGGAGGTGACATCGGCGACTATGAGCTCAACGCCGGGCGGAAGGTTTTCCCGCTTGCCGCTGCTCAAATCGTCTATGACTGTGACCCTGTAACCGTTATCGATCAGTCGATCGACGACGTGTGATCCGATGAACCCTGCGCCGCCGGTCACTACGGCAGATTTTGCGGTCGGCATCCATACTCCTCAAAATTACACGTTTTTCTCACGGGATTCAGAATATCCCTGCCTTACGCCGCTACTCTTTCGGCGCGAAATCCTGTAAAAGAGTACGCCGGAACGATCGATTTCGTATCTGTCGTCCCGCGACGAGAATTGCGAGTTAGACTTGCAGGTCGGGGCTACATATAATTCGGCGTCGGCCAGGCTGCACTGCGCTAATTCATAGGGCGTTGCCCTCAAACTTTTTTGGCCAGGAGGATTCCCAAGAGGATGACCTACATCATCGCCTCACCCTGTGTGGACGTTCGAGATGGCGCTTGCGTTGACGTCTGCCCCGTCGACTGCATCTACTCGAACCCAGATGACAACATGCTTTACATTAACCCGGAAGAGTGCATCGACTGCGCTGCGTGTGAGCCGGTATGTCCGGTCACGGCTATCTTCCCGGAAGATCAGGTACCTGAGAACGAGCAGAGTTTCATCGCCCTGAACTATGACTACGACTACGACAACTCCGAACCCGGAGACAACAAGTAGTCCTGTCTTACGGCTTCGTGCCGTGACTTCGGATAATAAAAAGGTCCCGGCGAAAGCCGGGGCCTTTTTATTTACGGTTATTGAGAACCCGCGTTAGCCGATTGCGTCCAACGCCTCTTCTATCGGCTTCCGAACACAGGCGAAGATCGGCGTCTCGCTCTCGGTGTAGAACCCCCCGGGAATCTCCCTAAGCTCCATAACAAGCGATACGAACTCTCGTGGCTCGTTGGTCTCAAAACCGACAACAAACTCCTGGTCGTCGAGTCCGAACGAGTACGTCGTGTTGATCTTGATGGACGGATACTTGTGGCCGATCTTGAAGTGATCGCCCATCATCCCCTGTCGCTCTTCCTGGTTGAGCTGATACCACTCACGCTTCTTCACCATCGGGTAAACGATGAAGTACTTGAACTTCTCTTCCTTGAACTCCGGTCCGCCGCCGCCGTGCTTGTACTGAGTCTGGCGTCGTACAGCGAGGTATGAGTAGGACTGCTCAAGGTAGCCGGCGAGGTGCGTATGGTTGATGCGGCGTGCTGTTTCGTCGAAATCGTCCAGGTCCATAGATGCCTGGGCCAGCATGATGTCGGAGTCGCCGCGTGTGCCGGTCAGACCGTAAGTGGTCAGCGGAGTCTCCGGGCCGATCTCTGAGACGACCGACGCGAACTCCGCTTTTGAGGCCTGTTTTTCATCCTCTGGGAGTCTGCGCCAGGTCTTGTCTAACTTGTAAAAATTGAGTTTTGCGTACTCACCCTCGAGTAGAGACGGTGACATTGATTCGCTCCGGATTGGCAGCTATGTTCGGGGTCAGATTATAGCAGCGGAGTGTTGAGTCGCTCAGCTGCGAAAAGACGGGTTGTAGACGGGAAAATCGCCCTTAGAGGCGGGTGCCAACCACAGTTCGATCTGTGTTGACCGTACGAGTGAGCGACCGTACGATTTCGGTTCCCGGCTTCTTAAAGGAGCTGACTTATCCCATTCCCAGCCCTGTTCCGGTAGTTTCCGGCGCTAAAGGGGACCGCAAATGCCTGACGAGCAAGTGCTTAAGAAGACACCCCTACACCAAACTCACTTAGCCTCTGGCGCTCGCATGGTGGAGTTCGGTGGTTGGGACATGCCGGTGCAGTACTCCGACGGTATCCTCTCTGAGGTGCGCTCCGTACGGGAAAACGCAGGCATGTTTGACGTGTCGCACATGGCGCGCTTCCAGTTCGTTGGACCGGAAGCGGTGTCTTTTCTTGACCGTATGCTGGCGGCCGATGTGGCTGGCCTACGAAACGGTCGGGCGCGGTATCACGTGATCTGCAACGAAAACGGCGGCATCATCGACGACGCCATCGTGTATCGCGTGACCGACGACCAGTGCATGCTTGTCGCTAACGCCGGGAACGCCGACGCCGTAAGGGAGTTTCTAATCCCGGCCGCACAGCAGAATGGCGGAGTGTTCTTTGCCGACCTATCTGACGACATTGCGATGATCGCCGTTCAGGGGCCCAACGCCGTCGAGATCGTCGACCGTATATGTCCGCTTCCGGCCTCGTCTGTTCGCCCGTTCCGACTTCGCAGGGCTGAGGTAGCTGGCGTACCGTGCCGGGTGGCTCGCACCGGTTACACAGGCGAGGACGGGTTCGAGATCATGCCTCCGTCGGACCGAGCCGCCGAACTTTGGCGTGCACTGGAGACTGAAGGCGTCGCACCCGCCGGCCTGGGTGCCCGCGATGTACTCAGGCTTGAGGCCGGATTGATGCTCCACGGCAACGATATGACGGTGGACAACAATCCGTACGAAGCGGGGCTGGAGCGCTTCACCTATATCGACACGCCGGGCTACATAGCGGGCGAATCGCTTGCCGCGATACGAGACGCCGGAACGGCCCGCGTCATCGTCGGGTTTCGCATGGTCGGGCGCGGAATCCCGCGCCACGGACTGGCCGTATTAAAAGAGGGGACTGAGGTCGGAATTGTGACCTCCGGGACCCACTCGCCCACGCTTGACGACAATATAGGCATGGGCTACGTTGATAGAGGCCTTTCCGACGAGGGAACCCGGTTCGAAATTGACGTTCGCGGGAGGCTCGTAGAGGCCGAGGTTGTACCGCTGCCATTCTACTCCCGAAAGCGATCTTGAGCACGGACTCTCGGCTACTAAAAGCACTGTTTCGAAACACTACTAGTAGAGGGATCAAATGACCACACCCGACGACCGCAGGTATTCAGACGAACACGAGTGGGCGCTTGTCGATGGCAACATCGTCACAGTGGGAGTTACCCAGTTCGCTACGGACTCACTTGGTGACGTCGTATACGTCGACCTGCCGGAATCCGGGACCGAGATTGTCCAGTTCGACAAGTTCGGCGAGATCGAATCGGTTAAGGCGGTCAGCGACCTGTTCACCCCCGTGGGCGGCAAGATCGTAGAGGTCAATACAGAGGTCACGGACATGCCGGAAAAGGTCAACGAAGACCCCTACTCCGTCGGATGGCTTCTCAAGGTCGAGGTTTCAGACGCAGCATCCCAGTTGGAGAAGTTGATAGATGCGGCGGCTTACGACCAGTTGACCGCAGAGTAGAACGGTCAAGCCAGATATGACCACCAACACATCTCCCTACATCCCAAACACCGATGCCGATCGCGAGGCGATGCTCGCCGCGATCGGTGTCAAATCTTTCGAAGATCTTGTCCAGGACGTTCCGGCGGAGCATCGCTTTCCGGATCTGGACATTCGCCAGTCGCTCTCAGAGTTTGATCTGACCGCCGAGATCGCCGCACTGGCGTCCAGAAACGCCACACCCGGCGAGTACGCCTGCTTCCTCGGGGGCGGGGCCTACCGGCACTATATTCCGTCCGTCGTGAAGTCGGTCGTGGCCCGCGGCGAATTCCTGACCTCTTATACGCCGTATCAGCCCGAAGTTGCTCAAGGCACGCTACAGGTCGGGTTCGAGTTCCAGTCGATGATCTGCGAGATCACAGATATGGAGGTCGCAAACGCAGGCATGTATGACGGCCCCACCGCATTTGCGGAGGGCGCGCTCATGGCGTGCCGTGTGACGCGTCGGCAGAAGATAGCGATCCTGGATACGGTCGAACCACGAAACATCGAAATTCTCGATGCGTACTCTCGCCATCAGGGCATCGAGATCGTCCTGATAGGCCACGATGGAGACATCCCGGATGATGCCTCCTGCCTCATGTTCCAGAGCCCGAACCAGTTCGGCGGTATTGAAGACATGGCGGCGCTTGCTGATAAGGCACACGCCGTTGGTGCGCTTGCGGTTGCGTCGGTCAATCCGACCTCGCTCGGCATGTTCCGCAGCCCCGGTGAGTGTGACGTGGACATCGTCGCAGCCGAGGGGCAGGCCCTTGGCGTCCCGCTTAGCTATGGTGGGCCGTACGTCGGTCTCTTTGCCTGCAAAGACGCACACAAGCGCCAGATGCCGGGCCGAATTATCGGACGCACCACCGACACCAAAGGGCGTATCGGTTACGCGCTGACGCTGCAGACCCGAGAGCAGCACATACGACGCGAGCGCGCTACCTCTAACATCTGCACCAGCACGGCCTTAATCGGCCTGCTGATGACCACATATCTGGCCGTGATCGGCAAAGAAGGCTTCCGAAAGGTCGCCGAGCTTTGCTATCACAAGGCGCACTACGCGGCTTCCCAGATAGCAAAGTTGTCGGGCTACACCGTGAAGTCTGACGGACCTTTCTTCCACGAGTTCCTGGTCGAGTGCCCGCAATCCCCGGCCGACATAAACCGGGCTTTATTAGACAGGAAAATCATAGGGGGACATGACCTGTCTGACAGGTCACCGAACGGCATGTTGATCTGCGTCACGGAGACCAATACGCGAGACGAGATCGATGCGCTTGTTGAAGCGCTCTCAAATATCGGCCAGCCTTCCGCAGGAAACGGGGGAAAGTAATGAGCACTCCGTTCCCGGGAGAGATCGACCGTCGACTACTGAACGAACGCAGCGTGTCGGGACGTATCGGTCTTCAGGTGCAGGAACTGGATGTTCCGGAGCAGCCGCTCCCGGACGCAGGCTTGCTGCGATCAGAACCGGCAAAGCTTCCAGAAGTGTCGCAACCAGAAGTCGTCCGCTACTTCACGACGCTGTCCACGATGAACTTCTCCATCGACACCAACTTCTACCCGCTGGGCAGTTGCACGATGAAATACAACCCCAAGGTCAATGAAGAGATGGCCTTCCTGCCGGGCATGGCGGGCATACACCCGAACCAGCCGGATGAGACCGTTCAGGGTGCGCTCCAGTTGATCTGGGAGCTGCAGGAAGATCTGGGAGAGATCACGGGGCTTCCGGGAGTGTGTCTCGGCCCGCTGGCGGGCGCACAGGGTGAGTACTCCGGATTGATGGTCGCACGGGCCTACTTTCAAGAACGCGGAGAAACCGGACGGACCGTTGCCCTCATGCCGGACAGCGCCCACGGGACTAATCCGGCATCCGCAGCGATGGCGGGCCTTGAGGTGGTGACTGTACCGTCGGACTCCCAGGGCAACGTCGATGTGGACGCCCTCAAGGGACTGGTTGACGGACGCACATGCGTCTTCATGCTTACCCTGCCATCGACGTTGGGTTTGTTCGAGACGAATATTCTTGAAATCACAAAGATCGTCCACGACGCCGGCGGACTGGTGTACGCAGACGGCGCGAACTTGAACGCTCTGCTGGGTATCGTGAAGCTCGGAGACCTCGGGTTCGATATCGCCCACTCCAACCTGCACAAGACGTTTTCAACCCCGCACGGTGGCGGCGGCCCCGGTTCGGGTCCGGTGCTGGTGTCGGAGTCACTTGCCCCTTATTTGCCGACACCCGTTGTGACCCGGGATGGTGACGCTTATCACCTGGGTTCGCCCGACAAGACGGTTGGCCGAGTCAACGGCTTCCACGGCAGCTTCGGCGTGCTGGTGCGGGCATATGCCTATGTCAGGGCCATGGGTGCAGACGGCCTTAGAGAGGTGTCTGAGAACGCGATCATTAACGCCAACTACATCCGGACAGCGCTTTCGGACGAGTTCGGTATTGCTGCCGATCGTGTCTGTATGCATGAGTGCGTCCTGTCGCCGCAGGCCCAGAAGGCCAAAGGCACGTCCGCACTGGATATCTCCAAGCGCTTGATCGATTACGGGATACACCCGCCAACTATGTACTTCCCGCTTATCGTCCCGGAAGCTCTCATGGTTGAACCGACGGAGACGGAGACGAAGGACACGCTAGATAGATTTATTGCGGTGATGCGGCAAATTGGCAAGGAGATCTACTCCGACCCGGATCTGTTGCACAACGCTCCGCACGACACACCGAACACGAGGCTGGACGAAGCGAACGCGGCACGTAATCCATATCTACGCTGGCAACCGGACGAGGACTTATCGGCCGCCGATTAGATCGACACATGAACATCGACACGGGAGGGACGCAGAAATATGGCCATCGAGGCAGGAATAGCGGCACCAGACTTCACACTGGCGTCGCAGGATAATGAGCCGCTCACGCTGAGCGAATTGCGGGGTAATCCCGTGGTATTGGTTTTCCACCCGTTGAGTTTCACCGGCGGCTGAACGAACCAACTCAAGCGGTTCCGTGAGAACCAGGATGACTACCAGGCGGCCGGCGTGGCGATCCTCGACATCAGCGTCGATTCGTTTGCTTCTCAGAAGGCGTTCGCTGAAGCTAATGGCGGCATTAATTTCAAGCTGCTGGCCGATTTCCACCCGAAGGGTGCTGTTGCGCAGGCCTACGGGATTTATAACGAAGAGCGTGGCATTGCCGGTCGGTCCAGTTTTGTGATCGACAGCGAGGGTCAAATTGTGGATGCCCGCGTATACCCGCCGGGTGAGTTGCCAGACCCACAGGAATTGCTGGGGATCGCCAGAGGCTCTTAGGCGCGGTTGCTGGGTCTTCAGCGCTGACTGAAGGACCCGGCCCTTTGAGAACCTCAGGGCGCTGGTGTTCACCTCAGAGCGGTATTGCTTTTGGAGGACAGAGGCCCTTCGCTACCCGGGTGTCTACTGACGATATCTCTGTTGGTACAGATCCCTCGGCTTCGCTCGGGATGACTTGATGGCGTCAAGCAGAGAAACTCTCGCCCCCTACGTTTCACCCGTTTCGTCGTTGCCCAGCAGCTCCGCCCACGTCGCTGTGAACTCGGTCGTTCCTCCGGAGTAGCCGCCGAGCAAGTCGAAGTGGCTGTTGTCCAACGGTAGTAAAACGGGCGGCAGCAACAAATGATCGTGCCCGGACCTTCTGCTATCGAGTCCGATCGGGTTACGCTCCTCCAACCCCCGAGAGTGGAACGCCACTTTGAACCGACCCAATCCGTCAGGCCGCGCCAGCCAGAGCAGCGGCATCCGGTTTCTTTCGACTTCGGTCGCAGGGATGCCCTGCCCGGTTAGCTGAGCGATCAAGGATCGGATGCCGAGTCGGTCCAGAAAAGTGGTCTGAGTCGTGATACCCAGTGGATCAAATCCTGACCGGGACAGTTCCATATCGACCGCCGAGAAGTCGACATGGGCGGTCAGATCCTGGTCGCCTATGTGCTGGAACGGATTTTGCGAAAGAGTGTGCCGGTAATAGGCCCGGAGGCTGCCTTCGGAACGAGACGGGCGGTAAAGCTCATGGGCCATTTCGCCGTAATCGATTGTGAGAACGTGCCCGCGCTTTAGAATTCCGGCGACCCGGTTCGCCCATGTCTTGATACCCAGATTCACCTCACCCCGATACCCGTCGGGTAAGTTCGCAGTGAATGGGGCGACGCGCTCGGTGATATCGGGATCGGACACGGGGGCGGCTGACTCTCTGAGAGCGCTGTCCTCGATAACCACGTACAGTTCGAGTATCTCCCCGCCCTCGATGACGAAGCGGTGCACCGGGAAGGCGTCTAGCAGCTCGTTTGAGAGCACACATCCTGTTACGCCTGATGGAAGGCAGCTCTGGTCCGAGGCCGGGGTCCTACGGTCGTACTCGGTGTATCGCAGCGCGTCGTTGAAGTCGCCGCCGAGTACGGAAGAGTAAGCGGCTACATCCTTGGCCAGCGTACCGTCGCCTGAACCTAGCTCCACTGCGTCGAATAGTTTCGGCCGGCCCTGTAGTTCCCAGAAGTCTCGCAACTGGACAGTGATCAGCGCGCCGAACCCGGGGTGGGACGACGGACTGGTGAAGTAGTCACCCTCAGGGCTGATCGGGCTAACCCGACGCGACCCGGTGTAGTAACCGCCCTCGCCGTACATCGCCTCTTCCATGAACTCGGCGAACGTGAGCGGTCCTGCGGACTCGATACGATCTCGAATTCGCTGTTCAAGGTCGGTGTATGAATCGGAGGAGGTCATGGCTGCTCGAAGGATAGATGACGGTATGAAGGTGGCGCGATCGCCTAAAAAAGAAGAGGGACGCCGTTACAGCGTCCCTCTTCGATAAGACTGTTGTCTCGACGTGCGACCTAGCGGTCGGCCATCGGGACGTACTTGCGCTCTTCCGGTCCGGCGTAGTGGAGTAACGGTCGTAGGAGGATGTTGTGCTCGTACTGCTCGATAACCTGTACCGTCCATCCGGGAATCCGGCCGACGGCGAAGATAGGTACAAACAGGTCGTGCGGGATGCCGTTCAGGTAGTAGATCACCCCGGCAAAGAAGTCGACGTTCACGTGAATGCCGCGGCGACCATACGGGGCCATCGCCTTCTGTACGGCCTCAAGAATGCCGTACCACTTCGGCTCGCCCTTTTCCTCGGACAGCATTCGCACTCCTTCACGGAGGTGGCGTGCCCGTGGGTCCTCTGCGCGGTAGACACGGTGGCCGAAGCCCATCACGCGGCCGCCGCCGGCCAGAAGATCTTTCACATACTGCTCGGCGTTTTCTGCCTCGCCGATCTCCAGCGCCATGGTCATTACGTTCTCTGCTGCGCCGCCGTGTGACGGACCGGAGAGCGCTCCAATACCGGCAGTAATGGCATCGTGTAGATGAGCGTTAGTGCTGGCTACGGCGCGGGCCGTAAAGGCCGACGCGTTGGAGCCGTGGTCCGCGTGAAGTACGAAGTCCGTGTCCATGAGTGCCGCAGTCTCGGCGGTGGGTTCTTCGCCTTCCATCATGTACAGGAAGTTGGAGGCATGGCTCAGCGTTTTACTCGGTGCCACCGGGTCGCGTCCGTTGCGGATGTTGTGGTGCGCCATGACGATGGTCGGAACCTGGGATGTCAGACGGATCCCCTTGCGCAGGGTTGCCTCTGACGAGTTGTCTGCGGCTTCCGAATCGAATGCGGAGAGGGCAGATACGGCGGTTCGAAGCACGCTCATCGGGTGGTCGTTCTGGACGACTCGAATGATCTCGACAATTTCGGACGGGATCTCACGGTTCGCTTTGAGCGTGGCATCGAAATCGTCCAGCTGCGACTGTGTCGGGAGTTCCCCGTACATGAGGAGGTACGAGGTCTCCTCAAATGTGGAAGTTCCGGCAAGGTCGTGGATGTTGTACCCGCGGTAGAGGAGCTTTCCCTCTTTACCGTCGATAAACGTCGTCTCAGTTCGGTCGAAGTAAACGCCGGTTAGACCGCGATGAAGTGTTATGTCGTCTGTGGTCATTAAAAGTTACTCCAGGCACGCGGTCAATTACGACGCACGCAGGTCGTCACATAGTCGCGTCAAACGTAATTGATGCCCAAACATGTATTACGTTGACTGTGTAATGTCATCTTACCTGCGTATTGCCGGGGCGTGCGTGTACGGAGCATGGAAACACTCAAATTGGCCGTTGAATTTTGCAAGCACGGCATATTGGGTGCGTGATCCGCTGTGACCCCGCAGTCAAAACAACCACAACGCCCTGAGTAGTGCTGCGAGTAGATCAGGCCCTTGTGGCGATCTCTTCCACGACCCGAGCTACAAACTCGTCGACGTCCACAGCTCCAAGGTTGCCCCCTGAACGCTCTCTTACGGCGACCTGGTTCGCTTCTTCCTCGCGATCTCCAACCACAAGCATGTATGGAATTTTCCGTCCCTGTGCGGCACGGATTTTGGAGTTCATGCGGTCGTTTCCGTCGTCGATCTCGGCTCGAATTCCGGCGGCCCGCAACTTCTCTACCACGGTCTCACCAAACGGCACATGCCGGTCGGCGATCGGGATCACGGTTGCCTGGACCGGAGAGAGCCACACGGGCATTGCACCGGCCGTGTGCTCGATCAAGACGCCGAGGAAACGCTCAAGCGATCCGAGCATAGCGCGATGGATGACGACGGGCGGTTGCAGGGTACCGTCCTCGGCCGCATACAGGAGTTCAAACCGCTCAGGCAATGAGAAGTCCAATTGGACAGTTCCGAGCTGCCACTCTCTCCCCAAAGCGTCAGGTACAAAGAAGTCGATCTTCGGGCCATAGAAAGCGCCCTCGCCTACTTCTGATCCGTACTCGCGTCCAGACGCATCCAGCACCTCAGTGAGCGCCGCTTCTGCACGGTCCCACATCTCTTCGCTTCCGACACGCTTTTCCGGTCTCAAGGACAGAGCCATGCGGATCTCGTTAAAGCCCAGAACTGTGTACGCCTCGTCCAGCATCGCGATGAAGGAGTTCACCTCCTGCGCGATCTGATCAAGCGTGGCGAAGATGTGTGCATCATCTTGTGAAAATGTACGCACCCGCATCAGACCGTGCGTCACACCGGATCGTTCATAACGATGGAGTCGACCGAAATCGGCGTAGCGAATCGGCAATTCTCGATACGAGTGAGTATTTGCTGCGTACAACATTGCGTGGGCCGGACAGTTCATGGGCTTTACGCCGTACTCCCGATCGTCCACGTTCATCATGTACATGTTTTCAAGGTAGTTGTCGTAATGGCCGGACTGTTTCCACAGGTCTGTGTTGAAAATCTGCGGAGTAGTCACTTCCTGGTAGCCGTACTTCACGTACAGCTCCTTCACGTAGTTGTTCAACTCGTTAAGGAGGATGGTGCCCTTTGGCAGGAAGAAGGGGCTGGCAGGGGCTATGGGATCGAAGAAGAACAGGTCTAGCTCACGGCCAAGTCGACGGTGGTCCCTGCGTTCCGCTTCTTCGATGCGCTCAAGGTATGCCTTGAGTTCTTTTCGGTTCTCCCACGCCGTGCCGTAGATGCGCTGTAACATCGGCCGATTTTCGTCCCCGCGCCAGTAGGCCCCGGCCACCGACAGGAGCTTGAACGCGCGGATCCTGCCCGTGGACTCGGCATGTCTACCGGCACATAGGTCTTCCCACGACTCGTGGCTCCACACGGTGATCTCTTCGTCCTCGGGGAGGTCGGTGATTAGCTCAACTTTGAACTTCTGGTCTTCAAAACGCTCAAGCGCCGCATCACGAGACAGAGTCACGCCGGAGAACGGCCTGTTTGCTTTGATCGTCTCTTGCATCAGAGATTCGATCTGCTCAAGGTCCTCAGGCGTGAAAGGGCGGGAGACCTCGAAGTCGTAATAGAAGCCGTCGTCGGTCGGCGGACCGATAGCGATCTGAGCTTCCGGGAACAGCTTGATGACGGCTTCCGCCATCACATGGGCGGCGGAATGGCGAAGGCGATAACGTATATCGGACAGTTTTTCGGCAACTTCTGTTGAGGACGGCTTGTCGGACATCGTGGGACTCCTGTGCTGACAACGACCAGAGCTGCTGGTCGCCACCGGGGCGGATCGTGGTTACGGATGACGATCCGGGTAACGAATGACATGCGTGCGCCGTGGCGGCGCTTACGCGGCGGAGAAGGCGTGGGAACCGCTAGGCGGTGCACGCCTTCGTAGTCATCGTTCGGCCCGGTTGAGGAATCATGGCGTGTGATCGGCGGACTATTACCGCCCGAATGATGTCCAGAAAAGTTGTAGTGGTGGGCGATGGAGGATTCGAACCTCCGACCTCAGCGATGTCAACGCTGCGCTCTAACCAACTGAGCTAACCGCCCTAAGCGCTCTGTGCGAACAGGGATTGTAAACGACAGGGGGCCGGGCAGTTAAGCCCGACCCCCTGTCAATTTTGGCAATTCACCTGTATTTCCGATCAGAAGTCCGAAAACTTCTGGTGGCGACTAGTCGTCGCCGCTCGGAGCTTCTGCTTCCTGGTCCTTTTTGGCGTCGATCGCGTCGTCGTCGCTGCTGGTGAGAGCTGCGAGCAATTTCGCCAGACCATCGCCTTCACCAGATGCGTCAGCACCCGGCTCTATAACGATCGGGCTGTCGCTCTTTGGGGGAGTCGTACCTCCGCCCTCAACGGGGTTCACGCCGCCGGCCGCGATGAGAGCATCCTCGCCTCCGAAGGCGCGGAGTGCTTCCTCGAAGGACGGTGGTGCCTCGGTGGTGCCGGTGAGTGTGCCTTCAATCCGGCCCGGGATCTGGTCCAGGCCGAGTTTCTTGCGCCCCTCTTCGGACCGGTCAAGTCGTGCCGGGATCAACCGGCCAATAATGACGTTTTCTTTCAGACCCATGAGATGGTCAACGGATCCATTGACCGCCGCTTCCGTGAGCACCCTGGCCGTCTCCTGGAAGGATGCGGCTGCAAGGAAACTTTCGGTGTTCAGGGACGCACGCGTCACTCCCAGGAGTACCGGGCTTGCCGTGGCTGCATCGCCCGAGTTGGCGAGTACCTGGTTATTGATCTCCTCATATGCGAGCCGGTCAACGAGCTCACCCGGCAGCAAGTCCGTGCTTCCGGGCGTGTCTACACGAACCTTGCGCATCATCTGTCGGATGATCACTTCGACGTGCTTTTCGTGGATTGGCACACCCTGTGAGCGATACACGCGGAGCACATCTTTTGTCAGGTAAGCCTGCGCACCCTGGTGACCTTCTATCCGCAGGATGTCCTGCGGCGACTTCGGCCCGTCGGTCAGCGCAGTCCCGGCCTCCACCTCGTCGCCTTCGTTGACCATGATGTGGGCGGCCGCAGGAATGGCGTACTGCCGTTCCTCCGTGTCTTCCCATGTCACGGTTACGATTCCCTTGGAGACGGATGCAGTACCACCTGCTTCGGATACGATCTCGTCCGGCAGAGCCAATGCGATTTCATCTTCGGTCAGTTTTACGGTTTTCTTGACGCCGATAATTGGCGTGCCTGCGTCCACCCATGAGCCCGTCTTGATGAGGGCCTTGTGGCTGGAGGGGACGTCGTAGCGTTCGCTGAAGGTGTCAGAGTTACGAACGGTGACGAATCGACCGTCCGACGTCTCCGATAGCTCCACGGCGCCATCGACTTCCGTAAGTATGGCCATACCACGGGGCTGTCGAGCTTCGAACAGCTCCTCAACCCTCGGCAGACCACTCGTAATGTCGAGTGCGGACGCAACACCACCCGTGTGGAAGGTGCGCATCGTCAACTGCGTTCCAGGCTCGCCGATGCTCTGTGCAGCGATGATACCGGCAGCTTCTCCCAGCAACACTTCCTTGCCGTTGGCAAGGGATGCGCCGTAGCAGCGCTGGCAAAGGCCTCGTGGTGCCTCACAAGAGAGAGGCGAACGAGCCAGTACGCGATCGATCCCGGCGGCGATAATCTCGCTCGCCACTGAAGCAGTGATCAAGGTACCGATATCCACGATCACTTCGCCCGTTTCCGGGTGGGTGACGGGCATCGCCGGGAACCGGGAAATGATCCGCTCTATGAGCGGGATGTCCAGGTCCGATTCGGCCGTCTCAAGCCAAACACCGTTACCGGTTCCGCAGTCCTCAAACAGGACGATAACGTCCTGTGCTACGTCCGCTAGACGACGGGTCAGGTACCCACTGTCTGCTGTACGAAGCGCCGTGTCGGCGAGTCCCTTACGGGCTCCGTGGGTCGAGATGAAGTACTCGAACACGGACAGGCCTTCACGGAAGGATGAGCGGATAGGCAGCTCGATAATCCGGCCCTTGGGGTCAGACATCAGGCCACGCATGCCAGCCATCTGTTTGATCTGCTGAATGTTTCCCTTGGCTCCAGATTTAGCCATGGTGTAAATCCCGCCGTAGTTCGGGAGTTCATCTTCTACGGCGTCGGTGAGTTTTTCATTGACATCCATCCAGATATTGACGGTTTCCTGGTACCGGCTCTTTTCGTCGATCATTCCCTGGAGGAATAGATCGTCTAGCTTGGCGATCTGGTTATCGCCGTCCGCGAGGAGCTTGCTCTTAATGGCCGGAACCTTGATGTCGTTGATAGCGATCGTCGTGCCGGACTGCGTGGCGTAACGGAATCCAAGATCCTTCAATTCGTCCAGGAACTCGGCGGTCCGCTCGTTACCGAGCGTTCCGTAAGCCTCGCTTACCAGTTCGCTCATCTCGTCGGAACCGATCAGACGGTTCTGGTAACCCAGCTCAACCGGAACGATGGCGTTGAAGATGATTCGGCCAACGGTGGTGTCCAGGACCTCACCGTTTTCAGGACCCCGGACGTTGATCCGCTCTCGCAAGCCAATTACCTCTAGGTCGTGCGCGAGGCGTGCGTCCGCGAAGTCCGTGTAAACCCTCTTAACGGACGGTTCTTCATTGACTGAACTGTCAGCGCAACTTTCTTCGCCTTCAAGTTCATCGGCGGGCACTTCCTGGTCTTCGCCATCCATACCTGTCAGGTAGTAGTTACCCAGGACCATGTCTAGCGTCGGCGAAACGATCGGTTCGCCCGAGCTTGGTGCGAGCATGTTGAAGGTGCTCAACATCAGCCTCTGGGCTTCCAGAACCGCCTCACGGGACAGCGGTACGTGTACCGCCATCTGGTCGCCGTCAAAGTCGGCGTTGAACGCTTTGCAGACCAGCGGGTGGATCTGAATCGCCTGGCCCTCAACCAGCGTCGGCTGGAATGCCTGGATTCCAAGCCTGTGCAGCGTTGGCGCACGGTTTAGAAGCACGGGGCGGTTCTTGATGACCTCTTCTAGGATGTCCCAGACTTCCGGGCGCGTTCGCTCAACCATTCGCTTGGCGCTTTTGATGTTGTGCGCGTAACCGCGGACAACAAGTGCGTTCATTACGAAGGGCTTGAACAGTTCAAGTGCCATCTTCTTTGGAAGGCCACACTGGTGCAGTTTGAGCTGCGGACCAACGATGATGACCGATCGACCGGAGTAGTCGACACGCTTGCCGAGCAGGTTCTGCCGGAATCGGCCCTGCTTACCCCTGAGGAGGTCTGTGAGTGACTTCAGCTTGTGGTTGTGGCTACCGGAGATCGCCCGGCCACGTCGGCCGTTATCGATCAGGGCGTCCACGGCTTCCTGAAGCATGCGCTTTTCGTTACGGACAATGATGTCCGGCGCCTGCAGTTCAAGGAGCCTCTTCAGCCGGTTGTTCCGGTTGATGACTCGTCGGTAAAGGTCGTTCAGATCAGACGTCGCGAAGCGGCCACCGTCAAGCTGCACCATCGGGCGAAGCTCAGGCGGGAGGACCGGCAGCTGCGTGAGAACCATCCATTCCGGCTTGTTGCCGGACTTGACGAATGCCTCGATTACGCGAAGACGTTTGATGGCCTTCTTGCGGCGCTGGCCGGACGTTGTTCGCACCTCATCCTGTAGTCCGTCGCGGAGTCCTTCAAGTGACTGATTAGACAGAATCTCAAGGGTCGCTTCTGCGCCCATGCCGGCCTTGAACACTTCACCGAACCGGTCGCGCAGTTCGCGGTATCGGGACTCGGTGAGCAGGTCCAGGATCGAGATCTTGATGAGTTCATCTATCTTTGAGCCGATCTCTTCTTCGACGGCCGTGCGTTCTTCCGCGAACCGGTCCTCGACCGCCATGACCTGGGATTCGACCGGGTGGGCGGCTCGGATGGCGCGTTCAGCTTCAAGCTCTTCAGCCATCTGCTTTTTGGTCTTCTTACGGGGCTTCCTGACCTTCTTGGGCTTCTCGCCATCGGCCAGTACTTCAGGTTCGGGCTCCGGCTCTGGCTCGGGCTCAGGTGGCGCGGCTGTCCGGATCACGCCGATCGCTTCTTCTGCCGCGGCGTCGATACGTGTGGTCTCTGAGACGAGATAGCTCTCAAGGTCTTCAAGCGCACGTGCACGCGCTTCCTCATCCACACTTGTCACGATGTACTGAGCGAAGTAAAGGACGCGCTCAAGGTTTCGTGGGGAGATGTCCAGCAGGAGGCCAAGTCGTGACGGAGTTCCCTTGGAGAACCAGATGTGAGCTACCGGAGCAGCGAGCCTGATGTGGCCCATGCGCTCACGTCGCACCTTGGAACGAGCGATCTCAACGCCGCAACGGTCACAGACGACGCCCTTGTAGCGGATTTTCTTGTACTTACCGCAGTAGCACTCCCAGTCCTTTGTGGGACCGAAGATGCGTTCGCAGAACAATCCGTCTTTCTCTGGTCGGAGGGTCCTGTAGTTAATTGTCTCTGGCTTTGTTACTTCGCCAAAGGACCATGCTCGTATCTGCTCTGGCGATGCCAGGGAGATGCGTATTGCGTTGAATTCTGGGCCTGCCTGTGTGGTCATTCGGTTACCTGTCCTCTCCACTCCATTGCGCCGTTCTGCGCCTCGGTGTGTCTCAGGTTCTGGCTATAAACGTCGATAAAAGGAGGTCGTTTAATCCTCCGACAATTCCTATTCCTCTTCGTTGTCTAGCTCGTTGTCAGATGGCTTGCCGTTTTCGTTGTCTTCGGATTGCTCCGAGAATCCGAACTCTTCCGGTTTTTCTGAACCATCACCTTCACTCTTAGTGGGTGAATCAGTCCAACCGTCTGCGGCAAGAACCGCCTCGTCTTGAACGTCGGTTGTTTCCGCAAGCAAGCTTGCGGCCGCTGCCAGGGCCTCTTCGTCCACTGCGCCGCCTCCCCACATTCCGTCAACCGGTCCGGCAGGGAGAGCCCCCGCCGTTGTGATGTCTCCGGACAGTGCGTAGTCGTCCTGCTCCTGGTTCAGAAGCTCGACCGACAGGCCGAGACCCTGTAGCTCTTTGAGCAGTACGTGGAACGATTCTGGAACACCGGGGTGAATCACATCCTCGCCCTTGACGTTCGCTTCGTAAGTCTTGACTCGACCGTCGACGTCGTCCGACTTGACGGTAAGCATTTCCTGAAGGTTGTAGGCGGCACTGTAAGCCTCAAGTGCCCACACCTCCATCTCACCAAATCGCTGGCCACCAAACTGAGCTTTACCACCCAGAGGCTGCTGTGTGATCAGGGAGTACGGTCCCGTAGACCGTGCGTGAATTTTCTCTTCCACAAGGTGGATCAGTTTGAGGATGTACATCCTGCCGACCGTGATCGGTCCGTCAAAGGTCTCTCCGGTCCGGCCGTCGATGAGTTCCATCTTGCCGAATACCGGCGCGGATTTACGGGTCGCTATTTCAAGCTTCCGCGCTTCATCCAACAGCTCCTCACGGGGCTGTCCGTTAACGTGTACGTCGCTGTTTTCGCCGAGCCAGATTGCGAGACACGCCTGAGTGGCGAGTCCGTCTTTAGATTCGTCGAATATTTCGTTGTACTCCTGACCACGCTCATCGAGCCAGGCTCGAACCACGTCGTGGTCGATGGTCGCGTCGTCCAGGTTACGTCGATCCTTTGCGCCGGACTCGTTGACCATCCATGCGCGTGCGAGCGCGTCCTCCAAGGCAACCCCCGTCGTGCCGTCAAAGACCGGCGTCTGGGCGTCGTAACCGAGTGTTCCTGCAGCCCAACCAAGGTGGGTCTCAAGGACCTGTCCAAGGTTCATTCGGGACGGAACACCGATCGGGTTGAGTACGATGTCCATTGGAGTGCCATCGGGCAGGTGAGGCATGTCCTCACGGGGAAGGATCTTGGCGATCACTCCCTTGTTTCCGTGGCGTCCGGCCATCTTGTCGCCTTCAGTAATTTTGCGTGTCTGGGCGATCCAGCAGCGAACCAGCTTGGTGACACCTGCGGGGAGGTCGTCGCCGTTCTCCTTGGTCATCACACGTACGTCAATGACCTTGCCGCGCTGACCGTGCGGAACCTTCAGTGATGTGTCACGGACGTCACGAGCTTTCTCGCCGAAGATCGCTCGTAGGAGCTTTTCTTCAGCCGTTAGCTCGGTCTCGCCCTTCGGCGTGATCTTGCCGACTAGGATATCCCCCGGCTCGACATAAGCGCCGATCCGGATGACACCTTCCTCGTCAAGGTCACGAAGACTGTCTTCGCCGACGTTCGGGATATCCCGTGTGATCTCTTCAGGCCCGAGTTTGGTCTCCCGGGATTCGGTCTCATGCTTGCCGATGTGGATCGAGGTGAACCGGTCATCCTTGACCATGTCCTGGGACAGGATGATGGCGTCCTCATAGTTGTAGCCTTCCCAGCTCATGAACGCCACGAGGATGTTCTGGCCAAGGGCCAGGTCTCCGCGGTCGGTCGAGGAACTGTCGGCCATCGGCTGACCAATCTCAACGATGTCGCCTTTTCTGACGATCGGTCGTTGGTTGATGCAGGTGCCCTGGTTGGAGCGCACGAACTTGGTCAGTGGGTACTCAGTGATCTGGCCGGACTCGTCGCTCAGCACCTTGATCTCAAGGCCCGTCGACTCGATGACCAGTCCTGCCTCTTCGGCGAGGACAACCTGACCGGAGTCACGCGCAACGCGCGCCTCCATGCCGGTACCCACTACTGGCGCCTGCGGCCGCAGTAGCGGAACCGCCTGGCGTTGCATGTTTGAGCCCATCAACGCACGGTTGGCGTCATCATGTTCCAGGAACGGAATCAGGGCCGTCGATACTGACACGATCTGCATCGGCGAGACGTCCATGTACTGGACGTTTGCCGGGTTCTCCAGAGCGAACGACTCTGCGATGCGAATCTCGGCCTGATCGCCAACGATCTGCATCTTCTGGTCAAGCTCTGTGTTCGCCTGGCCAATGATGTAAGTTTCTTCTTCGTCTGCGGACATGTAGAACACGTCCTCCGGGTCGGAAGACACAAACGCCTTGACGCCTACAACCTGAGCCGGCATAGCTGCCA
>Ga0302123_10000619_pt1 | contig 27594 bp, 26 predicted proteins | sample CB21_321_MG_FD_203109 | JGI IMG/M metagenome (GOLD analysis project Ga0302123, IMG submission 203109) | Marine microbial communities from Western Arctic Ocean, Canada - CB21_32.1 | ecosystem: Environmental > Aquatic > Marine > Oceanic | place: Canada: Western Arctic Ocean | collected 2017-09-28 | reverse complement strand
TGACTCGGAACCTCATACTGGGCACGGTGCAGGGAGTCGGTAAAGCCTCACTGGTTATCGAGCCCCGGATAGGTGAGTCTGCGAGATACGAGATTGTGGAAGGGACGCTGATGGTGAAGAAGTTCCAGAGGGTGCGGCTCCGCGACTTGGAGCCCGGGGACCGCGTGGTGGTCTTGGAGAAGGACGGTGTGGTGGAGGCGGTGGTGGCGGGGTCCCTTCAAGCGGCCCTACATGGGATCCAAACGACCCGAGATTCACGACCGTCCGGCTGACGGTCAGCTCCTTCCCGGAGGTCCACCAGCACATCGAGCAGCAGTTGGAACAGTTGCGCAACCCTATCTCCGAGGGTCTGGTTCCCCAGGTCGGCCTTCCCTTCGAGCGGATTGAGAAGTACATGCTCCATCTTCAGAATAGGCTGGACCGGCTGGAGCACGGTACGCCCCCCAGCGCCGTCGATGACATCCCCGATGCCACGAGCGCTCAGGTGCGCTAACCTCCTTGGCTCACCTCAGCGAAGAGGCCCCGGCGTATGTCGAGGCTTCTTCGCTTTTCCCATTTAACTCAAGGGCCGGTTTCCCCGCCGACGCAGATGGTCCACGAAGCCGCTGGAAGCCACGTCCCGCTCCACCACGTCGTGGACCGACGCAGTCATCAACACCTCCACTTCGTCGCTCAGCGGCTGCTCCAGTCTGAGCCGCAGCGCCTCCGCAAACCCCGAGCGCGCGAAAAAGCGCAGCACCTTAAGCGCATTCACCGATAGTGGAAACACCTGCCCTCGAGTTGGCACGCAGCTCTCGCAAGCCACACCGCCCATTGCTGGGGCGTAGAGGTGGTGATCAGGGGTAACTGCGGTGCCGCAGACCACGCAGTCGTGTAGCTCCGGCATGAAGCCGGCATCGTCCAGAAGACGAAGCTCGGCGTAGCGAGGCACCACTGGGTTCAGGCCGTGCTCGTTCAGCGTGCGGAAAGTGGCCAGCAGTAGCCCGTAGGTATTTGGGTGTGGCGCACCTTCCGGGACCAGCCTATCCGCGAGTTCAGCAAGATAGAGACCAGCCGCCACCCGGTCCAGGCCATCCTTTAAGGAACCAAAGCTCTCCAGGGACTCAGCGCCTATGACCACGTCGAAGGTCCGCCCCTGGGCCAGGGTAAGGCTCACCCGGTTGAAGGTATCCATGTGACCGCCCAAGCGGCTGGTGATGCGCCGGGCGCCCCGTACCGTGGCCCGCAGTTTGCCCATGCCTGGCGTCAGCAGCGTGACCAGCCGGTCGGCCTCTTGCACCGCTATGGATCGCAGCACGATGGCCTCCGTCTTGTAGGTCCGCGGCCGGTGTCCCGACGCGGGTGTCACTCCATCGCTGCGCGCATCCATATCCGTAGTTTACAATCATCCTCATTCCCGTGGTCAGCGGTTCGTAAGGATCCACAGCATGGAGCAACAACGGTGTCACTGGCCGGGCGACGATCCCATCATGGTGCGCTATCACGACGAGGAGTGGGGTACACCTGTCCACGACGACCGCGCTCTCTTCGAATTTCTGGTGCTGGAGGGCGCTCAGGCTGGCCTTTCCTGGCGCACCATCCTCCGCAAGCGTGACGCCTATCGCCGTGCCTTCGACAACTTCGAGCCAGTCAAGGTGGCAACCTTCGACGAGACCACGATACAAGCTCTGCTGGCCGACGCCGGCATCGTACGCAACCGGCTCAAAATACGGGGCGCTGTCAGCAACGCCCATCAATTCCTAGCGATTCAACGCGAGTTTGGCAGCTTCGACTCGTACATCTGGGGCTTCACCGGCGGTCAAACCCTACGCCGGGGCGAGCCGTTCACGCTGGAGGACATACCCGCAACGACCCCTGAGTCCGACGCCATGGCCAATGACCTCAATCGCCGGAGGTTCACCTTCGCTGGCTCCACCATCTGTTACGCCTTCATGCAGGCGGTGGGCATCGTCAACGACCACGTCACCGGCTGCATCAGAGGGGGCTCACTAGTGGGCTGATGAAATAGATAGTAGAGTTAATCTAACTCTCCACAGGCGGTGTCCACCACCATGCTCAGCTCTTTCGTCAAAGTAGCCAAGACCACCGATTTGCTCGACGGGCAGATGAAGATGGTCACGGTCCGCTATATGCCCATCCTGCTAGTCCGCATCGACGGGGAATTCTTCGCCATCGATGACCTCTGCAGTCACGCTGGCGGTTCCCTCCACTCAGGGGTCATGGCCGGCCAAGAGGTGGCCTGCCCCCTCCATGGCGCACGATTCGACATCAAGACAGGCCGTCAGAGCATCGGACCGTCGGGGACAGACCAGAAGGTCTATCATCTCCGCGTAGAGGGCGACGATATCTACCTCGGCCCTCCGGCCACGGCCCGTTGACACGTCCGGTCGTCCAGCTTCACAATAGCCCCATGCGTGAAATCGTCATCATCAGCGGAGCGCGCACCCCGATTGGCCGCTTCGGGGGCGTATTCAAAGATCTCTCTGCAGCAGCCTTAGGCGCCACGGCCATCAGCGCAGCGCTGGAACGCTCAGGCATGAACCCAGCCTCGGTAGACGAGGTCATCATGGGCAACGTTAACCAGGCAGCAGACTCAGGCTATATGGCCCGGAAGGCCATGCTTGCCGCCGGACTACCCGAGACGGTCCCCGCCATGACAGTGAATCGCGCCTGCTCGTCGGGGCTTGAGGCCATCAACATGGCCGCCCACGCCATCATGGTGGGCGAGGCCGATGTGGTGGTGGCCGGCGGCGCCGAGAGCATGAGCCAAGCTCCGTATCTCTTGCCTGCCAACGCCCGGTTCAACGCCCTGAAGATGGGCGACGCAACGCTGGTGGACACCATGCTCCTCAGCATTGGCTGTCCCATCAATGACTACCCCATGGGCACCACCGCCGAGAACATTGCTGCACGCTACGCGATTAGCCGTCATGACCAGGACGCTCTGGCGCTCCAGAGCCACCAACGGGCAGTCGCCGCCCAGCATGCTGGGCACTTCGATGCCCAAATCACACCTGTCAGCGTCCCTCAGTCTCGTGGAGAGGCTATCCAGGTGACCCAGGACGAGCAACCTCGCGCCGACACCTCCCTCAAAGCCCTAGCCAAGCTCAGGCCCATCTTCAAGGAGGATGGAACGGTGACGGCGGGCAACTCAGCAGGGGTCAACGACGCGGCAGCAGCCGTGGTGGTCATGTCGGCGGAGCGGGCCGAAGCCGAGGGTCTGACCCCTCGCCTTCGCTGGGTGGGACGCGGCATCGCGGGAGTGGACCCCGCGTTTATGGGCACCGGCCCGGTGCCGGCCACCCGCAAGGTCATGGAACGCACGGGCTTGACCGTGGAAGATATGGGCGTCATCGAACTAAACGAGGCCTTTGCCGCCCAGGCGCTGTACGTCATCCGAGAGCTTAACCTGGACATGGAGCGGACCAACCCCGACGGCAGCGGCATTTCCTTAGGCCACCCCCTAGGCGCCACGGGCGCGATTATGGTGGTGAAGCTGATGGAAGAACTTACCCGCACCGACGCCCAGTTCGCTCTCGCCACGTTGTGCGTTGGCGGCGGTCAGGGCGTCGCCACCATCTTCGAACGCCTCAGCTAATCCCCTCTCTCTCCGGTTATTCGTGCCGCAGGGCCTGGATGGGATCCAGACGCGAAGCGCGCACAGCCGGATAGAGGCCGAAGAAGAGGCCAATGGCGACAGCGACGCTCACGGCCAGAACTATGCTGCCGGGCGTAATCAAGGTCTCCACCGATTGGTTGTTGATGGTGAGGCGGCTAAACCCCTGGCCCATGACCCATCCCAGGCCCACGCCCAAGGCGCCTCCGGAGAAGCTGAGAGCGATGGCCTCCATCAAGAACTGCCGGAGAATGTCGCTACGCCGGGCGCCCACCGCCTTGCGGATGCCGATCTCCCGGGTCCGCTCCGTCACCGAGACCAGCATGATGTTCATGATGCCGATGCCGCCGACCAGCAGCGAGATTCCGGCAACGCTCGCCAGGAAAATGGTGAACACGTCGGTGACCGCGGTGACGGCCTCCAGCAGGTCCGCTTGACTGGTGACCGTGAAGTCGTCCTCACCGCCACCGATGCCATGGCGCTCTCGCAGGATGGCGCTAATCTGGTCTGAAGCCGCGTCCATGGCGTCTCCGTCCACCGCCTGGACGTTGATGCTCTGGAGACTAAACTCGCCCTGAGCCGTCCGCTGAGCTTGCAACCTGAATTGCACCGTGGTGAGCGGAATCACGACAAGATCGTCCAGGTTGCCCAACCCGGTGCCGCCCGCCTCTTCCAGCACGCCGACCACGGTGAAGGCCCGGTTGTTAATCCGCACCTTCTGGCCAACGGGATTGGTGAAGGAGAAAAGCGTTTCGGCAATGCTGGAGCCCAGAACGACCACCAACGCAGAGTTACTAACGTCCTGCTCGATGATGAACCGGCCCTCTGCGATGTCGGCATTGCGCATAGGCCCGTACTCCGGCGTAGTGCCGATGCCGCGAGCTCTGGTGTTGGCCGAACCTGCCACCAATTGGACATTCGCGCTGACTTCTGGGGCAATCAGGGCCACGGCAGGCGTCCTGGTTCGGTCCGTCAGCGCCGCGGCATCCTCCACCGTGAGAGTCTGAGCCGAGCCGAACCCCTGGTTGACGCCCTGGGTGGTCTGGGCGCCGGCCCGTACAAAGATAAGATTTGTGCCCAGCGATTCGATACGCTCTTCGATCTGGGCCTCCGCTCCCCGGCCGATGGACATAACGCCGATGACCGCTGCCACACCGATGATGATCCCCAGCACCGTCAGCGCAGCGCGGAGCTTATTGGCCGCGATGGCCCCAATGGCGGCATGGAGCGCCTGCAGGAGACTCACTCGCTCACCTTATTCGGCAGATGATACGCCCACAGCCTGTCCGCAACCGGCTCGTCGCTGATCACCAAACCATCGCGCAAGGTCAAGACCCGCTGGCAATGCTGGGCGATGTCCGCCTCGTGAGTCACGATAATCACCAGCACGCCGTCGGCCTGGTTCAGCCCTTGGAGCAGGGCCATGATCTCGTGGCTGGTCTGCGTGTCCAGGTTGCCCGTCGGCTCGTCGGCCAGAAGGATTCGCGGCTGCGTTACCAGTGCACGGGCGATGCTCACCCTCTGCTGCTCACCCCCCGAGAGCTCCGCGGGGCTATGACGGAGCCGGTGAGACAAGCCGACCCGCTCCAGGGCTGCTTCTGCCAGGTCGCGGCGGTTGCTGGCGTGCCGATAGAGCAGGGGAAGCTCCACATTTCGGAGAGCGGATGTGCGGGAGAGCAGGTTGAAGCTCTGGAACACAAAGCCAATCTTCTCATTTCTCACTTGGGCCAACTCCGCGTCGGTGAGGCTGCTTACGGGCACGTCGTCCAGCCGGTACTCTCCCGAGCTGGGTGTATCCAAACATCCGATAAGGTTCATCAGCGTGGACTTCCCGGAGCCCGAGGTCCCGATAATCGCCACCATCTCGCCCTCGGCAAACGATACGTCGACACCGCGAAGGGCGGGCACCACCACCTCACCCATGCGATATTCCTTGCTCACGCCGGTTAGGTGAATGACCGAAGGAATTTGCTCCATCACGGCCTCAGCCTTGTTGCGCCGCCTGCACCGCCACCCCGGAAGAAGTTGGTCTGGAAGGTCGTTGCTCCACCGCTCACCAACACCTGCTCCCCTTCGGCAAGCCCCTCGGTAATCTCTACTCGGACGCTGTCGGAAAGACCCACGGAAACGCTGCGGGTCTCACGGGTCACATCATCCACCACCACGGTGACGACCATTCCACCATCTTCCCGGCGCACCGCGCCGGTGGGCACCAGCAGCACATCCTCGCGCTGGTTCACAATGATACTGGTGGTCACCGTCATCCCATCACGGATGGTAAGAGCCCCTCCCCGCCCTCCGCCCAACTGGAGCGCAATGGTCACGGGATAGCTCACCACGCCGCCCTGCTGCCCGGCTGGGACCAGGCTTATACGGTCCACCTGTCCTCGGGCCTGCAACTGGGGCATGGCCGTCAGGGAGACCTGGGCCGCCATGCCGACCCTCACTTGGGCGATATCCACCTCGTCCACCAGACCCGTAACTTCGATGACGTTGGGGTCAGCAACGGTGATGGCAACCGCATTGGCGCCCATCTGGTCGCCCATCTCGATGTTCACGGTAATCACCACACCGGCAAACGGCGCGCGTATGGTCGCGGAGGAGAAGTTCCGTTCCGCCTTCACCAGGGCCAGTTGAGCAGATGCCAGATCCGCCATCGCCCGCAGCACCTTGGCCAGATCGGGGCCGTCCTCCAAGGCATCCAGGGCCTCCTGCGCTTTGGCCAGCACGCTCTTGGCCCGGGCAATGTCCATGAACTGCAGGCTGGCCTCGGCATGAGCCACCCCCACTCCGGCTTCGTGCAGTACCACTGTTGCCAGCTCCATCTCCACCGTGGAGGGTGGCTCATTGAGCGCATCGAGAACGTTCTGGGCGGCAGCCGCGTTCGCTTGTGCCTGGAGTAGCGCCACCTCCAAAGGGCTCACGTCCAGGCTTGCCAGAGCTTGGCCTTCGACGACCACATCGCCCTCCTCCACCAGCACGCTCACCACCTCGCCGGCAACCTCAAAGCGCAGCTCCGCCCTATTGGCCAGGGATGTGTTTCCCGCCGAACTCACACTCCTGGAGAGCGTGCCACGCTCCACCGCGACCATGCTTTCACCTTCGGTTTCGTCCGAATCACCTCCAGAACAGGCGGCGATGGCAAGAAGCGCCACCGACAGTCCCGCGAGGATGGTCGTACGCCGTAGTGATTGTATCGGCATGGATGTGTGTCCCTCCAATGGAATAAAGGCGCGCTTTGGCCGGACTACCTTTTTGGTTCGGTCGTCGCGCTCCAACGCTCTGCGCTACTAAACATAAAACGACGGGCCTGGTAAAATGTCAGGCCAAACGCGAGAATCGGGGAAAAGGCACACAACTCCGTGTATCCGGCTATCGCCCCCGCCGTATGATGCCTACTCCTTGGCCAGCTCCTCGAGAAAATCGAGCGTCCGCTCCCGGGAGACCGCCGCGTCGTTAATCGCCGGAACTATCGAGACCAAGGCCTCCCCGACGCCCCACTCGAATCGTTCGCGAAGCTGGTCCGCGACCTCCACCTTAGTGCCGGTGAGCGCTACGGCCTCGGTCATGGCGTCGGTCCACTCCCCCGTGGCCAGGGGCTCCGGAAAGCCCGCCGTCTCGAACATCATCGCGTAGAAGGGAATCGTCGCGTAGCGGCTGAAGGCGGCACGGACCGATTCCCGCGCCACTTCCGGGTCATCGTGCAAGCAGATGGGCGTGTGAGCAATCAGCGGTGGCGTGGGCCTGCCCGCTTTTTTCGCCCCCTTCTTCATGGCCGGGAGGGCGATCTCCCGCAGGTAGTTGCTGGGGCAAACCCAGCTTATGGCGCCGTCGGTAATCTCACCGCACATCTCAAATGAACCCGGACGCAATGCCGAGGCCATCACGGGTACGCCTGGGACGGGAGCCGCCAGCGAAGCGTTGGCGTGGTAGTGGCGCCCGTCGAACTCCACCTGGCCCGTGTCCAACAACGACTTCACGATAGTGATGTACTCACGGAGGTTGCTCAGCGGCGCTCGGAAGTCGAAGCCGTAGGTGCGCTCCATGGAGGGTTTGTGGCTGGGCCCGACCCCCAGGCGAAAGCGTCCTTCCGCCAGTTGCGCCAGTACCTGCACCTGCTGGACCGCCGTGATGGGGTGACGAGGCCAGGTGGGCACGATGCTGGTGCCCAGTTGGATACGTTCCGTCCGTACCGCCGCCGCGGCAAACAGCGTCAGCGTGTCGATTCCAGTGCCGCCTCCCGTGAGCCATGCAGCCTGGATCCCCCGTCGTTCCAGATCGCCGATGGAGTCCAGCATCTCGGTCGCGTTGCTTCCGGTCGGTACAACGCCGATAACACGCTCGCTCATGGGGTTCATCTCCTCTAAATAATCTTAAGGATTCCTAGACGGCATGCGCCCATGTTACCCCCGCCGGAAACGGATCGGGCCACGACCCTTGCTTGAGTCCAATCGGGTCAGTGGATTGGTGTTTCTTCGACAGGCACCTCGGTGCTGAGAAAGCGCCGACGAAGGAACGCGCCCGTCTCCACAAGGATGAGGATACCCACCGCGGTAAGCACAACGGACCCGCCGGGAGAGACATCCACGTAGAAGGCGAAAGTAAGCCCGGTCACCGCGCTCACAACTCCTAACAGCGACGCGACACCAAGAACGGGACGAAGCCCAGTCGCAAGCCGCAGACCCGCCAGCACCGGCACCACCAGGAGCGCTCCTACCAACAGCACCCCCACCACCCGCATGGAGAGGGTAATCGCCGCGCCCGTGAGCACGGCCAAGCCCAAATTCACCCAATCCGCACGCACGCCGGTCACCCGGGCCAGGTCGGCGTCGAAGGAGGTATGGGCTAGCTCCAGGAAGAAAACGGTCACGAAGAGCAGCACCGCAACGGCCAACCCCGCCAGGAGCCACAGGTCTGTGGGCGAAATGCTGAGCACCGAGCCGAAGAGAAAGCTGAAAAGGTCGACATTGAACCCGTCGGATGCGCTGATAACCACCACGGCGACGGCCAGCGATGCGTAGAGCACCACCGCCATAGCGGCGTCGGAGGGCATTTTCCCTCGAGAGCGGAGCTGCTCCACCACCACCGCTCCCGCTGAGGCGGCGGCCAAGGCGGTAGCGGTCGGAAAGGCGCTGGTTGCCATGCCGATAGCGACGCCCGCCAGCGCCACGTGGGAAAGGGTGTCGGCCATGAGCGAAAACCGGCGCAGCACCAAAAACATCCCCAATACGGGCGCAAGGAAGCCCACCAGCACGCCGCCGATGAGCGCTCGGACCATGAAGTCGTATTGCAGTATTTCAGGCATGGTTAGCGGTGCTCATGGAGCGCGTCATGAAGCAGAACATCCACCGGGTAGCCGTACAGCTTGGCTAACTCCTCCTTGGTTAGCGCGTGGGACGGCCCATGAAACACCAGGTCACGGTTGATGCAGGCCACCGTGTTGGCCTCGCGCATCACAGCGCCGATGTCGTGGGAGACCAGCAGCACGGTGAAACCCTGCTCGCGGTTCAGCCGGTGCAGCAACGTATAGATCTTCTCCTCGCCCTGCACGTCCATGCCCGCGGCAGGCTCGTCCAGCACCAGAAGCTCCGGTTTCCTCACCAGCGCTCGGGCGACCAGCACCCGTTGCTGCTGGCCTACCGACAGCGCCGCGATATGACGGTCCTTCAGGTGGGCCACGTCCACAGCGTCCAGGGCCTCCAGGACCTCGGTCCGGGCGCTCCGCCTCCAGAAGTTCAACGGATCGAAGCCGCGATACAGGCCGTGGGCGACAGTCTCCGCCACCGTGGCGGGGAAGCGGTTGTGGACTCCCGCTGAGACTTGGGGAACGTAGCCCACCCGTTCCCACTCCCGGAACTTCGATGGCGTCTCACCGAACAGCAACACGGTGCCCACATCGGGCTTCAGCAGGCCCAGGCCCAACTTAATGAGCGTGCTTTTCCCCGAGCCGTTGGGCCCGACAATGGCGATGAAATCGCCCCGGGGAACCTGGAGCGAGACCGCTCTCAACGCAGGTTGGCCACCGTAGCCGAAGGAGACATCACGAAACACAACCACCCCTGGGGGATGAAGGCCCGTATCCGGTTGATTCGTCATTCGCGGCACTCCAACCCTTGCGCCAACGCTCGGCGATTCGCATCCATCAGGCTCAGATAGTCCGCACCACCGGAGAGCTCATCCGTCGTCACGCTTCCCAACGGGTGCATGAGCAGCAACTCCGCTCCCGTTTCCCTGGCCAGGGATTCTTCCAGTCTATTGTTGGAGACCGGTTCGGTGAAAAGAAAGCCCAGACCTTGAGACTCCATCAGTGCCGCCACCTCCGCGAAATGTTGGGCCGAGGGCGCCGACTCCGGCGACAGCCCGGCCAGGGATACCTCAGTGAGATTGTACCGCGCCGCCAGGTGCCCGTACGCGGCATGGCCTGTCACAAACTGGTCGTGTCGGCAGCCGGTCAGCGTGGACTGGAACCCCGCGTGCAACTGGTTGAGCGCCTCGACCAGGGAATCGGCGTTGGCGGCGAACTCCGCTGACCGCGCTGGATAAACCTGAATGAGCGCATCGCGGATATGCTCAACCTGCCGAATGGCCAGGAGCGGATCCAACCAGAGGTGAGGGTTGATAGGGTCATCCGCCTCAGACACAACACCCTCTGACGCTACCACCACGAGGGACGGCCCCTGACCCCCCAGGCTCTCCAGCGCCCGGTCCAACCACGGCTCCAGGTCCAGCCCATTCATCACCACCAGGTCGGCAGCAGCCAGGGTCCGCATGTCGCTGGCGGTCAACTCGAAGGTGTGGGCCTCGGCACCAGGCGGAACCAAGGCCACTACTCCCACAACGCCGCCACCGATTTTCCGGACGAAATATTCCAGCGGGTAGATGGTGGTGACCACGGAGATCCCCCCCCTGGACTCGGGCTCCGGCACTTCCACAGCGTCTGCGCTTGAGCAACCGGCGAAGAGCATCGCCGCCGGCACCACCAGCATGGCTGCATAAACATAACGTCCCGATACGCGCAAGAGGCATTTCCTCAAATCACTGACCCGTTAGTTAACGAGACATCTCAAACCTTGATGGGCCTGCCCCATTCCTCTTCATAGGCGACCGTTTCCAAGGGCTTGCGGGTCTTCTTGCCGTGACGGATACCCTGGGCCTCGTCGGGATAACCTAGAGGCACCAGCGCCACGGTATCCAACTCCTCGGGGATCTTGAGGTACTCCAAGAAGCCATCTTTCCCCCACCGGTAGTTGGTGGTGATGCTTCCCCCCAGCCCAAGGGCCCGGGCCGCGAGCAACAGGTTCTGCACCGCCGGAAAGGTGGAGCCAAAGGGTCCAGCAGCATGAGGTATCCCGGTCTGCGTCTGTGTGGAGCACACCATAATAACCACGGGCACTTCGTTGTAGGGTTGGCGGCCTGCCGACGACGGGTTAGGTACGCCAATTTCAGCCATACGGATCTGCTCAGCCCGCTGCATGAGCTCCTCCAGGTTGCGCTTCCCTTCAGGGCTGCGGACCACCACGAAGCGCCAAGGTTGGCCATTACCGCCGCTAGGCGCCTGGCATGCCGCCTCCAGCACCTGACGGAGCAGCGAGTCGGGAACGGGATCGGGGGCGAACCGTTTGATGGCCCGCGTGGTGTAAATGGCCTCGAAAAGGCCGACTTCTTTCATTGGGGAAACCTCCTAAAAGCGATCGCTTGGGGCGACGTGCCGTTCATCATAGCTGAAATTCCCCATTTCTTGGGCGCTAGCCTGGTTTAATCGGGTCAGTTGCCCGCGTCCCCAGTTGGCCCTCCCACTGATACTCCTGCTTGCCACCGCATGCACATTTTTCCCGGTCACGCCGGACGGTCCGGGCGTCTCAGCGCCAACGTTTGGATCTTCAGCAGAAGACACGTCCGGCGCCGGAGCCTCCGGAGGCACTCGCGTCACCGATCCAGACCCCACAACAGCACTCGGCATCCCATCTCCATCGTCTCAAACAGCAATGGTTACCTGTCCCGTCGACCGCAATCTTCCCCAAACCGGGCGCCAACACCTGGAGGTTGCTCAGGCACTGGTTCGATTCCATCGAACGAGACCCTCATGGTAATCGACGGCGAGGTGGCCGACTGGGAACAGCCTCGGATAGTCGTCATGGACCCCAGCGGCGACGGCAAGAGCAGCATTCCCAACTTCACGGTCGGCTAAGCCTGCATCCGATGTTGGCGCAAGTTCGCCATGACCATATGGAAGGCTAGGACAACAGGCAACCAGGGCATGCTTGGAAAATGGTGGGCCGCCCTGGACTCGAACCAGGGACCTCAGTCTTATCAGGACTGCGCTCTAACCACCTGAGCTAGCGGCCCGCAACGGGGTGGAGACTGGCAGTATAGGCATGGCCCCACGCAGTGGTCAAGCTGGTGAGCACCTGCTAAATTACTCCAAGGTCTGTCGTAAAACTGAGGGGCTAGCCACATGGCTAGCCCCTCAAAGGTATGCACCTTCAACAAGCGAATAGTGAAAGGAGAAACGCCAGCCGTTCCGGCCCCGACGAGTCGAGGTTTGGAACCGACGCCACCACCTCTGAGAGCGTTATCACTCAACCATTGGTGATGAAAACCGGGTCCCCGAAACGGACCGACCTAGGATATCCCCGAAGGGGAATCTCCCTAGAAAGGAGGTGATCCAGCCGCACCTTCCGGTACAGCTACCTTGTTACGACTTCGTCCCAGTCACTAGTCCCGCCCTCGGCGCAGGCCCCCTTGCGGTTGGCTGTGCGACTTCAAGCGTTACCAGCTTCCATGACGTGACGGGCGGTGTGTACAAGGCCCGGGAACGTATTCACCGCAGTAAGGCTGATCTGCGGTTACTAGCAACTCCGCGTTCATGCAGGCGAGTTGCAGCCTGCAATCCCAACTGGGGGTTGGTTTAAGGGATTAGCTCCGCCTCGCGACGTGGCAACCCGTTGTCCAACCCATTGTAGCGTGTGTGTAGCCCAGGACGTAAGAGCCATGATGACTTGACGTCATCCCCACCTTCCTCCCCGAATTACGAGGCAGTCTCGCTAGAGAAAACAACTAGCGACGAGGGTTGCGCTCGTTGCGGGACTTAACCCAACACCTCACGGCACGAGCTGACGACAGCCATGCAGCATCTGTGACGGCTCCCCGAAGGGTCCCCCATCCTTTCGGTCAGGGTACAACCGACATGTCAAGTCCTGGTAAGGTTCTTCGCTTTGCATCGAATTAAACCACACGCTCCGCTGCTTGTGCGGGCCCCCGTCAATTCCTTTGAGTTTTAATCTTGCGATCGTAGTCCCCAGGCGGAGTGCTTAACGCGTTAGCTTCGACACAGGGGGGGTCGATACCCCCTATATCCAGCACTCATCGTTTATAGCGTGGACTACCCGGGTATCTAATCCGGTTTGCTCCCCACGCTTTCGTGCCTCAGCGTCAGAATCGGCCCAGAGCATCGCTTTCGCCACGAGTGTTCCTCCTGATATCTACGCATTTCACCACTACACCAGGAATTCCATGCTCCTCTACCGTTCTCAAGCCAGGCAGTTTCGATGGACCTTTCCAAGTTAAGCCTGGAGATTAAACCACCGACATACCTAGCCGCCTGCGCACCCTTTACGCCCAGTAAATCCGGACAACGCTAGCCCCCTACGTCTTACCGCGGCTGCTGGCACGTAGTTAGCCGGGGCTTATTCATGGAGTACCGTCTTGATTCTTCCCCCATAAAAGGGGTTTACGACCCTAAGGCCTTCTTCCCCCACGCGGCGTCGCTGCGTCAGGCTTTCGCCCATTGCGCAAGATTCCCTGCTGCTGCCTCCCGTAGGAGTGGGGGCCGTGTCTAAGTCCCCCTCTGGCCGGTCGTGCTCTCACACCGGCTACCCGTCGTCGGCTTGGTGAGCCGTTACCTCACCAACTACCTGATGGGACGCAAGCTCCTCCAAAGGCGCCCGAAGGCTTTCGTCCTCAGCCATACAGCCGAGGACCACATGCGGTATTAGCTCCGATTTCTCGGGGTTGTTCCCCACCTTAGGGTAGATTGCTTACGCGTTACTCAGTCGTCTGCCACTAACTTCCCCGACGAATCGGGGTCGTCCGTTCGACTTGCATGCATTAGGCGCGCCGCCAGCGTTCGTCCTGAGCCAGGATCAAACTCTCAAAAAATTGCCGAGTCTTAACGACTCTTTAATCACTAAGAACCGTATCAATAATGATACGGGGCGCTCTCCTTCCACTATTCCCTTGTTAAGGTACACAAATAACTGCTCCACCCAATTGGACGAAGCTTGCGCTAATTTACATGGCTTTCTCGAGTAAGTCAAGGGCACTCGGTCTTCTTCGCTGTCCCACGCTTGGGGCGCCGCCTGCTCTACAGCCCAGGCAATCGCCGCAGCCCGGACGTGGCTACTGACGAACGAAACCCACCCAGCCTTGCCACACGCTCCCACACCTGCGCAGCCACCGCATCCACGGATTGCGTGGCCTCCAGCACCAGCCAACGTTGGGGTTCGCGCTGGGCCAGCTTCAGAAACCCCTGGCTCACCCGGCGGTGAAAGGCCAGGCTCGCCTCCTCAAACCGGCGCGCTCCAAGCTCCTCCACCCGGCCCGCATGGCGTTGATCCATCGGGGTTACGCGAGCCCGGTCGAGGCCTAGCTCCGGCGCCATGTCCAGGAGCACCGTCAAGTCGGGCCACAGCCCGCCCGTAGCCAGTTCGTTAGCGCTGCGCACATACTTCATGGGGACCTTCCGCCCGTAGCCCTGATAGGCCGTGGTCGAATCGGCGTATCGGTCAGCCACTACCGCAACCCCCACTTCCAGTGCAGGCATAACGCTGGTGCGGACCAGTTCACTCCGCGCCGCCGCAAAAAGAAACAACTCCGCCTCAGCCGTCAGCGGCTTACTCGTCGATTTGAGATACTCCCGTAGATGGATGCCGAGATCCGTGCCGCCCGGCTCGCGGACCTCCAGCACCTTGTAGCCTTCGGCAGCAAGTCGGTCTCGCAGAAGCTGCGCCTGCGTGCTTTTTCCGGCTCCCTCGCCGCCCTCAAAAGAGACAAACAATCCCACGCTTACACCCCTGAGATGGAGACCCAACGCCGGGGCTCCCGGCCCGTGCTGTGAGACCGCAGCTGCGCCCGTTCGGCGATGCGGTGTTGAATGCGGCGGACGTGGGAGCTCTGCGGGTTGAGATGCACCACCGGCAGCTCCCCGTTCAAGACCATATCAATACCCTCCTCGGCCTCTTGTACGGCCTCCTCAAGCTCCACAGATTCGTCCGACCCCCCTCCCTCCGCTCCCATCTTAGCAAGGAACGTGCGGAGCTGCGCCACGGTATTGCGACGCAACACGAACACCGGCTTGCCCTGGGCCTCGGCGCTCTCCAGCACGCCCACCCCCTTACGGTAATGGGTCTTCGTCGTGAGCACCAGGTCCGCTTCCGATACATCATCCGCCAAAGCGATAGCGACGCTCGACTCGCTGGCCGTCTGCAATAGCCGGTCTCGGCTCACCCCGAAAGGGTAGACCCGGAGGACGGAGAGGGGAGACCCCAGCGAAGGCCCGGCGGAGCGAGTCCAGGGCTCAACTTCAAGCGGTGGATTCCCATTCGGTATGGCCGCGCTGCCCGCCAACGGTTCCCGTTCCCACGCGGGCGTCGTGCCTGAGATCCGACGCTGGCGGACGGCCTTGACTCTTCCTGCATCATCCACCCAGCGCACCTCGGGCGTCACCGTCTGGCCGCGCAAGATACGGTCCACCGCCTTGGCCACCTCCTCGTGCACCGCCACCCGATCCCAGTTCTGAATCTCGACCATCACATCGAAGGTGGGGGGCGCCTTGCGCTCGAGAATCGCTTTTTGCGTCCGGCGGCGTTTCGCCTCCTCGTCGCTCAACGTTACCGACTGCACCCCGCCTACCAGGTCGGAAAGCGTTGGGTTGATAAGCAGGTTCTCCAGGGTATTACCGTGGGCGGTGGCTACCAGCTGCACACCTCGTTCCGCAATGGTCCGCGCAGCTCTGGCGTCCTCCTCGGTGCCCATCTCATCGATGATGATGACCTCGGGCATATGGTTTTCCACCGCCTCAATCATCACCGCATGCTGCCTGCTGGGTGTCACCACTTGCATGCGGCGGGCCCTGCCGATGGCGGGATGAGGCACGTCGCCATCGCCGGCAATCTCATTGGAAGTGTCCACAACAACAACCCGTCTGTGCTCGCTATCCGCTAGGACCCGCGCAACCTCCCGCAGCATCGTGGTTTTGCCCACCCCCGGACGCCCCACCAGCAGGATGTTCTGCCCCGATTTCACCAAGTCCTCCACAACCCGAATCGTGCCCGTAATCGCGCGCCCTACCCGGCACGTCAGCCCCACCAGCTGTCCCGAGCGGTTGCGGATGCCCGATATCCGGTGCAGCGTGCGCTCGATTCCCGCACGGTTGTCGCCACCGAAGGGGCTCACCCTGTCCACCACGAACTGAATGTCCTCGTGGGTTATCTGGGCATTACCCAGGTCAACCTCTCGTCCGGCGAAGCGGGCCTCGGGCAAACGCCCCAAGTCGAGCACGACCTCCAGCAGCGAGTCCAGACTGTCCAACTGCCGCAGCTCGTACAGCACGGCAGCCGGCAGGCACTGCAACAGGTGATCGAGGTCGTCTGTCCTCGATCCGCCCGGCGTCCTTGGCCCCATGCCTCCGTTTGCTACATCCACATGCTCCATAGCGGTTCCCAGTGTACCTTACGCCCGCGCCGGCGACATCGATAGCTCCCGCACTCCCTTGGCCAAGGTCCTGATGAGCACCGCATAGCTGTTCGTCGCCTGCCAGCCCGCCTTGCGCAATCCCCATGCCATGGCCGGTTGGTACCCAGGCACCAGCCATGCAATGGCCTCGTCATCACCCACCAACCGCGCCGCCTCCTCGCATACCAAGAATGCTCTGTCGGCTTCCCGAGGGTGAAGCAGCGCGTCCACCGTGGTCATGCCCTCGTGCCGGACCATGCGGAGCCAGCCGGCAATCTCGCCATCCCTATCCCACACGTACTCCGTGACCCGTCGCAAGGGACGTTCCTGAGAGTCCCGCCACTGGTCAAGCGTCAGGCCGGACATTGAGCGGACAGAGGCTGGGACCGCGGCGTTGTAGAGCCGGAAGAGCCCATACTGGTCGGCCACGGAAGGCGGACGCAGCTGGAGGTGCATGGTTCTGTCGCTCGGCTCACGGGGGCCTCGGCGTTCGAAAACCTCTTCGATGAACCCTGGAAAAAATCCGGAGCGGCGGGCGACAACCTCCAAAGGGCTCCCTGCTTCCAAACGTAGAAACAACCGCTCGCCGCCTTGAGAAGCAGCCTGGGCCCCTGTCCACTCCAGCAATTCACCGATGTGTTGAGCAGCGACGGAGGACGGATAAAGGTGGGAAAGCTCCCATGACCGGAGCCCGGCGCGAGCCCGGACCACCGCCAGCGCCCGTATCTTAAAACCCTCAATCAAGGCCAGGGGCTGTTGGAGAAATATGGGGGGCATGGTCCAGCGGGCTAATTCCAGCAGCGATAGCCGAGGCGCGTTGCCCGCCATCGCCTCGCGGGTGAAGGCAAGGTCCGGGCCGGTCAACCGGCCGGGAAGAAGCTGGCGCGGAAGGTCGCTCAGCCGCAGTTGTCTAATCACGGCCGCACCGCCTGTCTCACCATGTCTACGAAGTATCTGTGCATCCTCAAGTCCTGCGTCAACTCAGGATGAAAGGCCGTCCCCAGTACATGCTCCTTGCGGACGGCGACCACGCGTCCATCGTCCAGCCGCGCCAGCACCTGCACTCCCTTGCCCGTCTCGCGGACGGCAGGCGCGCGGATGAACACGCCGTGGAACGGCCCGCCGTCCAATCCCTCGATGTCGAGGTCTGTCTCAAAGGAATCCATCTGACGTCCGAAGGCGTTTCGGTCCACCAGCATGGGGAGCAGCCCCAGGGGCTCTGGACGATCGCCCACAAGCCGGTCGGCCACCAGGATGAGGCCGGCGCAGGTCCCCCAAACGGGCTTTCTCGCTGTGGCGAACGCCTTAATCGGCTCTCGGAATCCATAAATATCCATGAGCTTTGCCATGGCGGTACTCTCGCCGCCGGGGATGATCAGCCCATCCACCGCGAACAGCTGGGCCGGGGTGCGGATTTCCAAAGGTTCGATATTCAAACGGCGCAAACAGGCGGCATGCTCCGCGAAGTCGCCCTGAAGGGCCAGCACACCCACAGTGGGCAGTAGGTCAAGCCTGTCAGGTGCGGCCGCCACGCTAGCTGCCTCGGCGGGCCAGCATCTCCTCAGGCCGCATGGAACTCACGCTGATGCCCGCCATCGCCTCGCCCAGCCCTCGGGAAGCCTCCGCTATGGCTGCTGGGTCCTGATACTGCGTCACCGCCTTGACGATAGCCTTGGCCCGAGCCTCGGGGTTACTGGCCTTGAAGATACCGGAGCCCACGAACACACCATCGGCCCCCAGTTGCATCATCAACGCCGCATCGGCCGGAGTTGCCACACCTCCGGCTGCAAAGTTCACCACCGGCAACCGGCCTTGGCGCTTCACCGCTTGGAGGAGGTCAAGCGAAACACCCAGATCCTTCGCCCTGGCCGCCAACTCATCCTCTGGCGTATTCTGCAACCGGCGTATCTCCTCCATCACCGCCCGCATGTGACGCACCGCCTCAACAATATCCCCCGTGCCGGCCTCTCCCTTGGTGCGGATCATGGCCGCACCTTCGGAGACCCGCCTGAGAGCCTCGCCCAGGTCACGGCAGCCACAGACGAAGGGCACCTTGAAATCATGCTTCCAGATATGGTGCGCCACGTCCGCAGGAGTCAGCACCTCCGACTCGTCGATGTAGTCCACGCCTACCGACTCCAGAATCTGGGCCTCCACGAAGTGGCCGATGCGGCACTTGGCCATGACGGGGATAGTGACCGTTTTCATGATGGACTCGATGCGATCAAGGTCCGACATGCGAGCAACCCCGCCCGCCGCACGGATGTCGGACGGCACCCGCTCCAGCGCCATGACGGAGCAGGCTCCAGCGTCCTCAGCAACCTTGGCCTGCTCCGCAGTCACAACGTCCATGATGACTCCGCCCTTAAGCATTTGGGCAAACCCCGCCTTCACCTGCCAGGTGCCGCTTCGATGGTGGCTCTCCAGCTTCTTCTTCGTGGTCTTTTCCGTGGTCGCCATGTTCCTCCACCGCGTTTCACGCGCCGAAAAGTGCAAAAAGTGCCTACGCGGCCATTATACGCGCTGCACGCCATCAGGGCGTACCCTCGGCCTCTAATAAATAGCAGCGTGGGTTCAGGCAAGGACACGTCCTAGAACACATAACTAGGGACTGGCAGTGGGCTTAATCATCTTCCTAAGAGTGTCACGTACCAGCACCCGCACCTGGGTCAAGGTCGGAGACCCACGCCTTCTCGGAGGCAAGCCATTGCTCTATCGCGCCCACCAGCTCGGACTCCGTCACCTGCACCGCCTCGGAGTCCCGACGCCGCTTCACCTCGAAGACCCCCTTAGCCAAATTGCGTGGGCTGACCACCACACGCACGGGCAGGCCCAGCAGATCAGCGTCATTAAACTTCACTCCCGCCGTCTCTGCGCGGTCGTCCCACAGCACGTCGAGGCCCGCAGCCTGCAACATGTCGTAGACCTGCTGCGAGGCCTCGGCCACCTCCGGAGCGTCGGCGTTCAGCGACACTAGCTGCACGTGGAAGGGCGCGATGGGCGCCGGGAAGATAATCCCCTTCTCGTCATGGTTTTGCTCGATGGCCGCCGCCAGCACTCGGGTCACGCCCACGCCGTAGCAGCCCATCATCATGGGCTGCTGTCGGCCCTGCTCGTCCAGGAAATTGGCGCCAAGCGTTTTAGTGTAAAAGGTCTCCAGCTTGAACACGTGGCCGACCTCAATGCCGCGTATGGACTCCAGAGGCGTCCCGCACACCGGACAACCGTGGCCCGCCTCTGCCATAGCGATGTCGGCGACCTCGTCCGCCTTAAAGTCGCGCTGGTAGTTAGCGTTACGGTAGTGATGCCCGGGCTGGTTGGCGCCGGCCACGAAGTTGCTGCCTTGAGCGACGCTCTCGTCGGCGATGACCCTGACGTTTTCGACGCCCACAGGCGAGGCGTACCCCGGAGTGAGCCCCGCCGCCGCCGATTCCTCGGCGGTCGCCATGCGCAGGTCGGTGGCCTTTAGGAGGTTTTTTAGCTTCATTTCGTTCACTTCCAGGTCGCCCCGGATGGTGATAAGCACCGTCTCGGCATGTTGGGGACCGTACTCAGCGCGGTAGAAGACAGCCTTGAGGATCTGGAGCGTGGGCAAGCCCAGGAAGGCCGCCACCTCCGCGATGGTCGTCGTGTCCGGTGTAGGCACCAGTTCCATCGCCAGCGTCTCGCCGTCGGGTGCTGGGGGCTGGCGCGACGCCGCTCGCTCCGCGTTGGCAGAGTAGTGGCCCTGAGGACAGGAGAGCACCGTGTCCTCGCCGCTCTCCGCCGGCATGATGAACTCGATGGAGTCCTTGCCGCCAATGGCCCCGCTGTCGGCCTCCACCGCCAGGGTCGGCAGCTCGCACCGGCGGAAGATGCTTACGTACGCCTCCATCATCCGCCGGTAGGAGCTGTCCAGCCCCTCGACATCGGCATCGAAGGAGTAGGCGTCCATCATGTCGAACTCGCGGCCACGCAGAAGCCCGGCGCGGGGGCGCTGCTCATCGCGAAACTTGGTCTGGATCTGGTAGACCAAGAGCGGCAGGTCCCGGTAGCTGCTCACATTCGCACGCACCATCAGAGTCACCACCTCCTCGTGGGTGGGCCCTAGCACCAGCTCGCGCTCGCGGCGGTCCTTCAAGCGGAAGAGAATCCCACCCAGGGCCACGTCGCGCTTCGTCTCCTGCCAGGTCTCCAAAGGCTGAAGTGCCGGCATGCGCACCTCCTGACCAGAGGCAGCGTCCACCTCCTCTCGGATGATGCGCTCGATTTTTGCCAGCGACCGCAAAGCAAGGGGTAGGTAGGCGTACACCCCCGCCGCCACCTGCTGTATCATGCCCGCCTTCAACATCAGCCGGTGGCTCACCGTCTCGGTGTCCGCCGGGTCCTGCCGGAGCGTTTTGGAGAGGAACTGCGTTACGCGCAACGGGGTTCTCCCTGGACCCACTCTTGGAGGGCCCTGTTTTGAGATTGCCTCTAGGATAACAAAGTTTGCCGCAGCGATGGAGCGATGGACCGCACCGATGACGACAGGCTTCTTTCCAATGTGGCCCTGGCCCTTTCCACGCATTTTCCCGCCAACGCAGGTTTCGTCCGAATTGTCGCCGGCAAAAGTTCTACCTAGTACCTGTCGGGAATGGCCAGCGACCTACAGGAGATCGCGGGAACATCTGATATCGACGACAACACCAAAGTCCTCAAGTGCAAGGAGCCGAAGGGGAGTAATGGCCGAAGTAATAGGGACGGGAATGACGATGGGGACAGCCCAATCCACACCGAAGCCCAACTCATGGTAAGCCCGTAACGGCCAACAGACACAGAAGGGATGGCCGCTCATGTTCAATGCGGCCATCCCTTCTGTACTCTACTTCCCAGGATTCCAGCATAATGGAAAGTTGGATTGCCTGCTCTCTGGGTGCGGGTGTTACGCGCTGAGGGTCTCTGGCATGCGTGCCCGCCGTAGCGCCCGGTGAATGGTGCGGGGACTGAGTTGGAACTGCCGTGCCAGCTCGAAAACCGTAACTCCCGTCTTGCTCTGGGCAGTCAAAATCTGATTGTCTCTGCCCTGACGCCGAAGTTGCTGGTACCAAAGCGGGTCGTCAAACCTGCATTGGGACAGGGGGCACTGCAGACAGGAGGATGAGACCTCGCAACCCGTATCGCGGTAGCTTATCTGCTCGGGTAATGCATCCACCATGGGTTCGTGATGCCGACGGTACGCCTTGCTGTAGGTATTCACTTCTCTTCTCCTTCTCCAAAACGCTTCAGCAGTCCACGCGTTCTTTCTCAATTCCAAAAAACGACTATGCAGCGAGAGCAGCAAGCGGGAGGACCCCTTGACGGCGTCCTAGTCCCGACGATGCGCTCAAGACCAAGAACAACCCCCGCAGACCCCCCCTACAGACTGGTCCCATTCGAGGGAGAGGCGCAGTACCTCCAACTGGGCCGACAGTTCACAACTGCCGCCCCCCTCAGCGATCTCCGCCGTAACAGTCAACCCATGGCATTGCAGGACGCTGGCAAGGACCGATCGTGCAATATTGAGTTGGTAAGATCGAAGCTGTGGAGGGCTGCTCCTATTTAAAAACGGGGTCGTGTGAGCAGCATAATAGAACTTCCGTTCTATATTGTCAAGGGAATTGCTTCGGGGGGGCGGACTGCCCTCTGCTTTCACGGGCCCGATGTCAGAGAAAAGGGCGCTACGCCTACCAGTCGGGGAGGGTGTAGCTGGCGTCGCCGGCGAGAATTTGGGTCTGCTCGGCACCGTTGCTGGACATGGTGAAGAGGCCCGGTAAGTCGTTGAGCTGAGAGATGAACGCCAGGCTTCCGTCTGGCCCCCAGACGATGGCCTGCTCCTCCACCTCGTTGGCGGTCAGCGGGTGCAGGTCTTCGCCATTGGACCTCACCGTGTAAATATCGGTGTCGCCGGAACGATCCGACAGGAAGGCTATGTGGTTGTTGCTGGTCGACCAGATGGGGGAACTGTCCACCGCAGGGTCATCGGTAAGGCGCACCGGCGCTTCCACGCTATTGTTATCGCCCAGCTTCACCATATATATCTCCGAGTTGCCATCCCGATCGGAGACGAAGACAATCCGTCGGCTGTCGGGCGCCCAAGCGGGGGAGTAGTCCGGCCCGTGCGTTACCTGAATGCGGTTCACGCCCTTGGGATTGCGCAAAAAGATGCCTGCCGAGACACCGTTTGCCTCCAGCACGCTGAAGGCAATCCACTTTCCGTCCTCCGACCAGACGGGGTCGGTCTCCGCGAAGGTGCCGAAGGTGAGCCGACGAGGCAGCAGCTCCGAAAGGTCCAGCAGAAAGATGTGCGGGTTTCCCTCCGCGTCGGGAGCGACATAGGCGATGCTGTGTCCATCGGGCGACCACGTGGGGGCCGACTCGCTCACCACGCTGTTGGTGGCGCGCATAACGTTGGAGCCATCCGCATTGGCTACGTACATCTCGACGTTTCCATCCCGGTCGGACAAGAAAGCCAGCCGCTGCCTGTCAACGGACCACCGGGGAGAAAAGTCATCGGCCTCATTGGCCACAATGATGCGGCCCTGAGTGCCGTCGGGTCGGATGGCACCGATGTCCCGGTCCCCGTCGGAGCCAACGCTATAAACGATGAACCCGGGGTCGTCCAAAATACCGCAAGCGGGCAGCGATACCCCGGCCATGAGAACCAGCGCGGCCATCATCACTGGTCGGCGCCAGAGGTCAATGAACCGAATTCGTCGCATACGCATTCGACTCGTGAGAACAAAAAACATACCAGTCCATTGTTGCACCCGTGAAGGGATGCTCCAAGCACATTCCTCAGCAAAATTAAGGCAAAGTTTAGGAATGTAGCCCAAAATTAGGGGTACTGAAGAGGACGGAGCCGCTCAACCGCCGCCGGAAATTGCTTCCGGACCCCCGGAAAGGGAACGGGAAAAAGTCGAACGCCGACGCCTGCGTGGCGGTGGAGGGTAGGAGTAGTAACCGTAGAGCCCACCGCCCATGGTACCGGCGATTCCCCCCACGGCAACGATGAGCACCGGGAACCAGAATGGGGTCCCGCCGATCCGTTCCTCACAGTCGGTCACAATCTCATCGAGGGCAGCCTCTTCGAAGCGCTGCTGGTCATTGCAGCGTTGGGCGGACCCGAGAAAGACCGACTGGATAAACAGCGCAGGCCCAATGGCGACCATAGCCGTCAGGCTGCCCACTAGGAGAGCAGTAAGAAAGCCCTTGCGAAGCCGCCGCAAGGGCGTACCCCGGGGGCCTTGTACTGATACGGGCTGGTCAGCCATTGAGCAGTTCGCCTCGTTGGGCCTCAGGAAGCTTCTGAGCAGCCTTATCCAGCAGGTCCCGAGGAGCCTTACCCCTCCACTGCTTGAGAAACTCGAACACCCTCTCGCCCTGCATACGGCTGGCCTCGAAGAGGACATGGCTAGCGGCGTCTTGAACGTTAAGATCGTCGTCAAGCATGATCTGCTCGACCACCAAAAGCGCATCGCTGAGGAAGCGTCCTTCCCGAACCAGGGGCGCAAAGGCCATGACGGCGGCACGGCGGCGCTCCTTGTGGGGTGACTTTGCCCACTCCAGGAGTCTGGCTGCCAAGGACGGTTTGGCGGCCATCGCCTTGGACACCAGCTGCAGCCCAATGCCATCTGCCGCAATCCGAGTCGTCGCCGTTCCGGCCCACTGATCGAACCGCTCGAAATTCACCCCACTGATGTGCCTGCCCTGTGCTCCAAGAATCTGGGTTGCCACCATGCTCTCTTCCAAGTTGCTGGAGCGCCAGAGGGGGTCGGCCAATTCCATAGCAAGGGCGAGACCTCCGGTGCGCGTTTGCCGGACCAGGTCCATACCAATCTGGTGCACTCGTGAAGGGTTGACTCCGTAACAAACCACTTCTGCACCATGGGACCGGCGTATTTCCACCGCCGTCCTCTCGCGTCCACCCTCTTGAAGTCGCAGCCGAACCTGCTGGACCAGTCTGTCGACCATTGCTGCGTCAGGCGCAGGGGCTCCGTGGGCTCGGCTTTGCCTATTCGTCATGACTCTTTCTCATTGCGGAGGTGGCCTATTCACGCCCATTCACCGGGCGGGTACTACTATTGTACAGGCCCAGAGGCCAGGACGCCCAGAACAGGCCCGCTTCCGGGTAGGGAGTGCGCTCCGGGACGGTTTTCCTGTCGTAAGTAACCGAAGGTGGTGGCGCATACGGGATTCGAACCCGTGGTCTTCGCCTTGAGAGGGCGATGTCCTTGGCCCCTAGACGAATGCGCCACAAAGGGGTTGAGGCCTTGGCCGCCATCCAGTATAGCCGAGCCGCCTAGGCCTCAGCAATCGTGCTCAGGGCCAGCACACCGCACCGACATCACCAGCGCGGTGAGAAGGGAAGGAAAAAGGCGAGCCTTCGCCCGCTCCGTCGCTATGGGTGGCCTGGCTGGGGATCCTGGATTCGAACCAGGGCTAACTGATTCAGAGTCAGTCGTCCTACCGCTAGACTAATCCCCAGCGCCGCAGACCATTCTAGCAAACAGGTCACGAACGCTCAAATGAGCGTGTTGCATAGTTATGAATATCTCCGCGACCAGTGTCACCCAGACAATTTTTGCCGATAACCCCCGTCGCGGATCCCGCTTTCCCTAATGACTCGATCTCCTCGATTACCATCTCAGGTGTGGAGGGATACGGTAAGTCCCTATTCGACGTTTCTAGAAGCCGGAGAGGTTCTCACTGAGAGGGAAATGGTTAACCACAAAACGATTCTCCCACAACAAATCGCTTACGACAGAATATGCACTGTTCACGCCCTTGGGCCACTTCAGACCCACTAGCACGCGATGGGGATCGCGTTAACGAAGAAGTCGGCGGAGCGCAGACGCGCCATGCAGCGCTCTTTGCCCAGCACCTCCATGGTATCGAAGAGCGGTGGCGCCGCCGTCTGGCCGGTCAGAGCCACGCGCAGCGCGCCGAAAAGCTGCCCCGCCTTCAACTCCAACCGATCGGCCAGGGCCCGCAGCATCGGCTCCAGCGTTTCCGCGGTCCAAGTCTCCACCGACTCCAGTGTCTCAATGGCCGCGCCCAAAGCCGCGCGGGTGTCGTCCCGCACCATGCCCTTCTGAATCACCCGGAGCGGGTTGTACTTGGGCTGCTCCACAAAGAAGAAGGCCATGGCCTCCGACACGTCGGCAAGACGTTTCAGGCGCTCCTGCTCCAGGGGCACGATACGCCGGGCGTACTCGCGATCGATGGGACGCTCCACATCGTCGGGCAGGCCCCGTTCCAGCCAGGGCATAAGAAGACCGGTAAGGTCGTCAGGCGGCAACGCGCGGATGTAAAGTCCATTGAACCAGTCCAGCTTCTCCACGTTGAACACCGCCGGCGACGACGCCACGCGTTCCAGCGCAAAGTTTTGCATCAGCGTCTCGCGAGAGATAACGTCCGTGTGGTCATCCAGCGACCAGCCCAAAAGCGACATGAAGTTGATCATGGCATCAGGCAAATATCCCAAATTGCGGTACTCCAACGCTGACGTGGCACCGTGGCGTTTGCTAAGTTTAGCCTTGTCGGGACCGAGGATCATCGGCAGGTGCACCAGCAGCGGCAACTCGTAGCCCAGCGCTTTGTATAACTCCTTGTGGCGTGGCGCACTGGGCAACCACTCTTCCGCACGCATCACGTGGCTGATCTCCATCAGGTGGTCGTCCACCACATTGGCCAGATGATAGGTGGGAAAGCCATCGGACTTCAGGATAACGAAGTCGTCCAGTAGAGAGGCTTCGAACTCCACATCGCCCCGAATGGCGTCGCTGACCACGATGGCCCCCTCCAGGGGCATCCTGAAACGCACCACGGGACGGGGATTCTCCTCGGACGCCTTGGCCGCGCTCTCAGGGGTTAAGTCTCGGCAGCGCCGGTCGTAGCCGGGTGGCCGCTTTTGGGCCTGTTGCTCTTTGCGCATGGCATCCAGCCGCTCCGGTGTGCAATAGCAGCAGTAGGCCTTGCCCTCGTCCACGAGTCGCTGAGCGTGCTCTTGATAGATCTCAACTCGTTCGGACTGGACGTAGGGACCGTACGAACCGCCCACTTCCGGGCCTTCGTCCCAGTCGATACCCAGCCAACGGAGCGCCTCCAAAATCGCGTCAGTTGCCCCATCCACCTTCCGCGCCTGGTCGGTATCCTCGATACGCACAATGAACGCGCCACCCTGGCTTCGCGCAAAGAGCCAGTTGAAGAGCGCGGTGCGAATATTCCCCAGGTGGGGCTCACCAGTGGGGCTGGGGGCGTAGCGCACGCGGACAGAACTGACCATGCACGCTTCTCCTAATGGGATTAGCTCAGTCTAACACGGCCTCTGCCGCAAGCAGTGTCCCTGCTCATATCCCAGTCATGAAATACCCTGAAAAGGCGAAGCGTAGATAGGGCCACCGGCCCTCACGGCGGATATCCGCAAGAAACAGTGCCTATCCGAATATCTCTATTCTGGTGTAACCTACGGCTCCACCCCGTTACTGGGCTGGTCCGACCGATGGATATCATCATTCCGAAAAGGGGGGTATGCGATGGCTGAAGAACGGGTGGAGGGCCACGTTAGTAATTTCGACTTCTATGTCTCCCAAATGACAGTAGATTTGGACGACGGAACGCAGCGAGTGCTGCACTTCCAACCGGAGGAGCTCCACACCTATATCGGCTTCTCCCTGCGCCGAATTTCCTGCATGGTGGAGGGCGACGTAATTAAAGGGCTGGTGGAGGAAGAGTAGCTAGGGGGCTGAAACCCAGCCAGGGACGGATGGACGGCACCCCCACATGCACCAGGTCAGCAGGCCCTCGCCATAATGAGGGAGTTCCGGGTGCTGATGCTCATGCCGTGAACGGCATTGCCCCTATCCACGTGCAACTTGAGAGCCCCGTCCAAAAAGGCCAGCAGCCCCGCACTTAGGTCACTGAACGCCTCCCGGCGGACCTCCTCCAGGAAGGGATACATCCCGGATTTTTGCGGGTCTATCTTGTCCGCCAAGAAAACCACTCTGCCCACCGGCGCAAGGTCCGGGGAAGCGGTCGTATGCCAGCGGACCCCTTCCAACAGTGCCGGGTCAGTCACCTCCCCCTCCCTCCGGAGCCATGCAGCGCCCACCGGCCCGTGGAGCAACACCGGCCCGTGGAGCAACACCGGAGCGTGGGTTTCCACCGCGTTGACTAGCAGCCCCAGCCGCCCTGCCTCCTCCAGAAGATGCCGTCCCGGCAGGTGGCGTGCCACGTCGTGCGCCGCC
>Ga0302123_10000617_pt1 | contig 27602 bp, 19 predicted proteins | sample CB21_321_MG_FD_203109 | JGI IMG/M metagenome (GOLD analysis project Ga0302123, IMG submission 203109) | Marine microbial communities from Western Arctic Ocean, Canada - CB21_32.1 | ecosystem: Environmental > Aquatic > Marine > Oceanic | place: Canada: Western Arctic Ocean | collected 2017-09-28 | reverse complement strand
CTCTATAACAGTGGCAACTTTTTCGACAACCGCGCGGTACCTCGCAATGACTGGCCTGAAATCGCAGAGTTGGTTGCAGGATTCGAATCTGTGATCGTCGAAAACCACCCGCGACTGTGCCAGCAGAACTGTTTGGAGTTTAACAGCTTGTTGTCGGGCCAGTTGGAAATCGCGATGGGGCTCGAAACCGTACATCCTCAAGTATTGCAGTGGTTAAATAAACAGATGAGCTTGCAAGACTTCCAAGATGCTACTCAAAGATTAATCTCATATGGAATTAACGTCCGCGCGTTCATTTTATTAAGACCACCTTTTTTGAGTGAACAAGAAGGAGTGCATTGGGCTACGAAATCGATGGAATTTGCCTTTGAATGTGGGGTGGAATGTTGTTCTTTGGTCCCCGTACGTGGCGGTAATGGTGTGTTAGACCAGTTGCAAAAACGAGGAGATTTTACACCACCGAATCTCAAATCAATGGAAAGTGCGTTGGCCGCTGGACTGGGTATGAATCGTGGTCGCGTATTTATGGATTTATGGGATGTGCAACAATTTGTGACGTGTCACCGTTGTTCGAGTGACCGACAAACTCGTATCTTGCAAATGAACCAGACACAGACTGTGATCCAAGGGGATGATTGTGGCGACTGTGGGTGAACAAGGTAACCGATTTCTTGTGATTGGCGCGGGCTTTTCCGGTTCGCTGCTAAGTGCCATTTTAGCGCGGTATGGCAAACAGGTTACTTTGATTGATCACGGCGAGCATCCCCGTTTTGTCATTGGCGAATCTTCAACACCAGCAGCCAGTCTGATTTTGCGGACGTTGGTCAAACGCTATGGACTATCTGAACTTGCTCCGTTGACGAGATATGGCCGCTGGGTGAACGAATTAGCGAGTGTTAGAAGAGGAGCAAAACGAGGGTTTAGTTATTTCTTTCATCAAACCGATTCGGACTTTCAAGTTGAGGAGGCTCATCCCAATGAATTATTAGTCACTGCTAGTTCCGCGCTCGATTTAGCGGATGCCCAGTGGTTGCGATCAGACGTAGACCAGTTTTTATGTGACTACGCTAGGCAGCAAGGTGTTGTCCTGCGTGAGCTCACGACTTTAAAGTCCTTGCAGCGTGACGAAGTGAGTAGCCAGTGGGCGGCAACGGTGGTCGATAGCGAGGGTGTGCAGCAGAGCTTGCCATTTGATTGGGTTGTGGATGCCTCGGGCAACGGCGAAGTCGTCGCCCGGTTATTGGGTTTGCCAAGCGGTGATCTGCCTGGTCTGCATACGAACTCGGTAGCAGTGTTCAGCCATTTTGATGGTGTTAAGAGTTGGGATGCAATGCTGGCCGAACAGAGACAAGATACCAAGGACTTTCCGTTTCCAACGGATGCGTCAGCGCAACATCATGTAATTGAGAGAGGTTGGCTGTGGTGCTTACGGTTTGATCATCGCGTGACGAGCGCTGGGATTGTACTGGATGGCCATTATCTCAACGATGATTGGCAGCAGATCGCCGCTGAAAAAATGTGGCGGACTCATATTGCGCGCTATCCCAGTTTACGCCGAATGTTTCAAGACGCTCAGCTGTCGGATACGCCAAATCGCTATATCAAGACCCAGCGATTGCAACGTATCGCCGGGCAGGCTGCGGGGCAAGGTTGGGTGAGTCTGCCTCATACCGCTGGCTTTATCGATCCGCTACATAGTACTGGTATTGCGCATTCGATGAGCGGAGTAGAACGATTGGCGGATATCTTTTTGAGTGCAGACGGAGCGCATCAAACTGAAGTGGATGCCTATGGAGAACAAGTACTCGATGAACTTAGGTTAATTGATTTGTTGGTGGCAGGTTGCTACTTAGCGTTGCCATCGAAGCGCCATTTTGAAGCATATTGCATGCTTTATTTTGCGGCGGCTACGACTTATGAGAAAAGTCGCATGGATTCCGCTGGTCGAAATCTTGGCAATGCGATGTTACTCGCAGATGACTCACAATGGGTAACGGCTGTGCAGGATGTGTTTTATTACTTGCAGGAACTAGCAATGTCCCAACATTGGGGGGGACCGGAACAATTTGAGGCGATTATTCGGGAAAAAATAAAGTCGTATAATCATGCTGGATTATGTGACGCTGAAGTGTCATCTATGTATCGATATACAGCCTCAATGTAGTAAACCATCTGTTATTGGTGGTTATTGGCTCGGCGGCATTTCACTGACACTATTGTGACGAGTTGCTAGCGGGAATTTCGTAGCAGATCCGAGTTTGACGTCGATATAAGTCAATAGATACAATAGAGAGTAGATAAGACATGCAGCGGATGGCAGTCTTTACGATTTTGAGCAGCATTTACTTACTATAAAAAAATCAAAACAACCCACCGAATGTTTGCTCAAGAAACTTGAAGACCTACCGAGCTACCGGCGATTTAAGTTGCTGGGCATGACTTCAATATAAAAACGATACATCGATCACAGAGCGATTGGTGTAATACAGAATCCCACCTTTTTATTCTGTGACATATCATGAAGCGATTAATCTATTCAACACTGATTTGCACGATACTGTCGTTTCCAGCGGTGGCTGAGATTCCTCTACACGAACAAATCGATACAGCGGTTTCCAAGTATCAGGCGTTGAACAATGAGAGCCTAGCTACGGCTGCCGAGTTTCAGCGACGTGTTTACTTGGACCTGTTAGGAACCATTCCATCTGCCCAAGAGACGCGTTCCTTTTTAGACGATGGTGCTGCGGATAAACGCGAACAACTGGTGAATCGAATCATTGCTGATCCTCGATTGAACCACCGCCTAGCTAATGTATTTGACATCATGTTGATGGAGCGAATTGCCGATGGGCAAGTCAAATCTGCCCAGTGGCGTCAGTATTTGTATGATTCATTCGTTGCTAATAAACCTTACAATGTTCTGGCTCGTGAAATATTAAATTCCAACGGCGCTGATCCAGCCTTTCGACCAGCAGCGCGATTTTACTTGGATCGAGCAGGTGAAACAAATCGGTTGACGCGGGACGTTGGCCGGATGTTCTTCGGTATGGATATGCAATGCGCACAATGTCACGATCATCCATTGATTGATGGTTACTTTCAGCGCGATTACTACGGGTTATTTGCATTTCTTAATCGTAGCCATATCTTTACTGACACTGCCAAGAAGAACTATTTTGCGGAAAAACCCGTCGGTAACGTTTCCTTTAAAAGCGTGTTCACGGAGGAAGCAGGTGAGACAGGCCCTCATTTGCCTGGAGACGCTCCAATTGCTGAGCCAGTTCATAAAAAAGTAGATGAATATAAAGTCCGACCGCGGGCGAACGTTGTGACTGTGCCGACATATAGTCGGCGAGAGCAATTGGCCCAGACAGCAACCAATGGCAAAAACAAAGCGTTCAATCGCAATATTGCCAATCGACTTTGGGGATTAATGAACGGTCGCGCATTAGTCACACCCGTCGACTTACAACACGCTGAGAATCCACCGCTCAATCCGGAATTAATGAACGTGCTTGAATTGGGCATTGTGCAATTGAATTTTGACGTCAAGGCTTTCTTGCGTGAGGTCGCATTGTCAAAAACGTATCAACGTGCCTATCAATTGGATTCTAGTGCCAAAGTGACGGCAGCCCATATCCAAGAGAAACTTGAAAACGCCGAAACTTTCCAGACGGAATTGAGCAAGAAAGTCCTCGCCGCATCTCAAACCTGGGAGCAACAGCAAGTTGTCCTAGCCGAACTCGATACGCAATGGACTGAAATTAGAGCGGCTTACGTAAAAGCGGATAAAACGGCGTCGGCCAAGTTGGATAAATATTTAAAAGAGGATGGTAGTCTTGTCACCGCGTCGAATAGCATCTCGCAGCGTACACCTAAACGAGATACCTTAGCCGCCGCAGCAGCGGAAATTGATACGGTTCTAAAGCTATTACCAGCAGAGAAAGGGGTTGTGGATGCGGCGGCAGCGTTCAAGAAAAAGTTAGATGCTAGTAACGCTGAAATCGCTAAGCTCACAGCAACTCGCGTCACAGCCGAAAGCAAATCCAAAGAGGAGTTAGCCGAACTCAGCCCATTACAAGTCGCTCTCGATACGGCCTGGCAAGCTTGGGAGCCTGGCAAACTTGAACTGCAAGCGGCTGCTGCCAAAGAGCAGGTGCTACGAAACGCTTACGAAAAAATACAAGAAGAATTCCATGCAATGGACGCACAACAAATGCGTTGGAAACGAATTCAGGCTGCTGCTGTACTTGATGAACAAGTTGTTTCTCAGCAGACGCAGTTGGCAGAGCTGCAGCAAAAAATTAAACAAAGCACCGATCAAATCGATGCCGACAAACAGGAATTAACCAAGCTCCAAAGTAGTCAGCAATCCGCGAAGCAAATCTATCAGCAGGTGGTCAGTGTCTTAACGGGTGTTGAACAGTTACGCACCTCTAAGAAAGAAGCGGTTGAATTGATGGATGAATTGATTTCGTCGACTAAGGCTGCAATTAAATCAATCCCTACCGATGATGACGCCGTAGTCGTGGTGAGTCAATTGAATCAACAAAAAAGCCGTTTAGGTTCGGAGATGGCGGAAGCGGACAAGCAAGTCATTATTTCCCAGACCGAAGTTACCGCCAAGGAAAGGCAGCTTCAGGTAGCAACTACTGCGGTGACAGAATTGCAAACGGCGCTTGACGCAAAGCTGGCTATCTTACAAACGCAACAGCAACAATTAGCGATCGAGCAATCGGCACTTGCGACCACCCGCGAAAAACAGGCGGAAGCGCATGAAAAACTTGCGATCGTCTTAGTGTACGAATTTGTCGTTAGTGATCTTAAACCACTGACGCCGGAACAGTTGGCAAACACGGTCATGGAATCTCTCGGCGTCACAGAAACGTTTCGTGTTCAAGTAGAAGCGGAAGTCGCCAAGGCCAATCCGCTGACTGATGCGGATAAACAAGATGCTGCAAAAATGGCAACTCGGCAACGAGAGGTGAGTGAAAAAGTACAAGTGAAAATTGCTAGTCTAGAAAACGAATTCATCAAGCTATATGCGGCAGGAGCGGGACAAGTTCAAACGGACTTTTTTGCGACGATTGATCAGGCATTGTATTTCACCAACGGCAGTCGAATAAAGGGTTGGGTGAATTCGAATTCTTATTTGTCCGGACGTTTGATCAAAACCGAATCGGCCTCAGAAATCGCGGAACAACTCTATATTAGTTTGTTGAACCGTCGCCCAACCGCACAAGAAGCTAAACAAGTAAGCGAATACCTAACGGCTCGTACCGATCAAAAAGCAGAGACGGTGCGTGAGATGATTTGGGCATTGTTGGCATCGACCGAGTTTAGATTTAATCACTAGGAATTTACATAACCACCAGTTTTTAACATTAGTTGTGAGCAAGACCATGAAATGTAATTATGCATGCAGATCAAACGAGCACGAAATTGCGAGACGGGGGTTTTTAGGCACAATGCTAGGGACGGCAGGGGTTGTCGGTGGTCTCGGCGCCTTCACAAATCCCTCGATAGCCACGGAGCTCGAAAGAAAACAAAAACGAGTGGTGGTGTTTAACATGGCCGGCGGTATCAGCCAGCTTGAAACATGGGATCCTAAGCCAGGTACGGATACGGGTGGACCCTTTCGGGCAATTCCGACATCGGTGCCAGGTGTCCACATCTCAGAATTATTACCCAAAACAGCTAAGTTAATGCATCATCTGGCTTTAGTGCGGAGCATTAACAGCAAAGAAAACGATCATGGCAAAGGTCGATATGCCATGTGGACTGGGCGCCGTCAAATACCCGCCCAAGAGTTTCCGCAAATCGGTGCAGTTATGGCAAAATCATTAGGAGCCGATAAAAATGCGTTGCCAGGGCATATCCGAGTATCTAGCAGCACCGGTGGTCGTAGTAATGACTCTGCTTACTTAGGACCAGCGTTTGCTAGTATTTCGATTGCCAGCGGCAAGCCTCCCGCAAATTCCGCTCGACCTGAGGGAATGACGGAAAAACAAGACTTATTGCGAAACGAATTTCGTCGTACTGCGGACAATCGCTTTTCTTTGCGACGTCGCAGTGCTCAGACTGACGCTTATGCACAGAGTTTTGAACAAGCTCAACAACTCATGGCAAACCGTGATGTCTTTGATATCACCAAGGAGTCCCCTAAAGACCATGATCGTTATGGAAAACACGAGCTAGGGCAACACAGCTTGTTAGCACGACGCTTGTTAGAAAAGGGCGTTACCTTTGTACAAGTCACGCACTCTAACTATGATACCCACAACGAGAATTTCAATTTTCACCTAGAACAAGTCGGAGAGTTCGACAAAGCCTATTCAGCTATGGTCGAGGACTTGGCAGTACGGGGGATGTTGGAGAGCACATTGATTATTGTCATGAGTGAATTTGGCCGTACGCCTCGTATCAATCAGTACTATGGCCGTGACCACTGGGGAACAGCGTGGTCGATTTGTCTAGGTGGTGCTGGGATTCAACCTGGTGCGGTGATAGGTTCGACCAATGACAACGGTACAGCCGTGAAAGACCGAGAAGTTGATCATGGCCATTTGTTCCACACATACTTGCAGGCTGTGGGAGTTGATTCATTAGGCAGCTTTAACATCGGTGGTCAAGATATTCCTGTGGCCGATCCTTCTCATGCCCCGATTGAGGAACTACTTATATAATGACATTCTTGGAAACCACTACAGTGACCGTAGATCCTACTGCTACTCATGTTGATAAGACATGGAAATATACGAGTCCGTTAATTACTTGCCGGTTTGATCCAGTTGGAAAATATGTTTTTGCGACTGCTCAAGATAACACTCTAATTCGCTGGACTTTGGCTGACGGTGCGATGAAGGTTTATAAAGGTCACGATTCTTGGATTCGCGATATCGAATTTTCAGCGGATGGCAAGACTGTTGTCTCCAGTGGATGTGATGATCGTTTGTTGTTTTGGGATGTTGAAGACGCCGCCGAGGAGCCCAAACCGACGCGAGAGATTCATGCGCATAAAGGCTGGATTCGGTCCATTCAACTAAGCCCTGATGGAAAGTTACTCGCCAGTGGTGGTAATGACCGCGTTGTTAAGATTTGGAATATGGCCGATGGCAAATTAGTTAAAGAGTTGGTTGGCCATGAAATCGATGTCTACAGTGTGATGTGGCATCCCAATGATGGAACACTATTTAGCGGTGACTTGACGGGGAAAATCTACCGGTGGGATACAGTTTCCGATAAACCGGCCGTAGTTTATGACGGCAAAGATCTCTATACTGCGAACCCAGGTCAAAAAGCTGGTTACGGCGGTATCCGCGGGATGGCATTAAGCGAGGATAATAAAACTCTATACGCTTGTGGGCTACACAAAGCGAGCAATCCATTTGGGGCAGTGCAAGAACCGTTAATACTAGCCTTTGACTTGGAATCCAAAGAAGTGGTTAAAAAATGGGAAGTCGCTGGACTCAAAGCGATTGCTTGGGAAATTAAACTCCATCCCCAAGGATTTTTATTTTGTGTTTGTGGCGGTGGCGCTGGTGGTTATTTGACGTTTATCAAGCCAAACGAAGACAAAGATTACCATCGAGCGAAATTGCCAAATGTTTCACGAGGCATGGATTTACACCCAGATGGTGTGCAAATCTGTGTAGCACATTATGATAAACAACTGAGGATTTGTCGCTTACTGGCTAAAGTCGAAGAGAAAAAAGAAGGATAGCAAATATGATTAACTGCAATGCACGCTATTTATTGTGTTCCCTCGTGGTCTTATCGACCTTTGCTATGGTGAAGCCGACGGAAGTTAGCGCTCAAGTCATTATTTTACCAACGACTCGCACCTTTTCAGTTGGAACAAGTGTATCGGTTCCAGATCGCGGATTTATTGGTGCAGGTGGAGTTCGGTATGGTGCGTTAGGAAGAACATCTTATGGTTCGGGAATGGGTATGTTGCCATTGTTTGGTATCTCACCGTTTTTCAACCACCGAGCGACCTCGCAAACTCTTGGCAGTACACAATCCGTCGTAGGCGCTCAGATCCTCGACCTCAACGAACTTGATCGTCAGGTATTGAAACTCGGGGGTGACATCGTGCGTGCCAAACAAGCGGTTGGTCTATTGCCGGCGCCCGAAAAAGCATTGCCTAGCCGCATTCCATTGGCCCTGCGGAATTCATTCTCGTCACCTCGCTAATACACGCTGCCCTTCTTAGATTCAGCGAACCGTGAAGCTCTAGTAGGCGGAGTCATTGAGAAAACTGTAGCTAATAATGGAAGTTACGGTTTATCAATAAACGCGACAATGTAGCGGCGAATGATTATCGATAGAGTAAAATGCACGCATGAAATTATCTGAATGCAAAACTTCGATTCTCGTTTGCTGCCTGTTGCTTGTCGTAAAATCAAATGCGATGGCGGACGAGGTGCAATTCAATCGTGACATCCGCCCAATTTTGGCGAATCACTGTTTTGCCTGTCACGGTCCCGATGCTGCGCAGCGGCAGGCCGAGCTACGACTAGATCTGGAATCCGCGGTAAAGGCGGATCGCGACCCCAAGGTAATTGTTGCCCACAAGTCTAAATCTAGCGAGTTAGTGAAGCGAATTAGTACAGCGGATCATGATTTGGTAATGCCACCAGTTGAGTTTGACAAGCCATTGTCCGCTAAGCAAAAAAAGTTACTCGCTCAATGGATCGACCTAGGCGCCCCGTGGGACGATCATTGGGCTTTCGTTTCTCCGATTAGCCCGCCCTTGCCCACCGCGAAACAAGAGTGGGTCAACAACGCTGTGGATCAATTTGTAGTCACTCGCATGCAGGAGTTGAACAACGGTCTACGGCCAAGTCCGCTTGCCAGTCGAGCAACGTTGATCCGCCGCTTGAGTTTTGACCTACGAGGGCTCCCGCCAACGATAGCAGAAGTGGTGGGATTTGAAACGTCTGGAGATTATGAATCGGTAGTCGATGCAATGTTGGCCAGTGAACAATTTGGTGAGCGATTAGGGATGCACTGGCTCGATTTGGTGCGATACGCAGACTCGGGAGGCTATCACAGTGATGTGCCGATCCATATTTCTCCCTACCGCGATTATGTCATCCAAGCGTTTAATGAAAATATGCCATTTGATCAATTTACTCGCGAACAGCTAGCTGGCGATTTATTACAACAGCCCACACAACGCCAAATAATAGCAACGGGCTACAACCGCTTGAACAAGACGACCGAAGAGGGCGGTGCTCAGCCAGGTGAGTATTTAACGAAATATGCTGCCGACCGAGTGCGGACGACAGCCGGAACATGGCTCGGATTGACGCTGGGTTGCTGTGAATGTCACGATCATAAGTACGACCCATTTACCACCAAGGATTTTTATCGCTTCGTAGCGTGCTTTGCAGATATCGAGGAGAAAGGTGTTTACGGCGGCAGTAATCGTGACCCTGAAATCAAAGTCGCCACGGCTCCACAAGCTAAAAAACTTGCTGAACTCGAAATGCAACTTACTCTGTTGCAAGCACAATTGAAGGATACACAAGGGGCAGCAATCCAAAAACAAATTGACGGTATCAAAGCGCATCAGACGACCATTGAAAAACAGTTTGTACGGACGATGATTACTCGCAGCGTGGAGCCCAAAGTGATCCGAGTATTGCCACGTGGCGACTGGTTGAACTCCAGCGGTCCTGTTGTGGCACCAGGCGTACCCGCACACTTTGCCAAAGAGACAAATTCTCACGAACAACGGTTTACACGACTTGACTTGGCCAATTGGATTGTCGCCAAGGAAAATCCATTGACGAGCCGGGTGTTTGTAAATCGATTATGGAAAATGTTTTTTGGTCGCGGGCTGTCATCTCGCCTCGATGACTTGGGCATCCAAGGTGAGTGGCCTACACATCCAGCGCTGCTGGATTATTTATCGGTACGGTTTATCGAATCGGGTTGGGATGTAAAGCAAATAATCAAATTGATTGTTATGTCACGTACGTACCAACAATCATCGACGTTACGCCCCATGGATACTACCGCAGATCCCACCAACTTGTACTTTGCTAGACAATCACGGTGGCGTCTTGAGGCTGAATTCATTCGTGACAACGTATTGTCGGTCAGTGGTTTGTTGGATTCAACTATTGGCGGTCCCAGTGTATTTCCCTATCAGCCAGCAGGATATTGGCGTTACTTAAATTTTCCTACACGCACTTGGAAATCCGATAGCGGTACGAGTCAGTATCGTCGTGGATTGTATACACATTGGCAGAGAACGTTAGTACACCCAGCGATGTTGGCGCTCGACGCTCCGACGCGAGAGGAATGTACTGCGATCCGCAGTATTTCCAATACTCCTGCTGCCGCATTGACTTTGCTGAATGATCCAACGTTTGTGGAAGCTGCGCGGGCCTTGGCGGCGAGGGTGGTTCAGCAGGGTGGCGAACGGGAAAACGACAAAATCCGCTGGTTGTTTTTGCAAGTGCTATCACGGCCGGATACGCAACAAGAACGAGGAGCTGTAATGCAAATATTGCAGACCGCCCGTGAGTATTATAGAGACAATCCGCAGGCGGCAGTCCAATTGCAGACCAATGGACTATTTAAATTGGAGTCGACGGTAGACGTGATTGAAGTCAGCGCGTGGACTATGGCGTGTCGTGTGGTTTTAAATCTAAGTGAAACCATAACTCGTAATTAATGAGGCTTATAGATGCAACGCCATCAACTTGAAAACGGAAGCAATCCAAGGATGTTAAACATGCCAGCAAACCGCCGTCAGTTCCTAGGTCGTGCTTCGGGCGGACTGGGAATGACCGCATTGGCTTCCTTGCTGCGAGCTGAAGAGTCACAAAGTACGGGACTGATGCCGGGAATTGAAGGTGGCCTTCATTTTCCTGCACGAGCTAAACGAGTAATTTTTCTTTGTATGGCGGGTGGACCATCTCATCTGGAATCATTTGACAACAAACCAAAACTTGCTGAAATGCATGGCAAACCGATGCCGGAATCATATACAGCAAATCAGCCGATTGCTCAGTTGCAAGGCAAGAAACTTGTTTGTCAGCAACCCATGATCCCTTTCCAGAAACATGGCGAGTCAGGCATTGAGATATCGGACGTGTTTCCGCATATTGGGAAAGTGGCAGATGAACTCTGTGTGATCAAGAGTATGCATACAGATCAGATCAACCATGATCCAGCCCATACCGTGATGAATACAGGTACATCGATTTCAGGTCGCCCGAGTATGGGGTCATGGGTGACCTATGGACTCGGTAGCGTTGCGAGTGATCTGCCAGGATTTGTCGTGCTGACGAGCAAAGGTGGCCGCAACCCTCAACCAATTGCCACACGTCAATGGCATAGCGGATTTTTACCCGGCCGTTATCAGGGTGTGCAGTTCCATTCGACGGGCTCACCGGTTTATTATGTGCACAACCCCGCAGGGGTCAGTAGGGATTTGCAAGGTCAAGTTATAGATACCGTCAACAAACTAAATGGACTTCGTAATCGCGAGGTCAAAAACCCCGATATTTCAACACGTATAAAACAATACGAACTAGCATTTCAAATGCAGGACAGTGTTCCTCAGTTAATGGATATCGCGGATGAATCACAAGCGACTTTGGATATGTATGGCGTAACCAAAGCCGATGGAAGTTTTGCATACAACTGTTTGCTAGCGCGACGTATGGCCGAACAAGGAGTTCGTTTTATCCAGCTATATCATCGCGGCTGGGATCATCATAATGACTTGGTCAAGTACATGGGTATTTGTAGTGGATTGTGTGATCAAGCTACCGCTGCTTTGATTCAAGACCTTAAACAACGGGATATGCTAAAAGATACTCTCATAATTTGGGGTGGCGAGTTTGGACGCACGCCGATGGCTCAAACCAACAAAGGTACGGTTGGGCGTGATCATCACATGCGCGCGTTTAGTATGTTCATGGCGGGCGGTGGCGTGAAAGGTGGAACCACTTACGGCAATACCGACGAACTAGGGTATGACGCGGTAGAGAACCCCGTACATGTGAATGATTTACACGCGACGATGCTGCATTTGCTTGGTTTGCAACACGATCGCTTAACTATCCGATATCAGGGGCGAGATTTTCGTCTTACCGATATTGCTGGAAAGGTTATTCAGGATATTATTGCTTAGTGCTGGACTTTGATTTTTCGATGAGTTGTATTCGACACTCGGCGATTAGGTAAAAAGAACCCGCAATGACAATGAGGTCTGCTGAATCTGCTCGTTGCTCGATGTCGGCAATGGCGTTGACAGGATCGGTGTCTACTTGCAGCACTGCAGTATCGCTGGAACTGTTGTCCGCTGCTGATTGCTGTGCTATTTCTAGCAATGCGACACAGTCGACTGCTCGAGGGTTGTTGTGAAACTGCGTCAATGTAATGGATTCAAATTTGTCGATCAAGATATTCAGCATGTCAGTGGCTGGTTTGTCTTGACTACAGCTGAAAACGAGATGCCAAGCTTGGTCGGCGAAGTGCTGCTGAAGGTATTCGGTTAGCTTGGTGATGGAATCTGGGTTATGCGCCACATCGAGTAATATCGCTGGCTGGCCCGCAATGTATTCCAAGCGACCTGGGCAATCGGCATCCACAAGCCCCTCGATAATCGCGTGGTCATCAATTTTGAATCCCTGTTCCAGCAGGCAACCTACGATTCCCAACACGATTAACGCATTATCGATTTGGTGTTGTCCGGGTAATCCTATTTCAAGCAGCGGCCATTGCTTGGAAGTTTGGCCGATTTTCATAGACACGTTTCGCAGCGTCGCACCCTGAGCAGACTGTGCTGCGATGGAATATTCGATATCTTGCGTCGCACGAGTTATATGAGCGTCAGCTTGTTGCGCTCGCGTTTCAATTTCAATCTGTGGCCCGGCGGTACATCCATGCACAAGCGGGATCTTGGGTTTAATGATGCCGGCCTTTTCGGCTGCGATTAACTCCACGGTATTGCCGAGCAGTGAAGTGTGATCGAGGCTGATGTTTGTAATCGCGGTGACAATGCTGTGACAGATGTTTGTGCTATCTAAACGGCCACCGAGTCCGACTTCGATGACTGCAATATCTACTTGTTGTTGTTGAAACCATAAGAAAGCTAAAACAGTTGTCAATTCAAAAAACGTCGGCTTTAGGTCTTGGTTTGGTTCAAGGTTGGCTGCAACGTCCATGGCTTGTACAACCGGAACCAGTTGATTCACTAACTTGACGAATTCCAGTTCACTACACCATTTCCCATCGATTTGGAAACGTTGCCTTAGGTTTTCGAGATGAGGTGACGTGAATAGACCGGTTTTGTGTTTGGCAGCAGTGAGGATGGAGGCAGTCATCGCGGCGGTCGAACCCTTGCCTTTAGTGCCAGCGATATGTACGGCGGGGATAGCTTGCTGCGGATTGCCTAAGCGAGCGGCGAGATTTCGCATTCGATCCAGTTTAAATGGAATCGCTGCTTGAGCGACCATGGTGCGTTCAAAGTCGAAACGGCGATAAAGATACGCCTGTGCTTCAGCGAAAGTTGTAATGGCCACGTTGGTATACATGTCTATGGGCGGTCACAGATAGAAGGTTAAAAATGGGCTTGGGGGTTGAAGTGTAGACGGAATAGGGCTGAATAATCCGTACGATCGTCAGCACCTACGAGTGTCTGCAAAGGTTTCGACTTTGCAGAGCAAGGCAACCCTTATTTATAGCGACCACACGCCATACTTTAAGACCTACCCTACATGAATTTATTGAATTATCCGTGGCATTGATGCGATGGACGTATCGGTAGGTCCTACATCAAAAGGGTGTTTGCTGCAAATTAGTGGTTGAACATCCGTATAGGCTTGTGCGTACAAAATAGACTTACCGAACTAGTAATCTAGTATGCAAGAGCACAAATTACATTACGAATAAATACTGGCTCTCGACGATAGTCGCGGGCGGTAAAGTTTAACGAATCACGAAAGAGGATAATCCATGTCAACGTCTGCTGGCCAAAAGGGCGAAGTCATTGTTGAAACCCGTAACCTTACAAAAACCTATAAGGACTTCTGGGGTCGAAGTAAAGTGCATGCACTCAAGGCACTGGACTTAAACGTTCGACGTGGTGAAATATTTGGTTTGCTTGGTCCTAATGGTTCGGGCAAGTCGACAACGATCAAATTGTTGTTGGGGTTGTTGTTTCCCACCAGTGGCGAAGCATTAGTGTTTGGCAAAGATGCTGCGGATGTATCCAAAAATGAACGCATCGGATATTTGCCAGAAGAATCCTATCTGTACAAGTTTCTCAATGCAGAGGAAACACTTGATTTTTATGGTCGCCTGTTTAACATGTCGGCCGCTCGCCGTAAAAGCCGTATTCGAGATCTGATTAATCTGATCGATCTTGATTGGGCCAAGCGTCGTCAGTTGAAGGAATACTCGAAAGGGATGACCCGTAGAATTGGATTAGCCCAAGCGTTGATTAATGACCCTGAGCTTATTGTGTTGGACGAACCGACCACTGGTCTGGACCCCATTGGTACGCGTGACATGAAAGATCTCATTGTTCGCTTACGGGACCAAGGTAAAACGATTCTCATGTGCAGTCACTTGCTCGCAGATGTGCAAGATGTCTGTGATCGAATCGCAATTTTGCATCAAGGTGAACTGAAGGAACTTGGCGCCGTTGATAGTTTATTGAGTGTGCAAGACATTACTCAATTCCAAGCCAAGAATCTTACGCCTGATACAGAGGAAGCAATACGTAAGTTGATTGCTGAGAGCCAAGGCGAGTTGATTTCGATGGAGAATCCGACGACCACGTTAGAAGATTTGTTTCTTAGTATTGTGCGTGACAGTGATTCACGCCCTGGTTTTGTCAGTCACAAAGAAGACGCAGAGGAAGACGCAAAGGAAGACGCAAAGGGAGACGCAAAGGGAGACGCCGAGCAGCAAGAGGAAACGGCGACTGCCGAGTAAAAATTATTGGGTCGTTCGACACAAAAATATATAAATATAAATTATGGAGTTAGCACTCCAATGGTAACGCAGGGTAATTAGTTAAATGGTTGTAGATCAAAGCGAATTCGAATCTTTTGGATTTTGGTTTTCCAGTTACATGGTTGATTTTGCCATGCTAGCATTGTTTATGCTGGTTGGCTGGGCGATTTTAGCGTTTGCATTAGCAGCTATTCGTAACAGTCCCGTCCGCGCGGCTAAGATGATTGCGGGTACGATCAAGCGGGCGTTCATTGTTGATTTTCCGCGGACCTCGATTCGCCGTACTATGGCAATGTCACGTTTGGCGATTCAGGAAGCGATTCGCAATAAAGTACTTATCATTTTTGCGCTATTTGTTGCCTTGCTATTGTGTGCCGGATGGTTTCTGGATGTTGAAAATGACCATCCCGCTCGGCTATATCTGGGATTCGTTTTATCGGCGAGCACTTATTTGTTGTTAGCACTTGCTATGTTCCTCAGTGCATTTAGCATCCCGAATGATATTAAAAATCGTACGATCTATACGATCACGACGAAGCCGGTTCGAGCGCATGAAATATTTTTAGGTCGTGTGTTTGGATTTGCAGCCGTGGGTACATTGCTGTTGGTTTTAATGGCATCGGTGAGTTATGGATTTGTTGTGCGTGGTTTGAGTCATGAACATGCGATCGACAAAACGGCGATTGAGTGGGATACATCAACCGGGTTAGGTACCGGCAAGACTTCGGTAGACGCTTATCATCGGCATGATTTTACGATCAATAAAAATTTGCAGAAAGACGATGGCAGCGATGTTCTAGTCGGTACGACTGAACTAGCCAAAGGGCATTCGCATAATATCAATTGGCGGGATGGCGAATATATCGTTGGACCACCGACAGGTGACTTGCTTGCACGAGTGCCAGTCTATGGCGTCTTGAGTTTCTTGAATCGCTATGGGCAGCCGAGTGAAGACGGCGGATTAAATGTCGGTAAAGAGTGGACCTATCGCTCTTACATCGAAGGCAATACGCTGAACACCGCTATTTGGGAATTTGAGAACCTGACCTCAGAGATGTTTGTTACAAGCGACAGTGCAGAAGGTGTATTTCCGCTGGAATTGAACTTGCGTGTGTTTAGGTCGACCAAAGGGAAAATCGAAAGTCGTATTCGCGGCGAGATTATGTTGGTAAATCCGGAAGAGACATTGGCCAAGGAACAACGCTTCAGTGCCCCTATCCCTTTTGAAGCAGATGAGTTTGTAACCACACAAGTTAATATAAAATTCAGCGACATCCGTCGTCAAAATTCAGTGACAGGGGAATTAGAAAATATAGACCTGTTTAAAGACTTAATTGATAATGGAAAACTACAAGTCCATATCCGCTGTAAGGATCACGCACAGTTTTTTGGGATGGCTCAGGCCGACGTGTATATTCGAGCTCCGGAAGGTTCGTTTGAAGCCAATCTCATTAAATGCTATCTAGGTATTTGGATGCAGATGTTACTGGTAATTCTGCTAGGTGTGTTCTTTAGCACATTCTTAAACGGTATTGTTGCGTTGATTTCATCAGTCGCGATTGTCGCGATGGGGATGTTTGCCGGATTTATTGGCGACATTCAAACGGGTGAAGCCCCAGGTGGTGGGCCGATCGAGTCGATCGTGCGAAACATTACGCAACAGGGTGCTACCTTGGAATTAGAAATGGGTGATACAGCGATTGAAGTTATCAAATCGCTTGATGGATTCTATCTGAACACCATGGAGAGCTTGGCAAAACTAGCTCCAGATTTTTCAAAATTTAATATGTCGTCGAAAGTTGCTTATGGGTATGACATTCATATAAACTTGGTATTAAGACAATTGGTCACCACCATGGTTTACTTCTTTGTATTGGTGCTGGCCGGTTACTTTATTCTCACATCGCGGGAGATTGCAGCGTGAACCTAAACTCGACATTTAAACGTAAAGTTGCCTATATCACTGGCATCGTTCTACTGCTGTTCCCTTTGTTTTTCTTAGGGCAACCGGCAACGAGTGGCCGCAATGGCAACGGTGAGGTCGGCGGTAAGTTAGCACAATTGCGAGCGGAAAGTGAGTTGGCGCAATCGAATTTGGGTGAGATCAATCCCGTAAGTTCGTCAATGCAGTTGGCAACGTTCGGTCTTCGCCCAGTGGCAGTCATCATTCTTTGGGAAAAAGCGACCAAGTTCCAAAAGATGGAAGACTACGATAACGTAACGGCGACGATTAATCAGATCTCGAAGCTGCAGCCAAACTTCATTTCCATCTGGAAATTTCAAGCACACAATCTTGCCTATAACATCTCAGTTGATTTCGATAATTATCGACACCGATATCAATGGGTTCGCCGCGGGATACAATTCTTGATGGAGGGTACTCGCTATAACTCTCGCAACGCTAAGCTTGTTCAGGAAGTAGCGTTTTATACAGGCTCAAAAATTGGCTATTCGGACGAAAAGGTTCAGTTCCGTAGTCTCTTCTCAGAAGATGAAATGTTTCATGGTCAGATGTCTGATGAAGGTATTGATTTGGCTTCAAACCGAGCACTAGGCGCTAACGGAAAGCCAGATAATTGGAAGGCGAGTTACCTGTGGTACGAAAAGAGTGAAAACGTTGCCAGTATGAACGAACACAACGTGCACAGCGACCCGATCCGATTTTTTGAGAAAAAACCACAGGCGTTGGTTTATTATGCGATGGCGCTGGAGGACGACGGTTATTTAGATGCGGAAGCACAACAAGCGTTTGCGGCTGCTCATGCAGCGTTAATCAAGTTAGGCAATAGAGACTTGGCTACGCAGTTTGGTTTTAATGTGCGATTGAATCAATTTGGTGAGTTCCAACAGAATTTACAGAAATTAAAAGACAAAATGGACGCGTTGGCTCCGGAATTGCGACAAGAGTTGATAGACGCACGTTTCGCTGGGCTCAGTAAACCGCAGCAAGATGCTTATAACATGGAAGTGGGATTACGTTCGGAGTATCACCGTCAGTTAGCGAATGAAGCGACCCAAGCTTTGATAATCCCTGAAATAGAGATTGCTGAATCGATGCCTGAAGCAGTTCGCAATCAGGCACGCCGCATTGCGATGGCTGCCGAGGAAGCTGCGATGAAAGTGGACGGCATCCACTATATGCGTGAGATGATCAACTATGATTACTGGCTCAAGCGTTGCGAAATGGAGCAGATGACATTAGCGATCACGGCCCGTAAAACGGTACAAGAAGCGGATGATTTGTTTGCCAAAGCGAGACTAGAAGAAGCACGTAAGTTGTATGAGATCGCTTGGGTAGATTGGCGGAAAATATTTGACAAGTACCCATCGATGATTACACGTGACACGGGTCAGAACTTGGAATCTTCCATTTCGAATTACATGAAATTGCTACAGCAATTTGATGAGGAGCTACCAGAGGATTTTATATTACAGAACCTGGTGGCTACATTGGAATTTGCTCCCAAAAACCGTCCCGCTCCGAATATCCAGTTCCCTTCTCCCTCGCAACCGAACCGCATCAAGGGTACTGTGCCCAATACGGATTATTTGGACCAGTAGGCGAGTTAGGGTGAAAGTCCGTTTTTGCACCTTCGACCACGTATGTGAAAATGGCCACCTCTAGCGTATGCACGTAAGGGCCCAGCTATTTGAGAACTTTTAATGCTTGGTAGTGAGACCGCACAGTTTCCAAGAATTTGGCTCGCGGTTCGATCGGTTGGTAAACAGCACGCATTACCATTTGATATCGCTTGCCAACTTCGTAATTCTCCACGATGAATTGAAAATCCCAGGCTGGATTACCCTGTCCGCCACCAGACGGTGACTGAGTGATGCGGATGTTGTCGCTGGGGCGGAAAATTTGTGCAAAACCCATGTTGTTGCTAACGCCATAATACCAAGGGTCACTATAGCGGTGATCCGAGTGCCCAAAAACGAGTGACAATGGAAAGTCTTTATCGTGTACCAATTGTCTACGGTCCTGCAGCGAGCGATGCGTTGCCTTGAGACCATGTCCTTTTGTGACGCCACGAATTATTGTCGGTGGTGGTAACTTGATTTCCTCGAGTCGGTCACCAATATTGGGCCACCCCGGAAAATGAATGTCTAGCGATTCAGGTTGGTGAATGTAACTCGCCCAAAACAAACCAATATAACCATTAGAAAAAGTATCTTTGCGGGCAATACACTCCAACGTCATTTGAATAACGCCGTCGGGTAACAACTCGTATCGCAAGCAACTTTCTAGTTGAAAGTGTGGCGTCGGCGGTTGGTATAAGTCGACGCAATGCTTGTTGATCAATCGTAATTCCATTGGGGCACGTCGTGGTTCGAACAAGATGTCACGTGATTGTGTAGTACCATCATGAATATGTTCGTAGTTGATACCAGCGTAATTTGGCACAAACAGGTTTGCTTGATGTCGGGAGTGACGTAGTTGGGCAATGCCACTATAACCCGCGCGATGACCAGGTAATTGTTCATCGTCCACGGCTTGGTTTGTAACGACCGTCATTTCCACATTCTGTCTCTTAAGGACAGCATAGGCACTTGTGGATTTTGCCCAATCACCTTTTTCTTGACTCAGCGAAGTGCGTGGAGGCGGGTCTTTGGCTGAGGTGGCGACAGGCAAACTAATTAACAGAAAAAGAAGTACAGCTGTTGGATATTTCATCGGTAGTTCACACGTCTTTTGGGAAGGGACTATTGTTGACTTAAGTATCCGGCACTGGACTGAAAATATCGCTGGCGACGGTTTTGGGTTAACGCTTGAGATTCTGATTGTTGTTGTTGCAGGTCATCTACGTTGGCTTGGCATCGTCGACACCCGTTGATTTCAAGATGCGTTTTTACAAAGGCTTTTTGATCTGGTGGCATGATGCCGAGTAGAAAATTTCCCAAGTCTTCACGGTTAGGACAACTGACATGGTGGCTCTGCCAAATAGCGCCGAGTGAATGGTTTCCCGCATCGGTGTTTGCTCGTAGGGCCGTCAAGCGATTAAGTAGATCGGGGTCAGCGCGTAATTCGCGTTCAATGTCTGTCATCCGCCCAGCTTCTAAATCCTCATCCAGATAAGCAAATAATTCCGCATCACTAAACATGATTGGTGTCCTCCGTGGAGTTTGGGTCATTAAGCTCGGGGAAAATATCTTTATTGAGCCCTTGCTTGCGCATCTGTTTCTTTATTGTTTCGATGAACTCAAATTTAGTGCTAGCCACAACTTGTTGGCTAATTTCTAGTTTGTCTGCAATATCCTTGTTCTTCATACCGCGTAAAAATAGCAACTCCAAGGTGCTAATCTTGAGCCAGTTCTGTTGAGTTTTATAGGAGTGAATAAGCTGGCCGATGATTTCGGCAAGTACATCCGTTTCAATTCCCATCCGCTCTTCGCTGCGGAAAATAGCGGATGGTTTGCGGTTTCCCCCCACTAATGGCATCGCACCATTGGAAGAGTTATTCATGTTGATTGGAATTGTTGGACGACGACCTTCTCTTCGCAGATGATCAGTTAGTTTAAAAGCGCAGATCGTAAACAAGAATCCCTGGATGGGACGGCTGTCATCGAAATTCGGGATGCTCGTGAGAAAACCGATGAACGTCTCTTGAACAATATCCTCAACGGCACTGGCTTGTGTCAGTCGTCGTCTGGCGAAAGCGGTAAGCCGGCCCTCGTAGGTATCGATTAGGGTTTGCCAAGCGTCTTCACTGCCAGCGCGAATTTGTTGGACAAGTAGTTTATCTGGTGACGTCATACGAACCCTTGAAACAAAACAACTTCCTTTACTGAGATTTTAATCAAGTAATGCGTCGCTGTACAATCAAAACATGAATTAGAAATAGTTGTTGGCCAAGAATGCCAACGCGGAAACGCTAGTCGTCCATGTGGTGATATTGAATAAGAGTCGTTTTGTTGGTGACGTTTTTCGCGATATCATGATTTGATTGCCGTGGTAGACAAGCAGCGTCAGGACAGTTGTACCCGCTACGGCACAGAATTTAATTAATCGCTGTAAAATATGAGAGTCACGCCATGCTTGCTGCATTTGCAGGTGCTGTTGGGACACATCAACGACAGTAAACAATCGATATTGCGTGATATCCGAAGGTCTTCCGTCGATCACGGGCGTATATTCTGCCACGTAAACGTGCGACTCCAATAAGGAATGACGGGGATCCAAGTTCAGTCCTTGAGCATAGAAGAACTCGATAGCCAGAGGGCCCGATGTAATGTCGCTAGCCGCAGTGGTTATTAATTTGGTTGTCTGTTGTTCGAGTTCTAAAATCGCAGTGGTGAATTCGACTTTGGCTGTCGTTTCTATTCGCCGAGCGTAGCGATTATTGATTGGCAATACGAGTTGTGGTTGTTCAACGATCGCTCCTTTTTCTTGCGTGGCGAGGTCAAAATCATAGAACGTGGAACCTGGAGGGATAGCACTGGTCGAGTTTGTTGGTTTGCGGCGTTCGGTTATCGTATTTCGAGCGTCCGGTAAACTTGGTGCCGGCGTAAGTGAAGTCACAACGAGTACCACAGCCAGAAGGATCGGTGACGCCAATGTCGCTTTGGCAAGTTTGTTTTTGGATAGCATCCCGTTATTCGTTTTTGTTGGTGGTTTGCTGTTATTCATGATATTACCCTAACCTCGCAATTCGCTCAAACTCTCGGCGCTGGGCTCCATTGATTTGTGGTGCACTGAATTGGATTGCGAGTACGGTGGCGGCCATGATGGCAGGCATCCAAGGTTGGGGTGCAACGGGTACCAACCACGCGATGAGTGCGACCATCAGTGCACTGATGATGTCCATTCGAAAAGCACGCATGGGACTAGCTTGTTTCCACCAACGGCACACTGCAAACAAGATACCGACGAATACAACATAGTGCTGATAGGCAGGCGGTTGACCGCCTAGCCGCCAATCTTTGCCGGCTTGCCATTGTTCCAACACCCACGGAAACCATGCATCTTCAGTGTGTAGGTCCATGAGATCGAGTTGCAGAAAGTTAGCGAGGCTAAACATAAACAGCCCTAGCGCAGCGCCTGCAGGGAACATCAAAAATCGCTTTACGGTGTTGTTCTCCAGATCCGTCTCCCAGTATTTACTGATGCTCAACACAGTCCAACTGCTGACTGTAATGACAGATGTAATCCAAGCGTACCATTGCAACATTTCAACTGAGGAAAATGACGAGGCGTGAGTAGAAAGCGACAATATCACAAACCCGAAAGCCAATGCGGCGATCAGGGACTTGACCAGCGACGAAGTGAGTTCCGTGATCAAGTCGCTAGGAGAGCGCAGTGATAAGTGCTCAATCGCAATGTCCTTCCAGTGTCGTGCGGAAACTGGCCGATGTACTATTGGAGGAACATAGGGAGGTGATATTGGATGCACGGGACGTTGCGTGGTCGGGGTAACGGCACCAATCGATTCCTTTCCACTGAGATCGATTGGAGGCAGTTTTGGGTTATCAACCGTTTCTAGGTCTTCCGGCAATTGCGGCCGTTGAACATCGCCAACATTTTCATAGTTGGGTGGTGGAATGTCGCGTAACATATCGACGGCATGCGGATATCTTTTTGCTTTGTCTTTTTGTAGTGCCTTCTCGATCGCTTTTCTAAATTCCAGCGGAATGCTCGAAAGATCGGGCTTAGCGGTGAGTTGTTTCACCAATATTTCCTGATCGGTTTCACCTGTAAAAGGCACCTCGCCAGTCAGTAATTCGAATAGCATGATTCCTAGAGCATAGACATCAATTTCGCGGCCGTAATTGCCGTCGCCAATTTCCGGTGCCATGTAGTGGAGTGTGCCAATACTGCGAGTATGCCCGCCACGTTGACTGCTAGAGATGAATTTGGATAAACCATAATCACCAACTTTGACGTTCCCATCACTAATAAAAACATTACCAGGTTTCAAGTCGCGGTGGACAATGCCTTTGTTGTGTAGATACTCAACGCCACTGGCAATACTATAAAACCAAGCAGCGGCATCATCGGTGCTAAGGCCGGTTGTGTTTTTGTCAAGAATTTGGCGTAAGCTATTGCCCGCCATAAATTCCATGATGATCCAAGTATCATCATCGACACCTTCTTTAATATCGAACAGTGTCACTAAATTCGCATGGCTGACATTTAAGACTAGATGATCTCCCCGTTGTTCTCCTGTCGGGTCGTCAGCTTCAGCCTGGCTGACAGCCGCATGCACTTGTTTCAGGGCGACTTCTTTTTCCCCGTCACTGATGGCGAAGTAGACTTCACCAAAACCACCTTTGCCCAAGCCACGCTTGATCGTGTAACCATCAAGTGGTCGATCGCCGCTGGAGTAGGTGAATTTCATGGTTTCAATCCTGCAATAGGAGTTCGCATTGCTGGGGGTTAACTGATAGGTTAATGGTCACTTATGTGTTTTGTCTAGATTCCTAATCGAGTTTCTGCAACGCTTCGATGCCGAGCGAAATGTATTCGCTTTTTATTTTCGAACCGAGGAAAATAGGACCTGTGGTTTGTTCGTGTTTATCATCCATGTCGATCGGTTGGTCGGAGCGGCAATCGACGCCTTTTTCGCTGCGATACAACACGATTTGATGTTCATCATAAGGGTAAACAACATGATCATGGTCACGATTACCAATAATGAGTGAATCGGCCATAAGTAGAATGCCATCGGTCCGTGGGTGTGTACGGTGGCCGTTTGTGAACTCTAGTTTTGCCGTTGCGCTGAGCGGGTGGGGTTTGCGAAACAGTAGTTCCACTTTGCCGATCTGAATTTGATCGCCGTCGTGTAGTGGCGTTTCGGTCGTTGTTTCGCTGCCACGAACCTGCACTTTTGAAATGGGTTCCAGGATATACTGGTCACCGACTCGACGAATCCTAGCATGGTTCCGCGACACATCGGCCAGCAGGGGAATATCGACTGTCGATCCGGCGATGGCTTGCCCCAAAGTAACAACATCCTGCAGGCATACTAAGTAGCCGCCGACGGCGTCGACCCAGAGGATAAATCGCTGAGTGTGAGTGATCGGTTTCATGATGCGATCCTGGGCAAAATGTTGCTCATCAAGTGTTATCTTGGGAGCGGTTTGTGATAGTGCGTTTTGCATGGCTTTGTTAGTTAATGAGGTCTTATTTACTATACTCTTGATTACGACACTTTGGTTTACGTTTGGAAGATATTAGAGTCATCGTATTGTATGGGCATGGAGTTTCATTGCATCTGCGCAAGAATGGAGCTCACACAAAGGATGTGTGAGCTCCGATTCGGGAGCGATCAACACTAGTTTTTAACCACTTGTGTTGAAACTTCGTCACTACTATCGTTGTTTCCAAAGTAGTTCGTGATTTCATCCATCAGATCTACTTGGGATTCGCTATCCTGAACTGGGATGCGATCAAACGAGCGGCTTTCCGAGTTGGCCATACGTTCTTCGGCACTTAGACGAGAATCGATTTCATCAATCAATTTAGACGTCTTAGCGAGCTGGCTGTCATCGAAAACAAATTGGCTGCTCGATTTAGCAACTTCAATCATGCGATTGCGAGCTGCTAAATTATCAATTTGCACGCGCAGTTTACGCTGCACACCTTGCATGTCTGCCAACTTGTTACGGGCAGTGTTAAGATTGCTCATACGTGCTGTGAGCAGTCTCTTGAGGTTCTGCAAAGTCGATTCGTCGGTTTTGTATTCTTCAAACCGAGTTTTCAAATCTCGTTTTACCTCTTTAGCAGTGTAAGCATTTCCGGTGTAGACAAAGGTCTCGCTACCAGAGGCCAGGTCCGAATTGAGCCGGACGATGGCTTTTTCGTCAGTCGATAACTTTGTTTCAAACTCTTGGATGTGCTCTTCAAGCTTTTCGATTTCGACTTCTTCTCCAGTGATCAACTCCATGTTTTTACGAACTTCGGGAGTGATCTCAGAGATATGTTGTCGAGCTCGTTCTAGTTCAAAGTTCACAGGAACTGAGCTTTTAACGGAATCGCGAACACTGGCAACCGATGTGGTTAGATAGCTGGTTGCGTCGCTACCAAAGAGGAGGGCCAAAAGCAATAATACTGCAGTGGCACCACCTCCAAAATATAATATTCTTTTCTTCATGACTTGATGTCCTTTCATAAGACATTTTGATTGAGGGGCCATTGATTTCGGCCCGTTGGTGCTTTCCGAAGCATTTTAAGTTTTAAGAACCACAGTGGTTCAAAACGTGGCCGAAAATCGTTTTCTGCCAACCTTTACCAAACTGTTCGCAACGCGAGTAAAAATATTGGTGGCGACAGGGAAAAAATCGGAAAAAATTGGCAGATGCGGTATTTCACTACAAAAATAGGTGTTATTCATTATTTACGAACATCGTAGTCCGACATTGTTGCTCTATAATCAAACTACAGCGAGTTCGCCATACTGCTTGGATATTCCCAATGTGTGAGATCGAGATATGAACCAAAATTCTAGGACAATTCGCAAAAATCTGTTCGTAGCAACAGTTGGAGCATGGATTATTTTGTGCCTGAGTTCTGCAGTACTCGTGGCTCAAGATGCACCACCGTCGGCGGAGCAGGCGAAAATTGTGGCATTGATAGAACAACTGGGATCGGAGTCGTTCCAAATCAGGGAACAAGCTCAAACGCAGCTACTAGCAACAGGCCTAGCCGCTCAGGAGGAACTAAGTAAAGCACTGAAAAGCGCTGATTTAGAGATACGATTTCGCGTTCGGCGTATATATGTTCAATTGCTGCAGATGGATTTTCAACGACGTCTGACATTATTTATCAACGATGTTGATGGCAAGTTGGAGCATGATTTGCCAGCTTGGAAAATTTATCGAGAAAAAGTTGGCAGCAGCTTGGCACACCGTAAGTTGTTTGCTTCGATGGTTCGAGTTGAAGCGCCGTTTCTGATAGCACTTGAAACGAAAACCGATATTTACTCGACGCTTAACAACCGCTTAAAAGACTTGCAACCCTATGGCACTACGCCGAGTAACGGCCCTAAGGTTGCGCGGCTGGAAAGCATCGCTGCTATTCTGCTCGCGTCAACTCAATTAGATAGCACACAGCTTAAGCGAATCATTTCGCCGATGTATAACTTGTTGAATTTCCAAGAAACTAAGAATGGCATACGAGGCGGCGATAACTCCGGAATTATTAAAGGCATGATAGCCACGTATATTGAACAAAATATCGAAACGGCTAATAGCCAGTTACCGTTGACGTTAGTGCTGGAATATGGATTTGAAGAAGTTGGTTTACGAATAGGCCGCAAACTGATTGCTGATTCTAAGATGTCTTCACTTGTACGAGAGTATGCAGCAATCTGCTTAGTCCGTTTTGGAACTGCTGCTGAAATTCCCAAGTTATTACCAATGTTAACGGAAGAGAGTGTCATCCATTCATGGAGTACATCACAAGCCAAAGGGAAGATCATCAAGACTCAAGTTCGCGATGCGATTTTGGTTTTGCTATTACATCAGACGAAGCAAGACGCTGCGGATTATGGCTTCAGATTTGTACAGCCGAATCCCATTACGGTTTTCCGTGTTTATTCCGCGGGATTCATTGAAGATGCCGAGCGTGAAGCGGCGCATTCCCGCTGGGAAAAATGGTGGGATGAAAATAAAGAAACGGTTCTCAAGTCATCCGTAGTGGAAGAAAAATAACGCTCGTGGCCAACATAGATTTTTCCGCGAAATTGCGAGATGCAGTTGAGTCGATTTATTGTTATTGCATCGATAGATCAGTTCGATTTGTATTGGCAGAAAGCTGCACGTCAGGTTTAGCGGCAGCTGTACTTGGCCGCAAAGCGGGTATCTCAGCGTATTTTTGCGGTTCGTTAGTAACTTATCGCAACAAATCCAAACAGAATTGGCTGGACGTCGATCCGGGTTGTTTACAAGACGACGGTCCAGTTAGCGAAGTCGTGGCGAAAGCGATGGCCGCCGCCGCGTTGACGAAAACCGAGGAAGCAGATGTGGCAATCTCTATTACGGGACATCTCGGACCCGACGCGCCTCCGGAGCTTGATGGATTAGTCATTATTGGTATTTCGATTCGCAATGAGGACGGAAATGCATCGACCGTTTCGCATTCGTTTCGCCTGAATAGCAAATCCCGCGAGCAACGGCAACAGGAAGCGGCGTTGTTGGTCCTGCAGGTGTTAGCTCGTACCCTACAGCTATTTAACTCAATAGCAGAAGTGCTGTCCGCCAAGAGATCGTGGGCCCAATTAGGGGACGGTGACGTGCAGACGGTTTTTCCTGGTTCGTTTGATCCCTGGCACGCAGGTCACGTCGCTATGGCGCATTATGTAGAAGATAAATATGGACATGGACCTTTCTATGAGCTGTCTATTAACAATGTGGACAAGACGCAAGTGCAACAGTATGCCGCACGGATCCGCACATTACCATTTTGTTTTTTGGAAAGATTAATAATTTCCCAAGCAGCGACGTTTGTGGAGAAGGCCCGCCTTTATGGGGGTGTTCAATTCATAACGGGCGTAGATACTATCGCGAGGATCGGTGACAGTCGATACTATGGTGGCAAAGAAGATGCCGCTGGCAGCGATGAGCAGAGGGATTTAGCTTTACAAGAGCTGAGTGATCGTGGATGTCGATTTATTGTC
>Ga0302123_10000615_pt1 | contig 27683 bp, 27 predicted proteins | sample CB21_321_MG_FD_203109 | JGI IMG/M metagenome (GOLD analysis project Ga0302123, IMG submission 203109) | Marine microbial communities from Western Arctic Ocean, Canada - CB21_32.1 | ecosystem: Environmental > Aquatic > Marine > Oceanic | place: Canada: Western Arctic Ocean | collected 2017-09-28 | reverse complement strand
GCTCCACTATGCAGCCGATCGCCGCAAAACGCTACCATCTTTCAGCGAATGGTTCCGTGTCCCTCTTTTCTTTGTCTCAGCCTTGGGGTGCACTCCAGAATAGTATTTGGTGGAGACTGACTCGCAAAGCGAATGGGTGCTCCCGAAGCTCAAGCAGGAAACGGCAGCAGAGAGTGCGCTAGCCTCCATCCGGAGTGCGATCTTTGACGGGAAGTTTCGCCCGGGAGACGCCCTGCGGGAGCTGGCTCTCGCCCAGCAGATAGGGGTCAGTCAAGCCACCATTCGTGAGGCGCTTTTCCGCCTGGAGCGCACGGGCTTGGTTGCAAAAGTCCCAAACGTCGGGACCTACGTCACCCGTCTTTCAGACGAGAAACTCCGAGAGCGGATTTCAGTCCGAATGACTCTCGAGACAATGGCCTTCGTTAAAGCAGCTCCTCGGATGGACGAAAGCCTGTTCGAGAAGCTAGAGAGTGTCGTATGCCGATGCGCGGGTAGGGACGATGGGTTCCTCTTGTCAGAGGCGGAATTGGAATTCCACAGCGCGATCTGGGAACTGAGCGGCAATCAGACCCTCTGTCGGATGCTGCGGGAGCTAACGGCCCCGTTGTTTGCTTTCGCCGAGTTGTTGATCAAGAGCGGCCGGCACCCCAGACCCGAGTTTGAGAAGTCCCATCGTGAACTCATCAACGTGATTCGTGATCCATCCCCAGAGCGGGTAAGCAAAGCTATTCGCGATCACATTCGGCACCATCAGCTAGGCTTTTTTGATCTCGACGCGTCCTGACCTCGCGGAATAGGCCAACCGGCCGGGCCCCCCTCCCCCCGCGAGCAGGACTAAATCTCTTGAAGCGAACGACATAGAGCTTGTTCGTCGATTGCTGTCGGTATATCGCGTTCGCACCAACGATCCACCGGCCTTAATCTGCCGGCTTGTGTGCTGAGTCTGCTGAAAAGTCCGACTATTGGCGAATAGAAGGATAGCTAGGCGAGTAGGCTGTCTACGAGTTCGCCGTGGACGTCGGTTAGGCGGAAGTGGCGGCCTTGGTACTTGAAGGTTAGCTTTTTGTGGTCGATGCCCATTAGGTGCATGATCGTTGCCTGCAAATCGTGGATGTGGACGGGGTCTTTGACGATGTTGTAGCAGTAGTCGTCGGTTTCGCCGATCGAGATGCCGGGTTTGACGCCGCCGCCGGCCATCCAGATGGTGAAGCAGCGGGGGTGATGGTCGCGTCCGTAGTTGGTGGCGGTTAGCTCGCCTTGGCAGTAGACGGTACGGCCGAATTCGCCGCCCCAGACGACGAGCGTGTCGTCGAGCATGCCGCGCTGCTTGAGGTCTTGAACGAGCGCGGCGGAAGCTTGGTCGGTTGATTTGGATTGCAGCGCGATGTCGCGGGGCAGGTCGTTGTGTTGGTCCCAGCCGCGATGAAAGAGTTGCACGAAGCGGACGTCGCGTTCGGCGAGGCGGCGGGCGAGCAGGCAATTCGCGGCGTAGGTGCCGGGCTTGCGGGCGTCGGGGCCATAGAGGTCGAAGATGTGGTCTGGCTCGTCGGAAAGATCCATCAGGTCGGGGACGGAGGTCTGCATCCGATAAGCCATCTCGTACTGCGCGATGCGGGTGTCGATCTCGGGATCGCCGAACTCCTCGGCACGCATGCTGTTGAGTTCCGCGAGGCTGTCGAGCATGCGGCGGCGGCTCGCCTTGTTGACGCCGGGCGGGTCGGACAAGTAGAGAACGGGATCGCCGCTCGAACGGAAGCGCACGCCCTGGTATTGGGAGGGCAGGAAACCGGGTCCCCAAAGCCGCGAGAAGAGCGGCTGGGCGTTATTGAGCGAATTCTTCTCCGAGACGAGGACGACGAAGCCGGGTAGGTTCTGGTTCTCGCTGCCGAGGCCGTAGCTCATCCATGCGCCCATACTGGGGCGGCCGGGCTGCTGCGAGCCGCTTTGGATGAACGTGATCGCCGGGTCATGATTGATGGCGTCGGTGTGGACGGTCTTGACGTAGGCGACGTCGTCGACGATCTTGCCCTGGTGTGGGATGAGTTCGCTGAGCCAGGTGCCGGTCTGGCCGTGTTGTTTGAACTTAAAGATCGACGAGGCGACGGGGAAGGAGTCCTGTCCGGACGTCATGCCGGTGATGCGTTGGCCTTGGCGGATGGAATCGGGCAGTTCCTGGCCATGGAATCGCTGGAGGGTGGGCTTGTAATCGAACAAGTCCATCTGCGACGGCGCGCCGGACTGGAATAGATAGATGACACGCTTCGCTTTGGGCGCGAAGTGCGGTAGGTCGGCGAGGCCGCCGGTGCGCGGATCGATGGGGCGGTCGTTGGGCCCCTTGGGATTGGCGTGGAGATCGTTGCCGAGCAGCACGCCGAGAGCGGCGGCGCCGATGCCTGTGCTCGCGCGGCCGAAGAGTTGGCGGCGGGTGAGCAACAGGTCGTGTTCGCGGCGTGGATCCATGGTTTCTAGTTTACTCCCGTATGGGCGCGTTTGATACGATGGCGATCTTATCCGGTTGGTGCGATGTGGACCGGCTCCTCGGAGGATTTCATGGGATACAAAACGAAGGTTCTCAGCGCCGTGGTGGCGTTCGCGTTCCTATTGGCGGGCCAGGCTTCGGCGGCGGAATTGGCGACGAAGAAGGCGCTGACGCTCGACGTGACCAAGGGTATCGCGGCAGCGGCGGAAGCGCACGCGAAAGAGAATGGCTGGAATGTGGTGATCGCTATATTGGACGACGGTGGGAATTTGCTGTACTTGCAGCGGATGGACGGCGTGCAGATCGGCAGTATCGAGGTCGCGATCCGCAAGGCGGAAAGCGCCGTGAATTTCAAACGTCCGACCAAAGTGTTCGGTGATGCCGTTGGCGGCCGGACGGCGCTTGTTGCTCTGCCGGGCGCGATGCCGTTTGAAGGCGGTTTGCCGATCACGTGGCAAGGTGAACTGATTGGATCGATTGGCGTGAGCGGTGTGACGGCGCAACAGGACGGCATGATCGCGAAAGCCGGGACGATGGCGTTGCCGAATATCCTTAGGTAGGTTGGCTTCTCGATAGCATGAAATTGATGCCCTGCGTGGGCGCGGGCACGGCATGCCGTGCCCCTATATCGTCTCCGCGGAGGCGATCGTGCGTAGGTGTGGGGGATGATTCGCAGTGAAAGCTAGTGACAACGGTGCTGAACGAGATGGTTCGCTGATCGCGTTTCGCAATGTGAGCGTGATGCGCGGTCGGCGGACGGTCTTGGAAGGGCTGACCCTCAAGATTGACTTGGGCGAGCATGTGGCGATTGTTGGCCCGAACGGATCGGGGAAGTCGTCGTTGATCAAGACGATCATGCGGGAGCTGCATCCGCTGCAGACGGTCGATGACTGGTCGATGAAGATCCTCGGGCAGGACCGCTGGAACATCTTTCATCTGCGGCCGCAGCTTGGGATTGTTTCACCGGATTGGGTGGAGACGTGTACGCGTCCGATCACGGGCAGGGAAGCGGTGATGTCGGGCTTTTTCAGCAGCGCCGAGATATGGCCGCACAACGAAGTGACGGACGCGATGCGCGAGCGGACCCATCAAGTGATGGAGGAGCTGGAGATTTCGCATCTGGCCGAGCACGACATGTTGGAGATGTCGTCCGGTGAGTCGCGGCGCATTGTGATTGCGCGGGCGTTGATTCATGATCCGCGGGCGCTCATCCTCGACGAGCCGTCGGCGAGCCTGGACCTGCGTGCGGTCGATGAACTACGCGAAACGATGCGGAAGGTCGCGCAGTCAGGTGTGAGTATTGTGCTCGTGACGCACCACTTGCCGGACATCATCCCGGAGATCGATCGAGTTGTGTTCATGAAGGACGGGAATGTGTTCCGGGACGGGTCGAAGGCGGAGATCATTTCTTCGGAAGGGCTTTCGAGCTTATTCGACATGCGGCTCGAAGTGATTGAAAAGGACGGATACTTTCACGTTCTGTAGAATCGAGGAGCTTTGTCGGTGAGGCGCTACGAAGGACGCGACGCTTGAAGTTTCTTCCGGCCGCGCTTGATCGACTGGCGACGTTCGGGTGTCGGCACTCGCGCGCGATTGTTGCCGGCGGTATCGGTTTCATCCTGCTGGCTCCGTTCATGCTGATCGGACTCGAGGTGGACGCTGACGCCTCGAAAGTCATTCCCTACGAGGACCCGGTGGGTCTTGCGTACCGCGAGAGCCGTCGTCTGTTCGGCGACAGCAACCTACTGGTCATCGAGATTCGGCACGATGCTGTCGCGCCGCCGGAACTGAACGAGCTGACGGACCGGCTCGCAGCCGAGCTAGCGGGTTGGGACGACATCGAGTATGTCGAAGCGCGTCCGCTGAGCCTGGACGATCGGCGAGAAACGGCTGGTCAACTCCGGGCAGCCCTTGCGAACGGTGGTCCGGAGGTCTTTGCCGACTTTCTTTCGCGGTTCACCGAAAAGGGCATGCGGCGGCAGTTGCTGCGGTCACGCAAGCGATTGATTGCGATGGACGATCCGCAGGCGCGCGCGCTGATCGCGGAAGACTTGCTGGGTGTTCGAGACGTTCTCGCCGAGTTTCAGAAGCCGAGGGTTGGGTGGCGGGAACGGTATACGATGAGCCCGTACTTCGATGCGCCGGACGGTGGCTCGCGACTCGTGCTGGTGCAGCCGGGCGGTTCGGCGGACGACAACGGCTACTGTCGGAGCCTTCTCGCACGGATTGATGAGTTGATGTCGCGGCTCACGGCGGGGCTGTCGGAACCGGATCGTGTGGAGCATCGGGTCAGTGGCGTTCATGCGATGACGGGCGAAGCGACGGAAGTTCTGTTCACTGATCTGGGCACGATCACGCTCGCGGCGACGAGTGCGCTTTTCGTTTTGCTCTGGCTGGCGTTCGGAGGGCTGCGGGCGACGGTGATCTGTTTTCTGCCGCTGGTGGTGGCTCAACTGGGCGTCCTCGTGATTGCTCGCGTTTTCTTCAATCCGATCAACTTCATGACGGTGGGATTCGCGGCGGTTGTCGTGGGCTTGGGGCTGGATGTCGGGTTGCATCTGACGGGTCGATTCGCGCAGTTTTGCGGCCAATACCCGGCGGAGGATGCGATTCGACGCACGCTCGGCGACTGTGGTCCGCCGGTTGTGATTGGGTCGCTCAGTACGACTGTGGCTTTTCTTTCGTTGTTGGTGACGGACAACCGAGGTCTTGAGCAGTTCGGGATTTTGACGTCGGTTGGGTTGTTTCTTACGCTCGTGGTGACGCTCGTCTTGTTTCCCGCGCTGGCGCACCTGCTGGCTTCGAAGCCAGGCGCGCAAAGCATGTTCACCTTGCGAGGTGCGCCTCGGGGGTTGTTTGCGTTCGTCACGCGGCGGCCGGGAGCGGCGTTCGGATTGGCTTGCCTGATCATCGTAGTCAGCCTGCCATTCGCGTCGCGCTTCGAATTCAGCCGCAACGTATTGCAGTTCTTCCCGGATGACATGAAGTCACTGGACGCGGCGGACGAGGTGGCGTCGGCTCACGGACACACGTTGGGCGCCACAACGCAAGTGATGGTGCGGGCACCGGATTTGGCGCAGGCCATGGCCATTCAGCAGAACGTCGACGCGCGTTTGGAGGCGATGGTCGCGGCGAAGTCAGTGACGCGGTTTCAGTCTCCCAGTTCGTACCTGCTGTATGAGGAAGACTTTGATTGGATGAATGGAGCGGCGATGGTGCGGGCCGCACGCGCCCGCTTTTTCGATCAACTGACAGCGTTGCGGTTCCGCGATGCGGACGAATACCGCGACTACTACGACATGGTTGGGCTGGCGGTAGATCCGGAGTACGCACTGACGGGTACGCCGCGTCTCGCCAAGTTTGTCCACGAGTCGTCTGACGGCGTGATTCTTCAAACGCAGGTTGCCGTGGCCCCGGCTGACGGAGGATTGCGGGCCTTTGACGCCGAGGGGCGGCGAGCGCTGAGCGAAGAACTGCGTGCGGTTGCGTTTGAGGGTCCGGGGGAGATTCAAGTTTCGGGATTGGTGCAGGTTTACGATCGCTCGAACGAACGACTGCTCGCAGACTTTGGGAACGTGAGTTGGATCGCAGTCGTCCTAGTGGGTGTAGTCGTCATGATCTTCTTTCGGCGCGCGCTGCCCGCGGCGTTGACGTTCTTGCCGCTGGCGGGGGCTTTGCCGTTGACCCTCGGATTGATTCACCTGTTCGATGTTCCGATCATGCCGTCCGCGATCGGCTTCGGAGCGATTATTCTGGGAGTGGGTATTGATGATGGCGTACACATCCTGGCGCGAGTCCACGGCGGAAAGGTCGAAGACATGCCGCGGGTGTTAGAAGAGATCGGTACGGTGATCACCCTGACGACGGCATCGACCATCATTGGTTTCGGCTCGCTCGCTTTGAGTTCGCTGACTGTGATGTCTTCGCTGGGAATCATCATCGCCGTGGGTGTCGCGGCGTGTTGGTTCTTCTCGCTGTTTCTGTTGCCGGCGGCGGTGCGCTTGGTTGCGCGGAAGCCCGGGGCCACAACCGCTCTTGGCGTGATGTTGGTGGTGCTGGCTTGGCCTCAGGCGGGCGAGGCTCAGACGCGGTCGGCGAGCGAGTTAATGGACGGCATGGCGGAGACGCTCGATTCGGTCGAAGCGGTGGCCTGCAATATCAAGCAGGTGAAGCGGCTTAAGCAACTGGACGGTGCGATCACGCTGGAAGGGCCGTTGTTATTCCAAAAGCCGCACTTCATCAAGCTGGAACTGAGCGGAGACGAGAACCTCTCGATGTTCTGCGACGGCGAATCGGTGTGGCTTGTGGATCGGGATCTCGAAGAGGTTGACACGTTCGATTTGAGCAGCGCCGATCGCGACCGCCAACTCTCCCGGATGCTGCCACCGCTGTTTTTCCTAACACGGGAGGAGCTTGAGGAGCGGTTCGACATCACGTCGGTAGCTCCCGCCGCTGGGGACGGGAAGCACGGGTTGGCTATGGTTCCGAAGACGGAGGGTGAGTTCCCGTTTGAGCGGCTCTCGGTTTACATGGGAGGCGCCACGCGGGTACAGCGGATGACGATGGAGTTCTCGAACGGTGATCGCGTGGAAACCGATTTAGAAGGTTGCCGCAAGCGCCCGCGAACGTCACTCGCGGTTTTCAAGTACCGAGGCGCGACGCCGTAGTCTGCTCAGGATTGTGATTCGTAGTCGGAGGAGTCTTTGAGATAGGGCGCTTGGACGAACTGAATGCCGAGCAAGAAAAACTCCCCGGCGCTCCAGCAGTAGCAGATTGTTCCCAGGCAACCGACCTCTCGTCCCGAAACGCGCACCAGGGACGAAACGGGGACGGGGTCGGGGGCGGCGACTTGCATACCATCAGCACTGAGGTTGCGAATCTCGACAGTAGCCGTATGTTCGAGGCGGTCATCACCCCGCCAGTTGAGGACGGCGGTACCGGTGGCGGTTTCGCGATCGGAACGGCGGCGTCGACGCGAGGGGGGCGAGAGGATGAGCACATAGCCGTCCTCATCCGGGCGACAGAACGTCACAACGGCGCGTCCGGGAACATCGCCGAAGATCCCTACTTCCGTGCCGGGTTTCAGCGCGACATCGAACTTGACGACTAGTCCATTGTCCGCTTGGCAACCGATGAGTGCTTGTTTGACGGCTTGCGATCCGTCGGCCTCCATCCATTGGATGGCACACGTTTGGGCTTGGTCGGGATCAACGATCTCTTCGCGAGTGGGCAGCTCCGTGACCTGCTGTTCACGTCGAGACCGCGCGAGGAGCCGGTCTAAATAACTGGAGCGCAGTAGGGACATGCGAAGACGGGCCGCGGACCCGACCCCTTTTATTATCGGATGAAGTGCTAGAAAGGCCACTTAGGTGGTTCGTCGGATAGAGTGATGAAAAACTACTGATACTCGCCCGGGCAAGGAAATGCCGCAAGTGCCGCTTCGCGAGCAATACGCGCGACAGTCGGCCTGGTAGTTAGACGTCCTCAATCCCGGCGATCTGTCCGAGCAACTGCTAGCTGAGCCGCGCGAGAAACAAGCGGTGCGGACCTGGGTGGGGCTTGTGGCTCCGCGGGGAAGGCTAGCGCGATTGATGGTATGCCGGCACTGAGGAATGAGGTCCACCTGTTGAGCGTTTCGCGTGGGCTTCGCGGGTCTTTGGCGACTTGCACCGCTTGTTACTCGCAGGAGGTTGTGTTGGCTCTTGGCGCGGAGCTTTTGGTCGTGGGGTGGTTTTCGCCCGCTTGTTTCTCGCGCGGCTCGGTTCGGGGTGGGATCGGCTTTTCATGCGCGGCCATCGAGCGGATCGAAGGAAAAGCCGCGGTGTTTAGGTGCGTCCCTTGATGAGGTTCCTCACAGCGCGAAAGGGCCAACCAAGAACGCGCGCGGCTCGAAAGGTGGGCGAGTGGAGGATTGAGTGGAGCACGCCGGTATACTCTTGTTCGCGTTCGTAGAGGAAGCGGATCTGTTGGTCTCTTCGCTGCAACAGCGTTCGCAGTTCCGCGACTTCGGTCTCGGTGAGGACTTTGCCCGGAGTGACGCTGTCGGGGAGCGGCCGGGGCACGTAGACCGTGGCGTGCGAAGGGGCTGTTTCCTGAGGGGGGCGTTCGCGCGTGTAGAAGTAGGCGGCTATCGATTTCCGAGAGATGTCCTCTCGACCGGGTGGCGCTACGATCTTGCGAAAGCCGTGCCACGAGGTCTCGGTTGTCTCGAACAGGACACAGGTGTTGCTTCGTGGCACAACGGACGTCACGGAGTCTTGCTCAGGCGTCCAGGGATCACGATGGAGGTCGAGACAACCACCCCATGAGGAGTCCCATTCAGTATTCAAGAAGAGGATGAGGTTTAGACGTCGATGCCGGCCGTTTGATGGATGATAGTTGAAATCCACGTGAGGGTCGAGATCTTGTCCGGGCAGGTTTTCGTGGGTGCCCCCTCCTGTGTAAGACGGGTCATAGAGAAGCGAGGGCATGCCGGTGATCTCGCCGATCAGGCCAAGGAATTCTGAGGACTGTAGGAGTTGGTCAAACTTTGCGTACGCGGGACCGAGTGCAGGGAGGTCGGGCCGGAAGGCTTTTCCTCCGACTTCGCCCAACTCGTTGAGGGCGTGCGTCGCGTCAAAGGCAGGGAACTCCCGTGCCAGTTGCTCGATTGCGTCAGGGCGCAGAAGCGGATCGATGACGACATGGCGGAACGGTTCAGCATTCGCGAAGTGATCACGCAGCTTGCCGGTGCCGACCTGAACACTGGGGTTGAGTTGATCGAAGACTGTTGAGGACGACGTCACGTTGTAGAGCCAAGCTCAAACATAGTAGCCTGAGTCAAACCGTTGAGAAGAAATCGCACATGAAACTACAACCACCATTTTCTAGGATCGCAGATGAAGGCCTTCGCTTCCTACGTCTTGCGCTGTGTGTAGGCGTGGTGATCGGGTGCGGCGGCATCCTCGGGGCCGATGAGCATGATCCGCGGGCGGTGGAAGTCGCCGAGAGGATGATGACCGCGATGGGCGGCGAGAACGCGTGGAACGATGCCTATTTGAATGACCGGTCGAAGATGTTGTCTACGCTGAAGTAAGACGCGCCGCGAGGCCATTGGTCTTCGCTGGAAGCGACACAACGAGCAGTGCCCGATTTCGAACGCTACTACGAGATTCTTGGGGTGGAGCCTGGAAGTCCGCCTGAAGAGATCAGACAAGCCTGGCGCGACTTGGCGCAGGTTTGGCATCCTGATCGGTTCACGACCAACGAACGACTTCAGCAGAAGGCGCAAGGCAAACTGAAGGAAGTGAACGAAGCGTACGAGGCCTTGAGGGATCTAAAGGCCGGGCGGCGTTTACATTCGGCGCCACGAACGTCAGAGCGCCGCGACGAGGAGTGGGCATCGGATGAGCTTGGCTCGGAGGCCGAGCGGGATCCGCTGGCGCTGTTGAATCAGGGCGTTCAGAAGTGGAACATGTGGCGCAAGAAGTGGTCCGATCTGACGCCGAAACTCATCGGGATACGGGTTCCGCGGGGCGACTACACGGGTATCGACCTGCGCGATATGGATCTGTCGAAGTCGAACTTCTCTGACGCGGCGCTCTACAAGGCGGACCTGAGTGGGGTGACCGCGACCGGAGCCGTTTTCGCCCAGGCGGAACTCAGCAGGGCGACGCTGTTGGGCGCGAAGCTCACGCGTTGTGACATGCGGTACGTGGATCTGTCGTCCGCCGACCTCAGCTCGGCGCGGATCGTGGAGTGTAACCTGCTGGGGGCGAACCTAGTGGGGGCCATTCTCGACAACGCCCGGCTCGACACGTGCACGGGCATGACGGAGGTCCAGGTGGAGGGGGCGCTGACGAATAGCATCACGTGATTGCCGAAGCTCGGTTAGCGAACGGGCTGGGTGCCGCGGCCTGCCTGTGCGACCTGGAACTCCTCGAAATTCCGAATTCTCTGAGAGACCGCAGCTACATCGATCTCTTCCTCAGGCTCGGTTTCGTCGAGGAATCGTGAACGGCTCAAGCTAGTGGCGAGAAGCCCAAGGATCAGGAGCCCGAACGCCGCTGCTACACTTACGCTCGCGACGCTGGCCCAGAACTCACCCACAGATAGCCCCGCCGTCGAGGCGAAATGCTCCACCTGACTAACGCCCCAGCCGCGAATCCGAATCATCTCCAGCGACATGCAGATGAGGGCTAGCGCGAGAGCTAGGCGACCGACATACTTGGTAGCCGTCCTCATTGTGGACCGTCGCATTCTGAGTAAAAGTGGCATGACTGTTCTCCCAAGAGCGACGAGTGGCGGGAGTAAGGGATCTCGACGCTAAGGAATCAGTTATTCCCTCTACGACTACTATTATATGCCCTGTAGGGGCAACCGCTCTACGCCTTTGTGTCTGGGAGGCCGGCTATTTCGCAGTGGAATGAGGGGAGTTCCGGCCCTCCGAGGCATCTTGTGCGTCGAGAACAGTGATGGCCGCGATGTTGACGATGTCCTGAACGTCGAAGCCTTTCTGCAGCACACCGACGGGGCCCCCCATGCCAAGCACGATAGGTCCGACGGCCTGCGCCCCAGCGAGACGAGCGAGTAGTTTGTAGGCGATATTGGCAGCGGAGAGGTTCGGGCAGACGAGAACGTTGGCGGCGCGCTGGAGCTTTGAGAAGGGGAAGTACTCCTCGATCAGGTCGGGGTCGAGCGCGGTATCGGCTTGCATCTCGCCGTCGACGATTAGGTCAGGGTCCGCCTCTTGCACGAGTCGCACGGCGCGTTGGACCTTCTTCGATAGCGGGTGAGGAGCCGAGCCAAAGTTCGAGAAGCTTAGCAGGGCCACTCTCGGGGTGATGTCGAAGTTGCGGACACGCTCGGCGGCAAGCAGCGTGATCTCGGCCAAGTCTTCGGCCGTGGGGTCGATGTTGATTGTGGCGTCCGCCAAGAAATACATCTTGCGCTTGATGATGAGCATGTAAAGTCCGGCGACGCGGCGGACTCCGTCGCGGACGCCGACCACCTGGAGGGCAGGTCGAATCGTTTCTGGGTAGTGCTGACGGATGCCGGCAACGAGGCCCTCCGTGTCACCTTGTCGGACCATCATGGCGCCGAAGACGGTCGGGTTGGCCAACATGTCTCCGGCCTCGTCGAGGGTGACGCCTTTTCGCTGGCGCAACTCATGCAGGGCGTGGCGGTACTCGTCGCGTTTCGGGTAGTCGGCGGGGTTGATGATCTCGAGGCCATCCATCGGGACATGGAGCCTGGCCGCTGTCTCATTGATCTGCTTCTCGATACCGAGCAAGACCGGCCGCGCGATTCCTTCTTCGTGCAGGATCTGAGCGGCTTGGATGACCTTCTCGTCGTCGCCTTGCGCGAGGACGATGCGGCGTGGATCGGCCTGGGCACGTTGAATAATCGATTGGAAGACTTGCTGTGATGAATCTAAACGTAGTGCTAGTGAGTCGGCATACTCATCGAGGTCGAGATGCTTGCGAGCGACGCCCGAGTCGATAGCGGCCTTCGCCACGGCCGTCGCAACGGTTTCCAAGACGCGGGGATCGAACGGCTTCGGGATGATGTATTGGGGCCCAAATTCGAGGTCTTCTTGTTTGTAAATTCGGCGGACGGACTCGGGCGTATCGCGGCGGGTCAGTTCGGCCAAAGCATGCGCCGGGGCAAGCTTCATCTCTTCGTTGATGGTGGTGGCTTGCACGTCGAGCGCGCCGCGAAAGATGAAGGGGAAGCCGAGAACATTGTTGACCTGGTTGGGGTAGTCGGACCTGCCGGTCGCCATGATGATGTCATCGCGTGCGGCGGTGGCTTCCTCGTAGGAGATCTCGGGATCGGGGTTGGCGAGGGCGAAAACGATGGGCTGCGGGGCCATCCCCTTGAGCATGTCGCCGGTTACAACGTTTGCAACGGAAACGCCGACGAAGACATCGGCGCCTTGAAGTGCTTCGGTAAGAGTGCGGCTCTTGGTGTCGCGGGCAAAGCGTTCTTTGTACGGATTCATGCCCGCGGTGCGACCCTTGTAGATGACGCCCTTGGAATCGCACATCAGCAGGTTTTCCGGGCGCACGCCGAGGCGGATATAGAGGTTGGCGCAGGCGGTGCTGGCCGCGCCGGCTCCATTGAAGACGACTCGAACCTCGTCGATCTTCTTGTCGGTGAGCAGTAAGGCGTTGATGAGGGCGGCGCTGCTGATGATGGCCGTGCCGTGTTGGTCGTCGTGGAAGACAGGGATGTCGATTGCCTCGCGTAGTGCTTCTTCGATGTAGAAGCACTCGGGCGCTTTGATGTCCTCGAGATTGATCCCGCCGAAGGTCGGCTCAAGCAGCTTGACGAACTGGATGATTTCGTCGGGGTCGGTGGTATTGACCTCTAGGTCGAACACGTCGATATCAGCAAAACGCTTGAACAGGACGGCCTTACCTTCCATCACGGGCTTGCCGGCGGCGGGACCAATGTTGCCGAGGCCGAGGACGGCCGAACCGTTGCTTACGACGGCGACAAGGTTTGCGCGCGAGGTGTACTTCCAGACGAGCTCGGGGTCGCGCGCAATTTCCATGCATGCGTCGGCGACACCCGGCGTGTAGGCGAGGCTTAGGTCGAGCTGCGTGCGGAAGGGTTTGGTGGGAAGGATGGATACCTTTCCTGGCGTGGGCAGGGCATGGTAGTCCAGGGCGTCTTGTTTGCGGACGGGCATTGTTCGGTTGTACCTCGGGTTTGGGGAAGGGAACTCATTATCTCGCTCCTGTGGGAACTCAGATGCAACAAGAAGGAACGGCGGCGGGAACGTGTGCTTGTCACGGACTGGTGGGCCTGAAAGAATGAGGGTCGCTCGCTACTGATGTCCAACTACCTAGAAGAAAGACAGGCGGAGCAACAGCCGGACCGTGAGTACCTGAAGATTTGGGCGCCGGTTGTACTCATCACATTGATCGGCCTGTTTATCGCTTGGGAGTATGTCGAGCCGCCTCCGCCGGAGCGTATTCGGGTGTCGGCGGGCACCATAGGTGGCGCGTATCACCAGTACGCCGAGTTGTATCGTGAGAGCCTCGCCGAGTCGGGCATTACGTTAGAGGTGCTGGAGAGTGCCGGGTCGGTGGAGAACCTGCGCCATCTGCTTGATGGCGAGTGCGATATCGCGTTCCTGCAAGGGGGGATCGCGGGTCCGGAAGCCGTCGGCACGCTAGAGTCGCTGGCGAGTCTCTACTTCGAACCGCTCTGGGTGTTTCACCAAGCCGGCCTAGAAATCACGCATCTTACGGATCTCAAAGGCTTGCGCATCGGGACCGGTCCGCCGGAGAGTGGTACGGAGTCGCTTGCGCGGAAACTACTGGCGGCGAACGGGCTTGGCGACTCCGATGCAATATTTGAATCGTTGGGCTCCGACGAGGCGGTGGAAGCGTTGCGTGGCGGTCGACTGGATGTCGCGTTCTTCGTGAGCGGTTGGCAGGCGCCAATGATTCAGGGGCTCGTCAAAGAGCCGTCGATTCGTCTGATGAGCTTCGAGCGCGACGAAGCGTACGAGTCGCGCTTCCCGTTTCTATCCAGCGTGTTGCTGCCGGAGGGCTCGGTGGATCTGGAAACGAATATTCCACCGCGCGACACGATCTTGGTGAGCCCGACGGCGAATCTGATTGCGCGGAAAGATTTGCATCCGGCTCTTGTTGACTTGCTTGTAAGCACGGCCGACGCGGTCCACCATAGCGCGGATATGTTCTCGGAAGCCGGCGAGTTCCCTTCATCGGGATTCGTGGATTTGCCGCTGCGTGACGAGGCGCGCCGTAGTCTTACGCAGGGGCCGTCGCTCTTGAATCGGTTGCTTCCGTTTTGGCTGGCTTCGATCGTTGACAGAATGGCGGTCCTGATGCTGCCGTTGTTGACGCTGTTGTTCCCACTGGTGAAAGTGGCGCCGCCGCTCTACCGTTGGCGCGTGCGGCGAAAGATCTACCGCTGGTACAAGTATCTGCGCGCGGTGGATCTGGACTTGGCCAATCCTCATACGCCGGTGGATATACCGAGAATTGAGGCACACCTCGCGGAACTCGAGCAAGAGCTGAACGGAGTGAACGTGCCGCTTTCGTACATGGACGAGTTCTACCACCTGAAGGTGCATATTGCGTTGGTACGTGAGAAGCTAGGTCCGGCTGTGGCGGGCAGTTCGGCCGAGTTGCCGGACGACTCTTCCGACCGAAACGCAGTGGGGATGCGCGAGGGCTAGGTGAATTTGACTATGGAGCATAGACAGAGTTTGAATCGCCGTTGGTTCTTGAAGGCGACGGGGGCCGCATTGCTGGCCGTCCCTCCTCCCCGTTCGGCGCGGGCGGCTACGCTGGGCCCGGATGAGTTTCGCAAGAAATTGCGGGGCCCGATTCTGTCGGTTCCGACTTGCTATACGAAGGACTTCAAGGTCGACCATCAGGCCGTCAAGAATCAGGTCGAGCGGGCGGCGAAGGAAGGCGTGAAGGTATTCGCGCTGACTTCCGGGAATAATCAATACGATCGGCTGACCTACCAAGAAGTTCGCGCGTTGACGAAGACGCTTGTGGAAGCCGTCGCGGGAAGAGGCGTTACGATTGCGGCCGTCGGGCCGTGGTGGACGGGACAGTGCGAAGACTACACCCGTTATGCCGCCTCACTTGGTGCGGACTGCGTGCAGGTGCAGTTACCGCGCCACGGCGCCGACGGACTCTTCGGGCATTTTCGAAAGATCGCCAAGGCCGGCGACGGTGTATCGCTCGCGATGCAGGGGCAAGTCCCGCTGCCGCAGTTGAAACAACTCGTGACCATCGATGAGGTCGCCGCTTACAAAGAAGAGTACTCACAGAAGTACTCAATGGAAGTATTCAAGCTGTACGGTGATCGCCTGAATATTTTCGCCGGCGGGCAGAAGTCACGTTTTCTCACGTATCAGCCGTTTGGGATGCAAGCGTACTACAGCACGTTCTCGACCTTTGCGCCGCAGGTGGGGATGCGTTTCTGGAGCGCCGTGGAACGAGGCGACATGGAGGCCGCACGGCGCGTTGTGTTGGACTTCGATGTGCCGTTCTTTCTGAAGTGGTCGCACGCTTTCTGGCGCGGCACGTTGGAGCATTTCGGGGTAGCGCAACGTTGGCTGCGTCCGCCCGAGACGAGCTTTACGGATGCCCAAGTCGCGGAGTTGAAAGGCTTCTACGCCGGGTTGGGCTTGAGTTAGCGAGCGCCGCCATCTCGGAATCCAAGATATGTTGATCGGTTACGTAAGCGATGAGTATGACTCCGCGCTCGCAGGCGTGTGGATCGAGTTTGAGGGCGGGGAAGTTCGGCATGCGACTCGATCGAGCGCGTCTGGTTCGATTCACGCTGACTTGCCGCCAGGGGAGTACACCGTCCATCTCTCACATCGAGGGTACGGGGCGAAGCGGAGCCCGCTGCGGGTTCCTGACGACAGGCCGATGCGATTTCGGTTGTTGTCCGATTCTTTGCTGGGATATGCGTGGCCGAAGTGGGTGCGGGCGGGGGATGCGTCGGAGTTTCGCGTTCACTCCCAGACGGCATACAAACTTGGCCTGTGGCGCTACGGCTGGGAGAAAGAATTCATCCGCAACCTGGGTTGGTTTGACGACCACGGCCCGCGAGCGACTACGCAACTCGTGCCTGACGGCGACTTCGTAGGAACCGGCGTGGGATGGAACCGCGTGGGTTACGGCAGCCGTTGGCATCAGCAACAGGTCGTTGCTCCGGAACGTTCGGGGCTCTACTACTTCCATGCGAAGACGGAAGCCGGTGGTTTCCACGGCTTCCCGTGGATCGTCGAACCGGCGAAGCCCGCCGCGCCGATTGCGGTCCTAACGTCGAACATCACCTGGAACGCCTACAACGTTTTCGGCGGCCGCAGTAACTACGTGAATCAGGACGGGCTGCGTGATCGGCCTACCCTGCACGCGCGGCAGGATCTTCAACGGTTCACGCAGCCGGGTACATGGCCGTATGAGGAACGATCCGCGCCGATGTCGTTCGATCGCCCGGAGCTGTTCAATTCGGTCCCTGAGGATGCCCGCATCACCGATCCCATCGAGGGGCGGCTGGAATCAGCGATGGCTCCGGCCGAGTGGCGCCTGCTGGGTTGGATGGAGCGCGAAGAGTTTGACTACGACCTGTACTCGGAGACGTCGCTTCATTTTGACCGCGTGCCGCTGGAAAGCTACAAAGTATTAGTGCTGAATACGCACCCGGAGTATTGGTCGAAGGAAATGTATCGTCGCGTCAAGCGGTGGGTCTACGAAGGTGGTGGACGCCTTGTCTACCTGGGCGGCTGCGGCATGCTGGCGGAGATTGAGTTTCTGGATGAGTCGACGATGGTTTGTCGGCAGGAGGGCCGCCGGGACTTGCGCCAGGAATCGGAAGCGAATTTGTTGGGCGTTGAATATTCGCACTCTGGTTATCAGACGGGTGCGCCGTACCGCGTTGTTGACGGTTCGCATTGGGTGTTCGACGGTACGGGCCTAGCAACGGGCGACAGTTTCGGTCATGCCAGCTTGCACGAGCGTTGTCCGGGTGGGGCGTCGGCTCACGAGCTCGACAAACTCGGTGACGATTCGCCGGCGAATGTCAGGCATCTGGCGAAGGGCATGAACCTGGATGACACCGGCGCCGATATGGTGATGTTCGAAACGCCTAGTGGCGGCGCGGTCGTGTCCGCCGGGTCGCTGTGCTGGACGTTATCGATCACCGTGGACGAGGGCGTCTCGAACGTCACCAGAAATATTCTGGGACGCTTGTGCGAGTAAACGGGAGGGACCTCTACTTCTTGAATAGCGCGTCGAAACTCTGACGAGCGGAGTCAGCGCCGCTGCTGGTTCGGTTCACGAGGTCGACCGTGATGCGAGGCTCGAAGAAGTCACAAAAGTTGGACTGGTCCTTGTCTGTGACGAGTTCGACTTGGGGCTCCGCGCACTGTTTGCTCTTCGATGGATCGAAGAAACGGCAGTTGCGGCAACAGTGTAGATCGGAGGTACAGGACTCGCAAGTATCGCGGCGGTGAATCTTCGTTCCGGGCGGTAGCTTGAGCTGATGGCCACAGTGCTGACAACTGAGCGCTAAACTATTCATAACGTGAAAGAGGACTCCGACTTGATACCCAGGATCAATGCCTGTTCGCGGTTCAACACCGCTCGCGCCTATTGTCTCATCGTCGCCGTGGTTGTCGCGCTTGGCGCATCTGCGTGTGGTGGTAAGATTCCGCCGACGCACTACTACAAGCTCAACATCCCACCGGCCCCGGTCGCCGAGCAGGCCGGCGGCAATAGCACGGCGATCCTGATGCCCTTTCGTGGCTCGAAGCTGCTGACCCAAGACAAGATCGTCTATCGCCCGAATCCCGAAGAAGTCGGTTTTTACGAGTATCACCGCTGGGCGGAAGATCCGCGTACAACGGTCGCGCAATCACTGCTTGATCATCTGCGCGGCAACAAGACGTTTGATCGCATCGTCATGTTTGATGGCCGCACGACGGCCGACTACATCGTGCGAGGACGAATCGATCGGCTGGAAGAAGTCGACGGACCCGGCGACGTCAAGGTAGCACTTCGCATGTCGGCCGAAGTACTGAGCGTTGTAGAACGCGAACCGCTTTGGGTCGGCTCACATGAGGAAACCTTGCAGGTGACGACCCGCGATGTTCGGACGGTTGTATCGACGATGAGCGATGCCGCCACCAAGAGCGTGGCTAAGCTTGCCGCTGATATCAACGGTTTCGTCAGCACACATAAGCTCCCGGCCAAGTCTGATCGCGCCGCCGGTAGCTAGCCCTCCTAAGCCCTACACTACGGCAGCGACCTGCACGTGAATTTCACGTGTTCGAGGGCGATTGTCGAAATCCAACAGAATCACCTGTTGCCAGGTTCCTAGAATGAGCCGGCCCTCAACGATGGGGATCGACAGCGACGGTTTCATCAGCGCAGCCCGAAGGTGGGCATAGCCGTTGCCGTCATGCCAGGCTTCGTTGTGCTGATAGTGGCCGTCGACGGGCGCAATCCGTTCCAGGGCGGCTTTGAGGTCGGCCACGGCACCGGGCTCGAACTCGATTGTGGATAGGGCGGCGGTCGCCCCGACGACGAAGAGGTGTGCGACGCCATCTTCCACGTTCGCCTCGGCGCACGCTTGGCGGACGTCACTGCTGATATCGATGATGTCGGTGAATCCGCGCGTCGAGACGGTGAGCTTCATGCACCCATTATGGGCGTGACCGGACGCCGCGTTCGCCGGTGCTTGCTGTTCGCCTTGCCACGACGGCGCACGACGATCACGCCCAACAACACTACGGCGATAGCGCCGCCGACAATCTGACACATACTGGAGTCCATGGAGTTTCCGTTCTAGGTAGGTGGTGCGTGGTTCAGGCGGCTTCCATCATCGGGATAAGGACATGCATGATGCGGTAGATCACGGGGCCGACTGTCACGACGAAGAGCATGATTTGTCAGTCAGTGTCGATGTCAACAATTGAGTCGAATAGATCGGCGGGCAGGCTGATGCCGGCCGTCAACATTTTTTCGTGAAACTTAGGACGAATACCGGTTGCGGCAAAGCGGCCCTGTACGCGTCCCTCTGGCGTGAGACCACGTTTCTCGAATACGAACAGATCCTGCAACGTGATGGTGTCGCCCTCCATGCTGCCGACCTCCGTGACGGCCATCACTCGGCGGGAGCCGTCGCTGAGGCGCGCGGTCTGTACAACCATATCGACAGCGGACGAAATCTGCTGCCGGATGGAAGTGAGACTCAGATTGGAGTTGGCCATGGTCACCATGACTTCAAGCCGAGAAAGCACGTCGCGGGGTGAGTTGGCGTGCACGGTGGTCATCGATCCGTCATGACCGGTATTCATGGCTTGCAGCATGTCGAGGGCTTCCTCGGAACGGCACTCGCCGATCACGATGCGGTCGGGCCGCATACGGAGCGAGTTAATCAGCAAGTCACGCTGGCGGACGGCGCCGGTGCCTTCCATATTGGGAGGGCGTGTTTCGAGACGCGCGAGGTGTGGCTGTTTGAGCTGGAGTTCAGCGGCGTCCTCGATTGTGACGACGCGTTCTCTCGGCGAGATGAAGGCGGAGAGGGCGTTCAATAGTGTTGTCTTGCCCGAGCCCGTGCCGCCGGATACGACGATGTTGAGGCGGGTCTTCACCGCCGCGGAAATCAATTGCATCATGCCGTCGGTCATGGTCTGCTTGTCGACCAGGTCGGGAGGCATGAGCTTGTCAGTGCCAAAACGCCGAATCGACAACAACGGTCCGTCGACCGCGAGTGGCCCAATGATGGCATTCACGCGAGAGCCGTCGGGCAGGCGGGCGTCGACCATGGGGGAAGATTCGTCGATGCGCCGACCGACCTGCGACACGATCTTGTCGATGATCCGGAGTAGGTGCGAATCGTCCTTGAATGTGACGCTGGTGAGCTCGAGTTGTCCACGACGCTCGACATACACTTGGCTGTGCGTGTTGACGAGGATGTCGCTAATCGTCGCGTCCTGCAGGAGTGGCTCGAGGGGCCCGAGGCCGAAGACCTCGTCGAGAACCTCGCCGATGATCTGGTTGCGTTCGGCCGCGCTGAGGAGGGTCTGCTCGGCATCCATTAAGCCGGTGAGCGCCGAGCGGACCTCGTTGCGCAGTCGTTGGGTCTCGATGGAGGCGAGCGCGTCGAGGTTGATCTTGTCGAGGAGTTTGCGATGCAGTGTGAACTTGAGATCCTGGTACTCTGGACTCAGGGCGCGGCGTGGCGCGCCGATGCGCATCCCGACACTCTTGGTTTGTTCTTCCCAGCCGGGGATCTTTGTTGAAGGTGCGAGGGTTTGAGACATAGTCGAAAGTTTGGACAGCGATCTTCTTTCTTATCGGCAGACGAAGCGAGCTTCTAGCGAAAAGGCTGTTAGGCTCCGCCGAGCAGCTCCTTGAGGGCGCGGACACCGAAGGTCCCGCGTTCGGTCTCGGTTGGCTTGCCGATAGCGTCTTGGACGAATTTGTTGATGGCGCGAGCGAGATCGCTCCCGGCGGCAAGTGGCTCGCCCTCCCTGAGCGCGTTGTGAACCGCGGCGGGCTCGTCGGGGAAGGTGGCGTGAACCGAGGCGCGGAAGATCTTCTCCATATCCGCCAGCGACAGTTCCGAACGCCGCGGTACGCGGTTGACAATCACATGAATGCGGTCGCGACCGTAACCCAACTCTTCGACGAGAGGGATCGTGCGGCGCATCATATACAGCGAGGGCAGGTCGCTGCTGCAGACCAGATTAATTTCTTGGGCGGCGGATAGTGTCGCCATCGACATCGACTCACACACGCCCCCGAGGTCGACTACGACGACTTCATAGACGCTTCGCGCATATTCGAGAAGGGCCTGCACTGGATAGGGTTCGATGAGGGCCGGCTCGGGCCGCTCCGGAGCAAGAAGATAATCCAAACCGTCTCGCTCGACGACAAGAGAGCTCCACAGCGCGCGGTCCATTTCATCGGCATTGCTGAGCGCATCCGTCACATCGTATTGATGGCTGGCGCGCAGCATGAACGACAGAACCCCACTGGTGAGATCAAAGTCAGCGAGCAGGACTGGACCTTTGACAATCCGCTTGACCTGGTGGGCGACATTGGCGGCGAGGACCGTTGCTCCTGATCCGCCCTTCACGGGTGCGAACACAATCAAACGGCCCCGGCTGGCCGGAGCCTGCTGGGTTTCGGCCGGCCGGCGGCGTAGGACCCGCGCGATCGCCTGGGTGAGGTCTTTGGACGCGAACGGGCTGCTGAGAAACTCCGAGCAGCCGTTGCGCAGGCACTGCAGAATGGCGTCGGGGTCATTTCTGCTATGAAGTGCGATGACGGCAACTTCCGGCGCGGCTTCGAGGATGGCGGCCGTGGTGTCGAGGCCTGTCGCGAGGTCGGAACTGACATCGATCAGGACCAGCTCGACCCCAGTCTGGCGCAGCGTATCGCGTAGTACCGAGGCCGGTGGATACTCATCAAGGTGCATCGCAACCTCGATGGAACTCAGGCCTTGGGCCAAATGCGAGAACTGACTGTGTAGAGTCGAGTCCGGGCAGATCAGAATGGCCTTCAATGACCGATCGTCCACGCCGCCACCCTTCATCCCTTGCTCCTAGCGCTCAACAAGTCGCGTTAGAGTCATGTGCCTCCTTGAACCTCGATCAGTTCAAGGCCGTTGCGCCGAACTCTTGTGTGGATCGGCTGTTCCCTCGGATCACCTCAAGTTGAATCGGCGGCGGTGGCGGCGGCGGTGTGACATGAGCGACGGTGCGCGGACGGGGACGCCGTTGCGGCGGGGCAGGCGCTTCGATCTTTCCGGCGAAGATCTCCGGTTCACGTACACCGTCGGTGTCCGTCAAGCCCTCGTCGCTTGAGTTGCGCAGTACGAGCTGCAAGCGGCCCTGTGAACCGGCGAGGGTGAGTAGCTCCGCTTGTTCTGGCGAAACCAGCAGGGTGACGACGGCCACCCGTTCGGGCTTGCCGGAGGCGTCGGGCTCAAGGTTCTGCCCGGCCGAGATGACCCTCATATTGCTCAGGATGGTCTTGGTCATCGTGCCGCCGTCTTCGTGGCCGCGAGGGACGCCGGTAACGAGCACATCAACGCGGGCTTCCGGCAGCACGAAACCCGAGACGCCAATCACATTATTGACGCGGACCGACATGGCCCGCAGTCCGGGTGTAACCTTCGGGGCTAAGCCAAAACCCGACCCGAGCTCGGCAAGGCGGCGGCCTGGAATCGGCTCGTCGGTCAGGATCTTGTTGATCGGGACACGGCCCATGACCTCATCCAATTCAACGAATACATCGTCGGCGAGCTTGTTGGCGGGCCACATCTCGACTCGTAGATCGTCGGCGGCGATGATCGAGCCGACGTTGAGATCTCGCGCCGCAATCACCACTTCTTTCGTTGCGGTGTCCTCGGTTGGTTCACGGTCGCGCACCGTGATCTGATAGAAAATGGCTGACACAATCAGTGCCATACCGGCGGAAACGCCTAGGGCAAGCATTACTCGGGGGTTCATGATGACTCCTCTCTGCCTGGACTAGATGAATAGGCCTTGTACCAGTCCGGCTTCAATTGCTTATCGGCCGATGGGGCCGCTGTCGTGAGGGTCGATCGTGACGTGCTTTCGGAATGTTGATACTTTCGACACGAATGGCGAACGATCGGGCGCGGCGCGGCGCGGCTGCGTCGGCGCTTAGCCGCCGGCTTCCAGCAGTTTCGACGCAACGCGAGAGTAGATTGAGCTCATGTTCTCGCTGATACTCGGAGCGAACAGGCCACTGCCCACGGCGACGAGACTCGCCAGCAGCGCATACTCCACCAGATCCTGACCACTCTCATCCGACCACAGGGCGGTACGCCACAACAGACGGGTGATTCTTGTCATGCATCATCTCCTGAACGTAAACGAACCAAGGATGCCCCGGGCCCGGCCATATACAAAAGGCGGGGCCGCGGGACGGGAAAGCTCACGGTGCGTACGTCTCCTACGTGGCGGCGCCAGTCAGGACGCTTCCCATACGCGAGAAGATCGTGCTGATGCTGGTGCTGATCGCGGGGAGCAGTGCGCCGGCGGCAACAGCGACGAACCCGGCCAACAGGGCGTATTCCACCATGTCCTGACCTTCGTCGTTGTCGACGACACTGCGTGCTCGGAAAATTAGGGCGTTGATTCTGTCTTTCATGAAATCTCTCCTCTTTATTAGGGTTCAGCGGATATCGATTCAAGCAAGCAATCGACGGCCGCCCGCTTCGGTGCGGGTGGTCATACCGCTAGGCGGCGACACATCGACTCGCCGTTAGGTTTCTTATCGACCGGGTGCCGGAAAGTGTGAGAGTTTGTTAGCCGCTGCCCGGCGCGCGGGACCCCGGCCGCAACCTTCCGGCGTTTGACTGTAGGAATCGTTGTCCTAAGTCGATGAAGGAAACAGGCGAGGGCTACCGCTTATTGCGAGCTGTGGGCTAGCGCCGTCGAGGGTATCTGGATGATCTCAGTCTGTTCGTGTGACCCACAGCCCATCATTCATCAAGGGCTGGCAACCGTTTTGGGCGGTTCATCGGAGTTTGAATTTGTGGACTCCTCATTGACGCTGGAGGATGCGATCTCGCAAGTTGACACGCTACATCCTGGCATCGTGCTGATCGATCGGTCGTTCGGCATGCACGCGTTGGTGGAGGCGATCATGGCCGTGCGCCGCTGTTCCACCGACTCGGAGGTCGTTGTGTGGGCTGCGAATATCTCCGACGTCGAATCGTTCCGTCTCTTTCAAGCCGGTGCGCGGGGAGTCGTTCGTAAGACGGCGGATGTGGATTCACTCCTCGACTGCTTCCGGACCGTTGTCCGCAAGCAACTGTGGACTGAGAATCTCGTTGCCGAGCAGCATTCGCCGCTGGGTCGTCCCCGCAGCAGGCCTCTCACGCCGCGCGAACAGCAAGTCGCGGAACTCGTCTCAAGGGGAATGAAGAATCGGGAGATCGCCGAGGCGCTGGATATCGCGACGGGTACGGTGAAGATTCACCTGATGCATATCTTTGAGAAGACCGGGATTCGCGACCGCTTTGAACTCGCTTTGCACGGGCTGCGGCTGGCCTGCGAGTCGGAACGGGGATCGGCGGCGGTGCCCTCCGACCCGCTCAAGCCTGCGTTGCGGGTCTCGGTGAAGCCCTAGGCCGGTTCGGCGTTCACGGCTTGTACGAGGCCGCGAATGTAGCCGTGTGAGAAGGTTCGGCCAATTCTTCCGCCGGGATCGTTCGGAATGCGCGGTGTGTGATCGGACACCAGACTGCCACGGTAGTCGACATCCTTGTAAACTCTCATGGCTGCGAGCATGTCGACGTCGCCTTCGTCGATGAAGGTCTCGGTGTAACGTGGCACGCTACCGCGCACAGCACGGAAGTGGACGTGGTGGATCTTGCCCCGTCGGCCGATGCGGCGGATCGCATCGATCACGTCGACACCCATTTCGGTAACGGTCCCTTGGCAGAACGTGAAGCCGTTGGCGGGTGAAGGAACGGCGTCTAGGAAGGCTTCGATGTCGTCGGTATTGGTGAGTATCCGATCAATGCCGCGCATCGACTTGACCGGCGGGTCTTTGGGATGTAGGGACATCTTGACGCCGGCCTGCTCCGCGGCCTTGATCACCGGGCCGGCGAAATAGAGTAGCCGATCCCACAAGACGTCCCTCGCAATCGGACCCAAGTTTGGAAAGGGCTCGAGTCCGGCAACCCGCCCGTAGTCAAACGCTTTGTGTCCGGCCCCGCCGCGGCCTTCGACGGAGTAGTAGCCAACATCGTCGCCCCACTTGAAATCAGGGGACCAACGCCACTCGATCATCTTGATACCGGCGACGCCGGCAGCCTGGATGCTCCGCGCGATGCGCTCGATATCGCCGTCTCTCTCCGGTCGGCCGAGCATGGCATTCATCAGCCACCCGATCGGGATCATCAGGGAATGTAGCTTGAGTCCATGTCGCTCGCAACGAGTGACGAGATCGGCGATGTCGTCCTCGGTCCAGTAGCCTTTGCGACTCGCGTCGACCCAGTCCGTTCCTTGCAGGACAACGTGTTGAAGTCCCATCTGCGCCATCCAGGTGAGCGTTGCGGGCTCGAGGTCGTTGATGTTCTCTGAGAGAATCGGTGACCAGGATGCGTCGTGCTGTTGGGGAAGGTCGCGCGTATCAGAGCTTTGGTCACAGGCGGTCGCGATTGCCGCCATCGACACAACCCCTGTGTGGAGGAAACCGCGCCGCGTCGGATCTGTAGTTTGCGGTGTCGGCGTCTTCGTCACGAGTCTCGTTCGCGGGAGAAGGATGATCGGCTACGCGCGCAGTTCGTCGAGAGCTGATCGCAGCGCCGCGCTATAGACGCCGTGATCCGCCGAGTACGAAATCATGTTGAATCCGATGTCCATCCACTCGCGGGCCTGCTCAAGGCTGCCCGGCTGGATACCAGCGGCCTGCCCGTTCTTCTTCGCCGTCTCAGCCACCTTCCGCATCGCGTTCAGAAACTTGTCATGGTGGAACTCACCCACGATGCCGAGCGACTGCGTCATGTCGAAATGGCCTACCCAAAGAACATCGACGCCGGGCACAGCGGCGATCTCGTCGAGATTGTCGAGTGCTTCTTGGCTTTCGATCTGGCAGATGACGGTGTGGTTGCGATTCGCGGCCGCCATGTATTCCTTTGGGTTCGGCCGTATGAAGTCATTGAGCGAGCCCCCGAGCCCCAGCCCGCGGTCGCCCTCGGGCGCGTAGCGTGTGGCATCGACGATGGCTTTGGCCTGGGCGGCATTCTTCACGTTGGGGATCATCACACCCATCGCGCCGAGGTCCATCACGCGGGCAATGAAGTGGTAGTCGCTCGAAGGGACGCGAACGAACGGCGCAACCGGCGTGGCCTTGAACCAGGCCAGCAGATCATTGATCTGCCCCATGTCGAACCCGGAGTGTTCACCGTCGATCAAGACGAAATCAGCCCCGGCGGCTTCGACAATCTTCGCGATGCCGCGGGTGCCGAACTCCATCACCATATGGCCGATGGGCGTCTTGCCTTCCGCTAGCAGTTGGTTGGCTCGATTCTGTTTCATCTATGATCTCCGTGCGGCCAGTTTGGCTTGGAAGCCCGGCCGATCGATGACTTCGCGGTTGGCGAGATGCGGCGGCGCTTCGCCCTTGTAGACCGACAGCACACTACGTACCGAATGCAGGCTGTTGTCTCGAATGGACTCCTCGGTCCATGCGATCGAATGTGGCGCGAGGATGACGTTGTCCATCGTGAGTAGCGGATTGTCCAGAGGTGTCGGCTCTTCCTCAAGGACGTCAAGACCGGCACCCGCGATCTGCCCTGACTGCAACGCGGCGATGAGCGCCTTCTCGTCGATGATCGGTCCTCGCGCGGTATTGACGATGTACGCCGACTTCTTCATCAGCGATAGCTCATGCTCTCCCACCAAGCCTTTTGTGTCGTCGCTCAGGAAAGTATTGACCGCCACAAAGTCGCTTTCGCGCATGACGGTGTCGAGGTCGACGAGTTCGACGCCCAACTCCGCAGCGCGTTCTTTGGATAGATAAGGGTCACAGCCCAGTAGTCGTCCGAAACCCATCCCTTTCGCCATTCGAAACATCTCGCCGGCGATGCTGCCGACGCCGATCGAGCCCAGTGTGCGGCCTTGAATACAGATGCTCTTGGACGAAAGCCCTTCGCGCCAACGGCCGGCGCGTGTTCGTGCATCCAGCTCGCGCACGTTCTTCGCAAGGGACATGATCAGTGTGATGATGCCCTCGGCGACGGGTCGCCGGACGGCCAGCGGCGTGAGCGCAACAGCAACATCCGCCTCCGTGGCGGCCGGAGCGTCAATCTGGTCGTAGCCCACGCCCCAGCGTGCTAGACAGGCGAGACGTTTCAGTCCCTTCAGGCTTTCGGCCGGGAAAGCGTAGCTGAAGACGATGATGGCATCGTATTCATCCATCACGGCCGGAACGCCGGTATTGTCCGGGCAGACAGGCAGTAGCTCGTATTCGATATCCGGATGAGGATCGAAGACCTCTTTCAGAGCGGGACCGATGAGTTCGTCGGTGCGGGGCTCCCAGTCAGGAGTAATGGCGACGCGAAACTTTCCGTTTGAAGACATAGATTGGAGGGTGAGAGGTGACGGAGACCGCACGTTGCGATCGCAAGCGGATCGTCATTGTACACACAGCGGATAGACGCCATCAAGCCACAAGCTGCGGAATGAGTTCGCCGTGAACGTCGGTTAGGCGCATGTGACGTCCGTTGAAGTAGTAGGTCAAGCGCTTGTGATCCATGCCGAGCAGGTGAAGGATCGTTGCGTGGATGTCGTGATAGGTGTAGACGGGATCGATCGCCTTGTAGCCGAACTCGTCGGTATTCCCGATGACCTGTCCGCCTTGGATACCCGCGCCGGCCATCCAGATGGTTAACGCGCCAGGGTTATGGTCACGGCCGACGCCGCGCTGGGAGATGGGCATACGGCCGAACTCTGAATGCCAGACGACGAGCGTTTCGTCCAACATGCCGCGACGCTTCAAGTCGGTAACGAGGCCGGCCATGGGCTTGTCGACTTCGTAGGCGTGTTGGGTGTGGTTTTCGACGAGGTTCGAGTGGGCGTCCCAGGTGTCGATGTTCTGCTGAACGAGCGCGCCGTTATAGAGCTGAATGAAGCGTACGCCGCGCTCGACGAGCCGCCGGGCCAGCA